>Ga0207665_10000188_pt1 | contig 41567 bp, 35 predicted proteins | sample LARL112metaG_FD_184351 | JGI IMG/M metagenome (GOLD analysis project Ga0207665, IMG submission 184351) | Corn, switchgrass and miscanthus rhizosphere microbial communities from Kellogg Biological Station, Michigan, USA - LAR L11-2 metaG... | ecosystem: Host-associated > Plants > Roots >... | reverse complement strand
CGGCAGTGTCTACACTCTTGACGATCTCACGGAAATCCGGCGCCTGGAGCGGGAAGTGCGCATCCAGGACCGGCTAGCGGCGGTGGGACGCCTGGCTGCGGCCATCGCTCACGAGATTCGCAACCCGCTCACCTCCATTGCCGGATCGGTCAGCATGCTCTCGGGCGCGTCGGAGATGACCGACGAGCAGCGTCAGCTTCTCCAGATCGTCACTCGCGAGTCGGAGCGTCTGAATAACATCATCACTGACTTTCTGGCTTACTCGCGCGGCAAGCAGTATCGCTTCGACAAGGTTGACCTCGTACTCCTGCTCGAAGACACGCTCACCTTGCTCGAAAATCGCATGAAGTCTGAAAACACCGGCATCTGCATCGAACGGCACTTCAAGTTCCAGGAAGCGCTCACCCTGGCCGACGGGGACAAGATCAAGCAGGTGTTCTGGAACTTCTGCCAGAACGCGGTGCGTGCGATGAAAGACAGCGGCGGAACGCTCGCCGTTTCGCTCGACACCCTGGGCGACGACTGGCAGATCAATTTTGCAGACACGGGCGTCGGGATGACCCGGCAGCAGTCCGAAAAAATCTTTGAGCCGTTCCAGTCCGGCTTCGATGGTGGAACCGGGCTGGGGCTGGCGATCGTGTACCAGATTGTGCAGGCGCATGAAGGTCAGGTGTGGGCGCGCTCGCGACTGGGCGAAGGCACCACGCTGGTGCTGCGCTTGCGGCGATGGGGGCTGGGCGTCCGTCCAACAGCGGCGAAAAGCGGCGAGCACCAGTTGCCGGCGGCGGCCGCTCTGGCCACCGTGGCCGCGGGTGCAACTGCGGGAGGGAGAGCGCGTGGCTAATATCCTCGTTTGTGATGACGAGCGCTCGATGTGCGAAATGCTCGACATCGCCTTGCGGCGTGACGGCCACAAGGTGGAGACCGTGAACTCGGGCGAGGGCGCCAAACGCAAAATCGACGGCGCGCTCTACGACCTGATCATTACCGACATCAAAATGCCGAACAGCGACGGCATCGAAGTGCTGCGCCACGCTCATGCCACTTCGCCTGACTCCGCCGTCATTCTGATGACGGCTGTCGACGACTACGAAGCCGCCGTGCAGGCCGTGAAGGCGGGCGGCGCGTCCGACTACATTCGCAAGAGCCCAGGATTGGTTGATGAAATCCGGTTGGCCATCAGGCGTTCGCTCGAGAAAGCTTCGCTCAGCAAGCAGAATTTCGCCTACCGCCGCGACGCGGCGTCGCGCAATTCGCTCGACAACATCATCGGCGTCAGCGGCGCCATGGAGAAACTGAAACAGACCATCCGCACGGTGGCCTCCACAGGCAGCACCATCCTGATTTACGGCGAGAGCGGCACAGGGAAAGAACTGGTCGCGCGCGCCGTGCACGTTTGCTCGCCGCGCGTCACCCAGCCTTTCGTGTCGGTGAATTGCGGCGCCTTTCCGGAAACTCTGCTCGAAAGCGAGCTGTTTGGCTACGTTAAGGGCGCGTTCACGGGCGCGAACCAGAACAAGCGCGGCCTGTTCGAAGTGGCCGACGGCGGCACCATCTTCCTCGACGAAATAGGCGAGATGACGCTAGCCATGCAAGTGAAGCTGCTGCGCGTGCTGCAAGAGCGCACCGTTCGTCCGGTGGGCAGCACCACGGAAATCCCCATCGACGTGCGCGTGATCGCGGCCACCAATCGCGATCTCGACAAGCAGGTGGCGGAAAACACCTTCCGCGAAGATCTGTACTACCGCCTGAGCGTGATCCCCATCCGCGTGCCCGGCCTGCGCGAGCGGCGCGAAGACATTCCACTGCTGGTGAATCACTTCCTCAAGAAATACGCTCCGGCGGCAGGCAAGAGCATTGAGCGTGTGGATGCTGCATCACTCGCCGGACTTTGCGACTACGAATGGCCCGGCAACGTGCGCCAGCTCGAGAACACCGTCGAGCGCGCCGTGGCCCTCGAGAGCACCAACCAGTTGCACGTAGAACTGCCCGCCGAGCGTCCCAAGGCGAAGGCGGCCGCCGCCGCTGCGGGCGTGCCCGGCATGCCCGATGGTGCCGGCGCGGGTGGTGTTCTGCCTGAAGGCCTCGACATGGAAAAGTACGTCGCCCAGATCGAACGCTCACTGCTTCAGGCGGCCCTAAATCAGTCGCACGGCGTGCAAACCAAAGCCGCCGACGTGCTGGGCATCTCGTACCGCTCGTTCCGGCACTTGATGAAGAAGTATGAGATCTAGAAGAAGGGCATGAATCGACCGCAAAGCTGGGTTGTGTCGATTGGTTTGCTCGCAACAGCCGCTCTGCTGCTGTTTCCTCCATGGAAAACTGTGTTTGTCGGCGGCTGGTATTCGCCGGGAGAGTGGTCCGAGGGATTCCGGTTCCTGCTGATTCCCCCTTTGCCTTCATCCAACGCGTATCAATACCACTCAACTCTTTACGTCCGCATCGACGGGCTGCGCCTTTTTTCACTCCTCGCGGTCAACTCCGGCATGTTCCTCGGCATTTTCTGGGTGTTTCGGTCAAGAGATGGTGTGGAGGCAGAACCTCTGGGCGTTTTTCTTCGCAAGCGGCGGCTTACAACTGCGATCTTGCTGTCATTGGGAACTCCGCTGCCGCCGATTGGCCCAGTAGCCTTTGCGGTGCCCAGCATAGCGCTGGAGGGTGGGCACGTGTGGTTAAGCGCACTACTGTTCGAGGCGACTTCTTTTCTCTGCCTCGCTGTGCTCTTCTACCTGACCTTAGCCCTTTTACCGAAACTCTCTCCGAAGATCGCCACTTTCGTTGTCCAGGATGCCGAGGATTGACGGCTCGGGCGTAGCTTAAGTCGTCTTCCCCTTCAACTGTTGCTTCCACCCCAGAATCCGCGCCTTGTTCCCCTCCGCTTCTGCTTCGGGGATCATGCCTTTCTTCTGGTAGAGCACGGAGAGGCTGGTGTGGGCGAGCACGTCGTCGGGGTCAATTTCCGCAATGCGGTTGGCGACCGCGATGGCTTCGTCGAGACGGTTCAGGTCTTGCAGGGCGCGCGCTAGTCCGTGCATAGCTTCGGTGAAGGTTGGGTCGGCGGCGAGCGACGTTTGGTACTCTGCAACCGCCTGCTCGTGATGTCCTTCGGCGACCAGATCAAGCGCCGCGTAGTAATGGTTTTCCGCCGTGTGGCGCGCTTTTTCGTCGGACATTGCAGCCCAGGATCTCTGTTGAGGTGTTCGATTCTAGCACGCGCTTTTCGGCCTTCCGCCGGCGCGAGCGCTCTATACTACGAGGCACATTCATGCGCTACCTGATTCGCTTCCTGTGGAACGCTACCAAGGGACACCGTCTCGCTCCCTGGCGCAGCCCTTACTTGCTGTGGCGCATTGAAACCTACACCGGCGTAAAAATGACGCAAATCGGGTTCGTGGAATTCTGGCACTTCACCTGGCGGGAGCGCCATCACCTGTGGCAGTTCCTAAAGTGGACGGGGGACATGGAGAAGTACGCGAGACCGAAGGCAGGGGTTAGGTCTTAGGTCTCAGGTCTCAGAAAAGCTTCTGGCCGGGTACCGGCAAGCCCCACCAACGCCGAGCGCTTCTAGCTTGTCTGCCTCTCAGCGATTTTCTCTGCGTGCTCTGCGTTGTAGGATTTTCTTCCAACCCGCTGGCTACACAGATTGGAATGAGATGACCTGCGGCTGAATCACGAGAAGAAGAAAGTAAAACCCCAAAGGCAGTCTTGATTGCTAGAAGCCAGCAGCCAGAAGCTAGAAGCTTGTCCTGAGACCTGACAATCGAGACCCACTCTACTGTCCCGCCGCCGCCTCGCCCAGCACGATATTCACATCGGTCCCTTTGCCCACGCCGAGCAACTGCGCCGCCGAGCCACGGTTGGCAGCGACTTCGAGGTACCCCATGCTGCCCATAATGCCGAACACTTCGCCGGGCGCGCCTAGCGCATACGCCTCTTTGATCTCGCGGATTTCCCGCTGGCCCACGACAATCTTGAACGTGCCCGGATTCTCTCCGAACAGCATGGGCGCGTCTTGCGGAGTGATGTTGGTGATGAGGTTGCCGAAGCGGTCGACTTTCAGCACCACGCCGCGCAGCGTGTTTTCGTTCGCTGCCTTCGGCTTGGGCGCCGAGAAGCGCACGAAATCCGTAACGGCTTCGCCGAACTTTTCCGGATCGACACCCTTCGCAAGATAGGCGGCCACCGGTGAAAAGATGTCGCGCGCGTGGAACGTATTACTCACCGGCTGCAGGAAGTAGTGCTCGCCCGTCACGTGCCGCGCGCTGAGCCGTTGCTCGCGCTGGTAGATCAACGACAGCACGCCGTTATCAGGCGCGACAAAATGATGGCGGTCGCTCGAAACGATCAGCGGTCGCCGTGCCGTGCCCACGCCCGGATCGACCACCACCATGTGAATTGTGCCGGTCGGGAAATAGGAATATGCCTGCGAGATCGTGAGCGCGCCGTCGAGCACGTCGAAGGCCTGCACGGAATGGCAGATATCGATGATCTGCGCATCCGGTTCGATCGACAGAATGACGCCCTTCATGGTGCCAATGAAGTGGTCGTTGGTGCCGAAGTCGGTGGTCAGCGTAATTATCGGATTTCGGGCCACTAGGTCCCTCACTGCCCCGGGCACACATCGCCCCAGGCACAAATTCTGCTCCAAACTACGAAAGTAATCTTCCGGGAAGAGGGGGTCAAGGTACGGAGGTAATTGCGGGAAGGGAAGTCAAAAGCGTCCTGACGCTGACTCCATTGCTGGCTTAAGTCGGATCGCTCCTGCGATTCAGTAGTGCAATGCGCGATTCACTCACTATGGAAAGAGCTTGCTAGGAATCTCCTGATTTGGAACCTTGCGGTTGCTTCCCAGTCATTTTTTCGAGCCGAGACAATTGGACTGCGCGACAATGAGAAAGAAATAGTGTCGCCAGCCCAAAAGACAAGTTCTTACCGCAATTGCTCAGCTCAAGAGTTGATCTTTGGAGTTGGCCGCTGTGGCAAATGCAGCTAGACTCACTCCGGGTTTCGCAAGCCACCTGAAGGTTATCGGGAGGTAACAATGTCAATCGGCTCAGAAAGACGAGTGCCCCTCAAGGACAGAGACGGAGTCCGACCAGGCTCGAGGTTTGATGCCTCCGTCCATCTGGTTCGATTCTGCTTGCGAATGGGAGTGAAAGCTCTCTTGACTATGGTCATTCTGTCGAGCATGGCTGCCACGTTGCCTGCCCAGTCGAAAGTCAGCATCCGCGTTTTTCCAACCGATCAGGCGGGACGAATCACCTTAGGGCCAGACGGCGCACTCTGGTTTGCGGAGACGGTGGCTGGAAAAATAGGGAGAATCACGACCTCTGGTGTGATCACCGAGTATTCGATCCCGACCGCCAATAGCTATCCGTATGGCATTACGACCGGATCGGATGGCGCCCTGTGGTTCACCGAGGTATCGGCGCAAAAAATTGGACGAATCACGACCGATGGGTTGGTGACGGAATTCCCAGTCAGCGGTACTCCCACCTCATCGTTCCTCCGTGATATTGCGACGGGAGCTGACGGCGCTCTCTGGTTTAATAAATGGTGCACGGGCCTCTCGCGGATCACCACGCAAGGAGTAGTCACTGACTATCCAACGATGTCATGCCCGTTTGGGATGGTTAACGGACCGGACAGCGCCCTATGGTTCGCTGACATGTTTCAAGTAGGACGGATCACCAGTGAGGGAGTCATTACAGCGTTTCCTCTTCCGCAGTACAGTGCGCAGGCAATCGCGTTGGGATCAGACGGCGCGCTCTGGTTTACCGCGTACAGGGTGAGCTGGCCTACGGCCACCTCTCCTACCATCGGTCGCATTACCACTGCGGGGTCGATAACCAAATTTCCATTGCGAGCTGATCAGGGGTTTGCTTATTTGATCGCATCCGGCCCGGATGGAGCGCTGTGGTTCACGGATGCGGAAACCAACGATAATATCGGCAGAATAACGACCGATGGGACTTCCGAGATCATCCCGATCGGAGCGCCTTGTCAGTTCGGCAATAACCAGTTCAACGGGATTGTGCTTGGAAGTGACGGAGCCCTGTGGCTTAGTTGCAATAACGGCAACGTTGTTCAAATCACTCCACACATTACGACTACAACGCTGGTCTCCAGCTCAAATCCTTCTCTGTACGGACAGAAGGTAACCTGGGCGGCAACGGTAACGACCACAGGCCCAGTCGCTCCCACCGGGAATGTTCTTTTTCAGTGGTCGCGGGACGGTCAGAAACACACGATCGGCACCGCCCCACTCAATGCGGCCGGTGTGGCCACGCTGACCCGATCGAATCTGAATGCAGATCCATTCGGCCAGCCTTACCCCATAATCGCGTCCTACTCGGGTGACGCGTCGAATCTAAGCAGCAAATCTGCTGTGCTTTCTCAGCACGTTCTTCAAACCAAAACCGTGGCCTCGCTTGCTTCGTCAGCAAACCCCTCGACTCAAGGTCAGGCGGTGACATTTACGGCTAAGGTTACTTCGCCGTCGGTCGTCGTCACCGGCCCCGTAACTTTCTCCGTGGGGTCCTCGATTCTCGGAACGGTCCAGCTCAGCGGGGGCATCGCGAAGTTCACAACTTCAGCGCTGCCGGTGGGATCCAGCACAGTCAAGGTCACCTACTCCGGCGACTCGAACGTCGCCAAGAGTTCTTCGTCGCTGGTACAAATCGTGCGCTAGTTCTTGGGAGGACACGCGATATCGCGTCCTTAGCCCGAACGTGAGGTAACAAGATCAGCCGCCAATCCTGGCGGATGTTCTCTTATGTCACGCAAAGCTGTCGCTGCTACAGCATCCCGCCGGTCTGAACCGCCAGATCATTCAGCGCCATCTCGAGCTTTGTGATGGCCGCGCCAAGCTCTGGATGCGCTCCAATTCGTTCTTGCAAGGCCTTGAGAATCTGGTGAGCACTAGCGATATGCGCTGCCGCTTGGGCTGGATGATCTTGCTCGGGTTTGGGTTCTATCGGTGTTTCCATGGCGACTTGCTCCGAGTACCTGTTAATTCTATCAACATAGACGGGCGATGAGGTAACAACGGGTCAATGTATGTAATAGAGATTTTTCGTCAATCATCTATCCCAAGACTCAATTGGAGGACAACAGCGAGATCGGCGTCGCATCCTCAGGTTAGGGCGATTCGTTAGGAAACGGGGTTTGCGCTCTTTTCCGCGATTGTGAGAATGCGTTCCCGCACAGCCTCATAGCTCGGCCTACCGTCGAAGAACTGAATGGTGGCGTGATCAACCGTGCCGTCGGGCAGAGGCCGGTCTGCGACGGCATCTAGGGAAAACCGTCGATCGCCCTTGGCTGCTAGATCGGGATGAATCTCCCTGAAGTACACCTGTAAACCATCATCGCTGTTTAGCTCGATCGTGAGCGTTCTGCTGCCGGAGCCATCAAAAATCTCCGAATAAAGATGAGTTTTGAGAGGACCAAAGGGCTGCAGAACATTCCAGATCCTAACAACCCCACCGCCCTTCAGGCGACGCTGCTCTAGCAGGAAAACGTCGAGCTTGCCAGCGGGCGATTCGGGAGCTTGTTTGTGAAGTGCAGTGAGGGTACTGATCTCAGCGTCGCACTCCGCAGACCGCTCGTCCTCCGCATAGGCCCTAGCCATCAGCGTTCTCGCCGAACAGTCGTTTCCATCGCGTTCCTCGATAGGCTTTAGGAGCGATATCGCGTAGGCTCGATCTCCCGCTTCGAGCGCCGCTTCGGCCGTCCTTTCCGCCATCGCTCGTCGTGCCGAACTGTTTTGCGGGAGCTGTGCCAATAGACCACGCAGTTCCCCAAGCGCATCGCCATAGTGCCCGGCGACAAACATAGCTTGCGACTTCTGAAACCCTTCTTTCTGGTTTCTAGTTAATCCCCCTAAGGAACCGGGAGGTGGATCGCAGCGCGTCATCAACTGTGATTCGGTGAGGGTTGTCTGGGCCGCCAGCGAGACTGCGGTCAGCGCCGTTGCGAGAAACAATTTCAAGGGGACTGGCATTGCCATACACCTCATACGCTAGTCTCAGCGGTTTTTTCGCTGCTGTGGTAACCACAAGCTGTGCAGGTTTGGTTCCTGTTGATTCGGATGGAATCATGGGCAGCCTCCAGTCTCCAGACTTCATTTGCCCTAGAGTAGCAACGGATTGTTGACGTAACCAGACGATTACACTCAAACCCCTCAACAACTGAAATCGACAATTTGCGCAAGCGCTCGCAACTCCCTTCCAAATTCAGACTCCTTAGTACTTTCCCATTATTGATGCCTTTTTCCCCATATCGCTAGACTGGCCGACACCCGGGGTCGCGGTCCAAATCAGAGCTGACCGCTGTTCGGACATTCAACATTTCTTTGTCTCGTTCAAAGTCCCCTTTGGAAGGAACGAGTTTATGCGAATGCCTGCTGGTCTGCGCTGTGTACTCGCCGTCACCCTGCTTGCCGCGTCCGCGTTGGGTCAGAGCAACTATGCCGGGGTTACGGGCACGGTTCGCGACGCCCAGAGTCTTCCGGTCGCGAAAGCCACGATTCAGTTCAAGGCTCTCAGCACCGGCGCCGTGCGCGTGGTCACCACCAACGACAAAGGCCTCTTCTACGCCGCCGCGCTTTCGCCGGACGACTATGAGTTGATCACGCAGGCCCCGGGATTCGCGCCCGTGACGCAATCGTTGCGTCTTGAAGTTGGCCAGAAATTGGCGATTGAAGTCAGCCTCAAGGTCGGGCCCATTAAAGAAGGAGTTCAAGTCACGGCCCTGGCGGACGTCCTGCGTACGGCCGACGCCAGTGTGGGCGAAGTGATTGAGCCGAAGTCCATCCAGGAGTTGCCTCTCAATGGCCGCATGCTGGTGGATCTGGTGCTGACGGTTCCGGGCGCGCACGTAGGTTTCGGCGCGCAGACCGGCGAAACCAATCCTCTCTACTGGCGGCCCGGCCAGCGTTCGGCCATCGTGATCGGCGGCAGCCGTCCCAATGCCAACTTCTTTCTGCTCGACGGCGCGACCAATACCGATCCGACGTTCAATACGCAAAACCTGAGCCCATCCCCAGACTCGGTGATGGAGTTCCAGGTAGAAACCAGCAGCTACACCGCCGACATGGGTGGCGCGGGCGGCGGGCAGATCAACATCGTTACGCGCGCGGGCACGAACCAGTATCACGGAACGGTCTACGAGTATCTGCGCAACGGAGCCATGGACGCCAGCACGTTCGGGTCGATGGGCAACAACCATCTCGTCCAGAACAATTTCGGCGCATCGTTCGGCGGGCCCCTATTGAAGCGCTGGAAGAAGACCTTCTTCTTCCTGAACTATGAAGGCCTGCGTCTCTCGCAGGCGGACGCGCAGCAACTCACTGTTCCTACGCGCGACGAGATCGCCGGCGATTTCAGCATGGGCGGCGTCAACATCTACGATCCCACGACCGCCGTCGCCAATCCCAGCTACGATCCTACGAAGCCCACCGGCCCCGCGAATTTTCCTTACACGCGCAGCCAGTTTCCCGGAAACATGATTCCCTCGGACCGCATCGACCCCAAACTCGAAGCCTTCCTGCTCGCCTACCTGCCCGAGCCGAACATGATGATGATGTCGGGCGCGAAGGATTCGAACAACTATCTCGACGTCCGCAACGAGACTCACTTCCAGAACCAGGGCACAGCTCGCATCGATCACATTTTCTCCAACAACGACACGCTGTTTGGCCGCTACTCGCTCGGCTCCGAGAACGGCTTTTCGCCCAGCAGCGGAGTGACTGCTACTACTGAAAATCTCCCCGGCTTCGGAGCGAACTTCGACAACTTGTCGCAGCAGGCCGTCATTTCCTGGAATCACGTTTTCTCGAGCAACCAGCTCAACACGTTTTCTGCAGCGGTTTCGCGGCTCTCCATGGATCGCACTTCGCAGAACAACGGGGTCAACGACATCGTGGGCGCATTGGGCATTCAGGGCATTGGGTTCGGCGGCCAAGGCGCCTGGGGCTCTCCGTGGTTTGCAGCGCAGGGCTACACCGGCATCGGAGACACGTTCGCCGCGACGCCCATGCATGCCTGGGACACAACCCTCGAGTTCCGCGACACGTTTGCGTGGCAGCGCGGCCATCACGCCATGCGGTTCGGTGGTGACTTTCGCCGCTACATCTGGCCCATGTGGGGCTTTTTTCAAAATCGCGGCTTTTACCAATACACCAACGGCTACACCACGCAGTTCGGGTTCAACGACGGCAGCGGCTCTGGATTCGCCAGCCTCCTGTTGAGCCTTCCCAGCGTGAAGCAACGCCAGGCCGGAGTGCCGCAGATGAACTTACGCAACTGGGGATGGGACGGGTTTGCGGAAGACAGCTGGCAGGTGAATCCCACCACGACGCTGAGTCTCGGACTGCGCTACGAGTACACCAGTCCCTTGTACGACCTCGACAACACGAATACCAATTTGCTCTTCCAGGGTGGCGTGCCGTCGGTGTTCATCGGCGGCCAGCAAGGACGGCCCAAGGGGCTGATGTATGCCAACCGCCACAATTTCGCGCCGCGCCTTGGCATCGCCAAGAATCTTCCGCGGTCCGGCCTGGTGCTGCATGTCGCCTATGGGATCTTCTACACGCCGGTCGATCAGAACACGTGGTGCAACCAGCGCCACAACGTGCCCTACGTGTTCCCCGAAACGCAGCAAGCGGACAACTTCACGCCTCCGGCAGCGCTGTTTGCTAACGGACTGAATTTTGGAACACCCGTGCTGGGGACAGGAACTTTGCCGGCGACCACAGTCAGCTTCACCGCGTTCGATCCACATTCGCCAGCCCAGTACGTTCAACAGTGGAATGCCAGAGTTGAAAAAACTTTTGCCTCGAACACAACCCTGGAAGTCGGCTATCTCGGCGCCCGCGGGTTCCATCTGCAGCGCTCGCACCTGATCAACAACGCGCCTCCCGGTCCGGGTCCGCTGGGTCCGCGGCGCCCGTTCAAAACGCTCACGTTCGTGCCGGGTACAGTTCTCACGCCCAGCAGTACCGATGCCGTCATCCAGAGCCAGACCTTCCCCGTGAGCACGATCAACCTGCTCGAAGACACCGCGCAAAGCTGGTACGACGCAGGCTACGTCAACGTGCGCAGACGTTACGCGCGCGGCCTCAGTTTCCTGGCGAACTACACCTTCTCCAAGACTCTGACCAACGCCCCGGATTTCCGTTCGCCCATGGACGAGTCCGCCATCCCGCAAAACAACAGCAACCTCGCCGCCGAAAAAGGTCCGGGATGCGACGTCCGCCACCGTTTCGCGCTGAGCAGTGTCGTCGATATTCCCGCATTTCGCCGGACGGAATGGACGCGCCTAATCACCGAGAACTGGCACTTCACCACGATTTACCAGGTTCAATCGGGCATGCCACTCACGATCTCGGTGTTTGGTGACACGGCGAATTCCGGAACCGTCCTGGGCGAGAATCCCATTCGAGCCAACTACACCGGCCAGCCGATCTTCGGCCCAGGCACGCACACCGCAGACAAATGGTTCAATCCCGCAGCATTCGCCACTCCCGCGGCCTTCACGTTCGGGAACGTCGGGCGCAACTCCGTCTATGGTCCGCCGCTCCAGACTTTGGATCTCGCCTTGGCGCGCGTCTTCCGCCTGGGCGAAAGAACCAGTCTCCAGTTCCGCGGAGAAGCCTTCAACGCACTGAACAAAGTGAATCTCGGCACGCCGAACCGTTTCGTGAACACGCCGCAGTTCGGCACTATCACCATGGCGATGACCCCGGGGCGCGAAGTTCAGGTGAGCGCTAGGGTTTCGTTCTAGCTTCGCTTAGGCGCCGTCTACTAAGCAGACACAATCCTGTCATGACGAGATCGCTGTGGAGATAAAGCGGTCTCCGTCTATCAGTGCCTGGCAGACGTGGAGGTCAGGCGCAGCGCTAGTCTTCGAGTCTGTCCAAGAATCTATACATCTATTCGAACTAGCGCGCCCGCGATAGCACGGGTGTACAATCCTCGCCGTTTTTCAGATCGAGAACGAGAATTCGGGTCAAAACCCCTCGGCCGACAGCTCGAAAGTCCAGACTTCCGTTTGAGCGTAAAGGAAAGCACATCGTCCGCAAAGGTCGGTGGAGCGTGTTCGCTGCCCTTTGCGGCCTCTGCTCACGAATTGGAGGCATACCATGCATTCGCCACTCGATCGGATTTCACGATCGCTGTCCCTTCTGCGCCCACTCTGCCTGCTGGCCATGCTCGTAGTTCTTTGCGCGCTTCCCAGTCGCGCAGCCGACGTCTTCGTCGACTGCACAGGGGGAACTCCCGGCGCCTTCACCACGCTGCAATCTGCTATCGACTCGCTCGATTTTGTCGGACCTCACTCGATCAACATGATCGCTGGTCCCTGCATCGAGAATGTGCTGATCCTCGATCGGCAACGCATCACTTTCCAGCGCCAGACGACCGGCTTCGGCGTCGCCGTAATAAGCCCCGATCCTGGCGCGAACGCGGTGCGGGTCTTCGACTCCACCGGTATCGTGTTTATTGAGGTCGGCTTCGACGACAGTTTCAACGGCCTTGTCGTCGATCGTAACTCCGAAGTACAAGCGCTCGGCTGTACCATCAGCGGCAACTCCAACGCTGGCCTGATCGTGCGCGGCAATTCCACCGTCTTCGTCTCCAGCGCGTTGATCCAGTCGAACGCCGGAATCGGTATCAACGTGGTCGCGGGTGGCGCGCTCTCCGTGGATTCAGACGTCCTGATCGCCAACAACGGTACCGGTGTGAACGTGGTCAACGGTTCCAACGTTCGTATATTCGCGCCCGTCAGCATCAGCAACAACAACATCGGCATGACTGCGGGCGAGGCCAGCAACATTCGGCTCTTTGGCGATCCCGCGGGCCCAACGCCGGTCGCCGTCAACGGTAATACCAGCATCGGAGTCAATACCTTTGGCGGGCATGTCACCATGTTTGGACCCGTACAGGTTCGTAACAATGGCGCTGGCGGCGGATCGTTCCATGCCGGCGTTCGCAGCGACGACAATGCTCTTGTGGTTGTTGCCGGCAGTGGTGACGTCGACATCAGCAACAATACCGGACCCGGCATTGAGGCCACCAACGGAGGCACCCTCGACCTTGCGGGCGCCACCATCCACAACAACACCGAAGATGGCGTGCGCCTTCTCGGCAACTCCCAGATTGCGGTCTACCCGCCGAACACCAACGCCATCGGCAACAACGGTGGGCACGCCATCCTGTGCGACAACACTTCCAACTTCTTCGGCGACCGTACCGGACTCCGCGACCTGCTGTGCCAGATTTCCCAGCTCAAAGGACGCGCCGCGCGGTCATGGATGGGTACCGGGCTGCAAGACGAAAAACCCGCACCTTACATCCGTTCCGGCAAGCACTAAACCGGATCGCCGTCCACCCATCGCTTCCTCTAGGGGTGGGTGGACGGCCTGTTCCGGTTTCGCGATGCGTACCACCAGTCTTGATTCCTCTGTGCCGCCTCAGTCCGCCCCAATTGCAACCCGAAGCCGCGACAGGATACATTGGCGTTCGGCCGGAGGATCGACGCTTCCGGTCTCCTCGTGAAAAGACCCAATTCGATGGCGAGCGTCTTGTTCCTTCTGGCCTTACTGGTCGGAGCGCTTGCGCTGGCCTGCTGGATCTTTCGTCCCTTCCTGCAGCCGATCGCGTTTGCCATCGTGATCGCCATCGGGTTCTACCCTCTATACCTCGGCTTTTCCCGGATCGTCCGTGGCCCGAACAAGTCCGCGCTGCTGGCCACGTTTACAGTCCTCCTGATCTTCATTCTGCCCGCCTTGCTCATTGCCTCGGCGGCAGGAGGGGAACTCATCAAGGCTGCCCGCTACTTTGGAGATCGCAGCACCGAGCAAGGCGGCGCCGTCGCCTACGTTGCCGATAAGCAGCAAAGCGCGCTGCGTTGGCTCGCCAAGTATGTGGACGTGGAAGAATTGCATCTTGAGGACGCCATCGCCAACCTCCCAACCCAAGTCAGCAAAGTCTTGCTGGCGGTAGGCACTCGCCTGGTGGGAGGACTGGCTGGCTTCGCCGGCAACGCTATCCTGACCTTCCTGATCCTGTTCTTCCTGTTCCGCGATGGCAGCACCGCGATCCAGAAAGTCATCTCGGTCCTGCCGCTTCGCCCGGAGCAGGCCATGCACCTGTTGTCGGGAATTCGCGACAGCATCGTCGCGAACCTGTATGGCATTCTGGCGGTCGGACTCGCCCAAGGACTGCTCACCGGATCTGCGCTCGCGGTGCTGCGCGTGCCCTCCGCGTTGCTGCTGGGACTCGCCACCGCCTTCTGCTCCCTGATCCCGATCGCAGGAACGGCGTTAGTCTGGCTTCCCACGGCCATCTATCTCATGGTGACAGGTCACCTCTGGAAAGGGATCATCCTGATCGTCTGGGGCACCGCAGTGGTGGGCACGATCGACAACATCATCCGGCCGCTCGTGATCGGCCGAACCGTGGAGCTTCATCCGCTGTTGCTGCTGTTTGCTTTGCTGGGAGGCCTGCAGGTATTCGGATTCATCGGAATTTTCGTCGGTCCCGTGGTGATCTCCGTAATTGCGGCTCTGATCAGCATGTTGCAGGAAGAGCTCTCGGCGTCGCCGAATATTCTTCCCGGGGCGACCTCCCCTGAGTGATCGGCAGCTCGTTCACTTTGACTGGCGCGGATCGTAGGCGATAAAAACCCAGAGTTTGGATTGCGGCCCTGCAGAAAGAACGACTCGAATCGTATTGCTGGTTCGCAGTTTGACGGGCACGTTTGTATGTCGAGCGTGGCTTGAGGCGACGCGCTGGTCGTTCAAAACAATCTCGTAACTTCGAACTTCATCTGTGCCGCGGCCATCCCCATTGCGCACTGTCAAAATACAGCAACCGGGCGGCATGGGATCAACCCGAAACTTATCTGTTCGGGTGCAGGCTCCATCAGAAGGGCACGACAGAAAGATATGGTCGTATGTCATCGGGGGATAGCCCGTGAACCCCAGTTTTTGAGGATCCAACTTTTGGATATCGGGAGGGATTTTGGTGTCCTGCGCGTTTAGCAGGCGGGCACTCATGAGACTGATCAGGGCCAACACAAGCCAACGTCGTCCATCAGCGCGCATCTCGCGAACGATAGCACAGAACCGCACAAAGCCTTTAAGCGGCATGAATCCCAACGACACGGGTTTCCATCTGATGGAGCAGGTTGCCACCCGAGGTGGCAAGCAGAGGAGTCAGGTATGAGCAAGCTCAGCGGAAAGGTTGCTGTCGTTACCGGCGCTTCTAAGGGAATCGGAGCCGCGATCGCGAAGTCGCTCGCCGCGGAAGGTGCCTCCGTGGTCGTGAACTACTTGTCCAGCAGGGCGGGCGCTGAGAAGGTTGTCGCCGCCATCATCGCTGGCGGGGGCCAGGCCGTTGCCGTCGGCGGCGACGTTTCCAAACCGGCTGAGGCCGAGGGCATCATCACCGCAGCCATCAAGACCTACGAACGTCTCGACATTCTGGTCAACAACTCCGGGGTGTATGAGTTCGCTCCCATCGAGGCCATCACCGAGGAGCATTTTCACAAGAGTTTCAATATCAATGTGCTGGGTGCGATTCTCACCACCCAAGCCGCCCTGAAGCACCTCGGTTCCGGCGGGAGCATCATAAATATTGGATCTGCCGTCAGTCGGGTCACGCCCCCGAACTCCGCCGTCTATACCGCCACCAAGGCCGCTTTGGATGCAATTACGGGTGTGCTCGCTCGTGAACTCGGGCCAAGGAAAATTCGCGTCAATTCCATCAACCCTGGAGTCGTGGAGACGGAAGGCACGCAGACCGCGGGCATCATCGGTTCTGACTTCGAGAAAAATCTTGCTGCGCAGGCTCCCCTGGGCCGGTCCGCGCAGGTTGGTGACATCGCACCCATTGCGGTCTTCCTGGCATCCGATGACTCGGGTTGGCTTACCGGCGAGCAGTTGCTGGCTACTGGAGGTCTTCGCTAAGCGTTCACTGAAAATACAGCCGGGTGCCCCATCTTTGCGCGGTTTGTGCGCAAAGGTGGGATTCCACGGCGGTATTAAGTATGGGATTCTCTTGGAAAGGCCCAGCCAGAAATCGCTTTTGGCGCAGCGAAGTCTTGCTACTCGTAGTGCAGCGCTTCCACCGGATCCATCCGTGCCGCCTTCAGGGCAGGGAAGAACCCTGACACGATCCCAACCATCGACAGAATGATGAACGAGGCGATCATCACGTTCAGTGAGGCATGCAGGATGATGTCTCCCTCGTGATTCGAGGTCTTGAAGAGCTGGCCGTAGAGCGGCATCGGCGGGATGATCCAGGTGAGCAGAATGGCCAGCGCCATTCCCACAACGCCTCCCGTGAAGGTCAACACTAGGGCCTCCAGCAGAAACTGCACCAGGATCTGCCGCGGTCGCGCACCCAGCGCCTTGCGCAGCCCGATTTCGCGTGTGCGCTCCGTCACCGACACCAGCATGATGTTCATCACGCCCACGCCGCCCACCGCCAGCGTGATCGCCCCGATGATGCCGAGCACCACCTGCAGTCCCAGCGAAAAGGCGGCGATCATTTCTCCGCTTTCTACCGAGTCCCAGACGGGTGCGGCCTTGTCGTCGCGCGGATCGAAGTGATGGCGGCGCGCAATCACTTCACGCACGGCAGCCACGGCTTTCAAATGCAGTTCGGCCGACTGCGGCTGGATGATGAACATGTCGGGATCGCGCACCTGTTTCAGGTCGCGATACACCTGGAACGGAATGAATCCGTCTTCGTTGTCTGGCCCCTGGTACATCGAATCCTGAATCTTGTTGCGCAGAGTGCCAATGACTTCGAACGCCTGTCCACCGATCAATACGCTCTGGCCCACGGCCGGCGCGCCTTGGAAGGCTTTCTTAGTGGCGTTGTACCCCAGGATCACCACGCGCCGGTGATCGAGAAAGTCTCCTTCTGTGAAGTAGCGTCCGTTTTCCACGTCGAGCTTACGCATCTCGCCGTAGGGGAATTCCACGCCGCGCGTCTGGATCGACACCACGCGCGTGCCCACCTTGTATCCGAAGTCGCTGCATGACTCGGCGCTCACAGCGCGCACAAGCGGAACTTCATCGCGCACCGACTCCACATCTTCGTATTCGTACGCAACTTTCTTGCCCGCTCGTTGGCCGCCCGCCTGCATGCTGGTTTGTCCGGGCCAGAAGACGACCACGTTGTTGCCCATGTTCATGAACGCGTTGAGCACGCCGCCGCCCAGCCCTTGTCCGTAAGCCAGCAGGATCACCACGGACGCAAGCCCCCACACGATCCCCAGCATGGTCAGCACCGACCGCATGCGGTTCCGCATCAGGGCTTGCCAGCCTTGCGAGATGAGCTCTTTGAAGAACATAGTCGTCAGTCGTTAGTCGCTAGCACACCAGTCGTCGGGACAACTTGGGTTTCGCTGACGACCAGCGACTAGAGACTAGCGGGCCCTAATCCACCCGCACGTCTCCCGACCCGGTGTGCACGCTGATCTCCGGTCCACCGCCGCGCACTTTGCCGCGTATCGATTTGTGCGCTTCTTCTACTCGGCCCTGCACGGTCGTCGTTACGGGATGGTTCACTTCCACGCTGCCCGAACTGGTCGAAACGTCGAGATCGAACGCAGCCTGCTGCGGAAGCCGCAATTCGGCGTTGCCCGAGCCGGTTCTTACGTGCCAGGTGTTGGCGGGATTGCCGTCCACCTGCACATCGCCGCTGCCCGTGCTAGCGTTCAGCCCGCCATCGACGCCACGAACGTGGATGTTCCCTGAGCCGGTCTCCAGCCGCACGTCACCCTTGGCTTTCTCCTCGATCGTGATGTCGCCGCTGCCAGCGCGGGCTTCAAATGGTCCGGCGGCACCGCGTGCCTCCACATTTCCAGACCCGGTGTGAATGCGGATCTCGCCCGCCAGATTGTCGAGCTTCACGTCTCCCGATCCGGTTTCTATCTCCACGCCCGCTTGCATGCCCCCGATGGTCTGGTCGCCCGAGCCCGACTTGGTGCGAACCTTGCTTTCGGGTGGCGCCGTGATCTCGTAATCGATCGAGACGTTGCGCCGGTTCACGTAGTCCACGCGAATGCTGTTGCCGTTCTGCGACAGCGGCGGATTGCTTTCGATCTGTTGGACTTCGTCTTTGTGATTGTTGCCCAGCCCAAACATCCACGCATCACCGACGTGAATCCGGCCCGTGATGGAAACTGTCCCCGCCGAACCGGGACGAACCGTGATGTTTCCAGACTGCGTGTATACCTGCAGGTCCGCGGCTCCATTGACCTGGAACGTCTTCTCGAAATGCCCCTGCTCCGACGCGGCCGCGACGCCGGTCGCCAGAACCAGCGCGGCTGCCAAAGCCGATAACTGAATAAGTCTCATCCGCATGCTGTCCTCCGTCACAAAATAGTTATTCGTAGCGCAGCGACTCGACGGGCGTCAGGTCGGCAGCGCGTTGCGCCGGATACATCCCGGCGGTAAACGTAATCACCGAAAGCGTCACAATCGACAAAATGATCGAAATCGGAGAAATGATGGGGTGCGGCACGAAATCAGGCAAGGGGAGATTTGAAAGCGCCAAGCACGTCCCCACGCCGAACGCTAATCCAAGAAATCCGCTGACCGCAGTCAGCAGCACCGACTCCGCGAAGAATTGCCGCAGAATGTCCTGGCGGGTCGCGCCAATCGCCTTGCGCACGCCGATTTCCCGCGTGCGTTCCGTCACTGAAACCAGCATGATGTTCATCACCCCGATGCCGCCCAGCCCCAGCGTCACCACGGCTACGCAGGCAAAGAATGTCGTGATTCCCTGAAAAATGCCCGCGATCATCTTCGCGCCTTCCATCGTGTCCCAGATGAACAACGCATCTTTGTCCTTGCCGTCAAAGTGGTGTACGCGGCCCAGCGTTCGCCGCACTTGCATCACTGCGTCTTCGTGAGCTTCGGCGTCGGCGACTTCAAACACGACGTTGTCGAGGAACCCGCGCACGACGCCTTTTTTCTGCGGAGGCGGAAAATCCCGCGAGACGGCGGAGTAAGGTGCGAACAGATAATCGTTGTCGGGGCCGTCGTAATTAGAGTTCTGCTTCTTCTCGGCGAGCACGCCAATCACGGTGTAAGGCACGCTCTTGATGAGCACATTGGATCCGACCGCGGGTTGGCCGGGGAACAACTGCCGCCGGGCCGCCGCGCCCAGAATCACGACACGGTTGCCGTCGCGTTCGTCGTCGTCGGTCATCAACCGGCCTTCTCCGAGAATCAGCGAACGGAAATCCTGGTACGACGTCCAGATGCCCACCACGCCGCGGTTCGCAGAATTGAACTGGCTGACTTCCGGCATGGTGCGCCGCAATTCCGGGCTGACGTTTTTGACCAGGTAGCATTCTTTCTGGATGAGCCGCGCATCATCGATAGTGAGAGATATCTCGCGACCCGCCGCCAGGCCGCCGATCTGGGAACTGGTTCGCCCGCCCCACACAATGACCAGATCTTTGCCGAGCGTCTGCATGCGGCGCTTCTGGTCAGCGCTGAATCCGCGGCCCAGGCCCACCAGCAGGATGACCGAAGAAATCCCCCACACAATCCCGAACATGGTGAGGAAGATCCGCATCTTGTGCGCCCGAAACGTCGCAAACGCCTGGCGGAGAATTTCGGTCAGATTCATAAGCGAGACTCAGGTCAGCGGCGCCGAGGAATGCTTATGTACCACCGCTTAGACGGGCGCACAACGGCTTAGTAACGCGCCCTAAAGGGATATACGAACAAGGGAAGGAAAATGTTCAGGAGGAAGCTTTGACCGATGCGCTGAGGATCTTTAGCCTTTGACTGAGACCTGAGACCTGCCCTACTCTCCCGAGTAGTCCGCAGCCTTGCCGATCGCGTTGTTCAAGGAATCCGCGAGTTCCGTTGGCACGGAAAGCACGACCTCCCCAGACTGCGGTGTCATGGGAAGGGAAGCGATGATGTAGAACCGACCGGCTCCGCCTTGCTGAATCTTCAGCTCGATTTTCCCAGACGGACTAGGTAGCTCAAACACCCGTTCGTAGCGCAAAGTATTCGACACATTGGACATGGTACAGAGATGACCTGGAATGTCCAAACGTTGCAAACTCTAAAGGAAAGCCGCAATTGGGCGCCGGGCAGCAACCCTCTGCGCTCTCTGCGGCCTCTGCGTTTTAAGATTTGTTCCGCGCTACCCAGAGCCCTACTGCAGCACCACCTGGTCACCTTCCTTCATACCGCCCAGCAACTCGGTCTTGGCGCCGTTGGAAATCCCGATGTTCACCGCCACCTTGCGCTTGCCTTCCTTGCCCTTCGGGTCCGGGACCTCGACGGACGCTTTCTTGTCCTTGTCGTACAGGATCGCGCCTTCCGGAATCTGCAGTACTCCCTTGTGTTCTTCCAGGATGATCTCGGCATTCGCCGTCATGGCCGCCTTCAATTCGCCGCCCGGATTGTTGATCGACACCCGAACTTCAAATGTCGTGACGTTATCTTTCTCCACGCCCATCGGCGAAATCTTCGTGACCTTGCCATTGAAGGTCTTGTCCTTGAACGACTCGACCTTAATGCGCGCCGGCTGGCTCATATAGACCTTGCCGATATCGCTCTCGTCTACCTTGCCCTTCACATAGACTTCGCTGATGTCGCCTTCGGTCATGATCAGGGTCGCGGTAGATCCCAACACCAGGATCGAACTCACCGCGTCGCCCACTTCCACGTCGCGCGACAGAATGATTCCGTCGATGGGCGACATTATTGTCGTATAACCCAACTGCTCCTCAAGCTGCTTGAGGTTGGCGTGATCCTGCGCTACCTGCGCCTGCGCCTGGCCGATCTTCGCGTGCAGCACCTGCAGTTGCGCTTTGGCGACGTTCTGCTTGTTCAACGACATTTCGTAATTCTTCTGGGCATCATCCAGAGCGGACGCCGAAACAACACCTTCCTTCGCCATGCCTTGCGCGCGATCATAAGCGCGCTTCAACATGGGGAGATCCGGGCCTTCTGCATCCACCTTGGCGCGTTCCAGATCGGCCTGCGTACCTTTGAGGCTGGCTTCGGAGGCCTCGGTCTGCGCTTTGGCCTGCGCCACGCGTGCTTCGATCTCTTCCTTGTCAAGCTCGGCCAGTAGCTGACCTTTCTTCACACGGTCGCCGGCGTCGACGTAAAGCTTTTTCACGATGCCGCTGGCTTTCGACTTGATCTCAACCTTGGTAATGGGCTCGACCTTGCCGGTCGCGACCACGCTTTTCGCCAGGTCGCCGCGCTCTACCTTCGCGAGCTTCGACGGATCGATCTTGGTCCCGCCGCGCGCCGCAGCAATTACTCCGATCACAGCTCCCAAAAAGAGCACCACTCCGATCCCGATATAAATGAGCCGACGATTGCGCTTCTTCTTACCGTTACCATTGCCGTTCACTTCTGCCTCCTGCGGATGCCCAATCGAATCTCGAATGGGTGAACCTGAAAAGGGGATCGGGGCCGCCTACACTCCATCTTACGAACCCCCCTACAGTTTTGTTCCCGAATGGATGAATAAGTTATCGATTTAGAAGAGACCGCGTCCCTCTATGGGATGCATACAAAACAGCCTCTTAACGTTAGACACCGAGGTTAAACAAAAGAAAGCAAGCCGCTTGCGGATATTCTAAGGAGCTGGCAGCTATCAGTTCTCAGCTGTCGGTGAAGGCCTCTAGCTGATGGCTGATAGCTGAGAGCTCCAAGCTTCCTTATTCCCTTTGAAATGTTAAAATTAATCCTTCCATGATTGCATTTGTGCTGCTGCGGGTGTTTTTGATCCTGCTGCTCGTGGCTGCCAACGCGTTCTTTGCCGCCGCTGAATTCTCGCTGGTGAGCGTGCGCGACACGCGCATTCAACAGCTCATCGAGGCGCGCCGTCTTGGCGCCCGCACCGTTCTCCGCCTGCACCAGAATCTTGACGAAGTCGTAAACGGCGTCCAGCTGGGCATCACGCTGACCAGTCTCACCCTCGGCTGGATCGGCGAGCCCACTCTGGCGCGACTCATGACGCCCTTGGTCAGTCGCGTTCCGCACGCGGCCGTCTACGCCCACACCTTCGGCACGATCCTGACTTTTACCCTGATCACTTACCTGCACGTCCTGTTGGGCGAACTGGTTCCCAAGACGCTGGCCTTGCAGCAGGCGGAGCGCGTGGCTCTGGCCGTCGCGGCACCCATGGATGTTTTCCTGACCATCATGAAGCCCTTCCTCTTCTTTATGCGGAAGTCGGGCGGCTTCGTGCTCAGGCTGTTCGGATCGCGCGAGATGCGCCGCGGTGCCATTCACTCCCCGGATGAACTCAAGCTGATCGTCACCGCCAGCCGTCAGGTCGGCCAGATTCCCGAGTTCCAGGAAGAAATGATCCACAACGCCCTCGAACTCGATAGCGTTTCTGTACGACAAGTCATGGTGCCTCGCCCCGACATCTTTTCGCTGCCCGCCGACCTCACGCTCGACGAAGCGCTGGCCCGAGTGGTCGAAGAGCAGCATTCGCGCGTTCCGGTCTACGACCCGCAGCGCGGGCGCGAGCACATCATCGGGGTACTTTATTCGAAAGACCTCACCCGCTGGATGCGCCTGCGCCTCACGCTGAATCCGAATCAGGCGGTCACCTCGCGCATCGCAAAAATGCAAGTCAGCCAGATCATGCGCAACGTTCTGGTCGTTCCCGAAACGATGGCCCTCACCGACTTGCTGGCCGAGTTCAAGCAGCGCAAGCGCCACCTTGCCGTGGTCGTCGATGAATTCGGATCCACCGCCGGTGTCATTACGGTCGAAGACGTCCTGGAGCAAGTGGTGGGCGAGATCGAAGACGAATTTGATATTCCTCCGGCAGCTCAGCCGGCGCTCGAAGAAGACACCACTCTTCTTCTGGAAGGCGCCGTCAACATCCGCGACCTCGAGTCGCAATATCAATTGGTCTTGCCGAGCGATGCGGGCTTCGAAACGCTAGCCGGATTTGTCTTGTCGCGCCTGCAGAAGATTCCAGCCGTCGGGGACTCGTTTGAGTACGAAGGCCGTCGCTACACGGTCGAAGAAATGGAAGGCCACCGCATCGCCAAGGTGAAGATTGAAACGCTCGAAACGGCAGCCCTGCAACAGGCGGGCGACTAGTCTGAGCGATTGGGCCCCTATCTCCAGAAGAAGAAGGACGGTCCTCTGAACTCAATCCTGATAAAAACAACCGGGATGGCGGCAATCGCGCTGTCGCTCGTCTCACTCTCTGCACCTCTACTGGCTGAGCAAAATGCAACAACCCTGCAAGCACAGACGCCGTCACCGAACTCGGCTGCGCCAGCCTCCTCTCTGCCCTCGCACTCCAGCGCCCCAATCACCGAGTACCGACTGCCCCCCGACCTTCATGCCAAAGCGCACAGCCGCAACCGCATCCATTTCCGGCTGAACCTGATCGGGATCGTGTACGGAATCGTGGTGTTGTGGCTCATCCTGCGCTGGAAGCTCGCGCCCAACTTCAGGAACTGGAGTGAGCGATTCTCGCGGCGAAGCTTTCTGCAGAGCGCCGTCTTCTCGCCATTGCTGCTGCTGACGCTTGCAGTCCTGACCCTGCCGCTCGACATCTACGGCGAATCCGTCGAGAAGCAATACGGAATTTCCGTGCAGGGCTGGGGATCGTGGGGCTGGGACTGGATCAAAGGCCAGCTTATTTCCTTCGTGCTCGGCACCATCCTGATCTGGTTGCTCTACGTGGTCATTCGCCGCAGCCCGCGCCGCTGGTGGTGCTACTTCTGGCTGATCTCGCTGCCGCTCGGCGCTTTTCTCGTCTTCCTGCAGCCCCTCGTCATCGATCCGATGTTCCACAAGTTCGAGCCACTGCAGCAGAAAGACCCCGCACTCGTCGCGAGCCTCGAGCAGATGGTGCAGCGCGCCGGACAAAGCATTCCGCCCGAACGCATGTTCTGGATGGGCGCCGGCGAAAAAACCACCAGTCTCAACGCCTATGTCACGGGCCTGGGCGCTTCCAAGCGCATCGTCGTGTGGGACAACACCATCGCTGACATGACGACGCCCGAGATCGTCTACGTCGCCGGACACGAGATGGGGCACTACGTTCTGAAACACATCGCGAAGGGAATGATCTTCTTCGCCATGCTCCTCCTAATCGCTTTTTACCTGGGCTATCGCACGGTGGGATGGGTGCTCTCAAGATTCGAAGCCCGCTGGGAGATTCGCGGTCTCGACGACTGGGCCTCCCTGCCCGTGCTGTTGTTGCTGCTTTCGATTTTCTCGTTCGTGGTGACGCCGATAGGCTCCGCCTTCAGCCGTCATCTGGAGCACCAGGCCGACCAGTACGGCCTCGAAGTCACCCACGGCCTCACGCCCGATTCAAACCAGGTAGGCGCCCGTGCCTTCCAGGTCCTGGGCGAAGTGGGACTCTCCGATCCAGATCCGAATCCCGTAGACGTGTTTCTGTTCTACGACCATCCCCCGGTTTCGGAGCGCGTGCGCTTCTGCGTGACCTACAACCCGTGGGCTGACGGTGGACAGGGTGAGTTTGTGAAGTAACTGGAAGACTGCAGGATTTTCGCAACACTTCTGCGTAAGAGTATGACTCGATCATTCAAGTCAGGTCAGCTCCGCAAACTCCGAGCGAGACGGCATAGCATAAATAGTATGCAAAACGAGCCGCGAAGCGGCGGCATAGGAAAGCCCAGCACGTAAGTGCTGGGTAAGTGCGAAAAGTATGAGCGAGTCCCGGAGGGACGGCACCCAAACGATGCGGGCGTGAGCCCGCGAGCCAAGCAACTCCCGAACTCGCCCAACGAATCTAAATTCAAATGCGCTCCCGCTGGCTCGGCTTTCTGTTATCCCTGTGCTTACTTTCGATGGCCCGCTCGCCTTTCCCGGGGAATGGGATCGATCCCCGCCCCCGGATGAGATTCTCTGGACGCGCGCCAATCGCGTCATCGACCAGCAGCGATGCGATGTGGCTCGATTAACCCTCCAAACCCTAACCGACACCTATCCCGACTCCAAGTACGCCTTGGACGCCGAAGATGCGCTGCGCACCGACCCGCGTCTGCAACCTTGCCGTCAAGGTACCAGCGGCTCCACGACGTGGTACGTCAGCCCGCCGGATGTTGACCCTGAGACCTGACACCTGAACCCTGAGACTCGTCACCTGTGACCCGTGATCTGGGTCCTGGCCGCATCCAACTTCGCCGCCACCGAATCGAACTCCGGCGTCGGTCCCGCCCAACGCAATTCATCCACATTCTCAAACAACGGAATATCAGTCCGCAGCGTAGCCAGTGTTCGGAACAGCAATGCCGGCTCTCGCTCGCGCACCAGGGTGGCGGCCAGCGCCCCGGCATTGGCGGCATTCACGAACCACTCCTTGCTGTCAGCCGGAATCGCCTCCAGGTGCCGGAACTTCGCCAGCACCGCCGCCGAAGACTTAGCGCCCCATCCCTTCAGCCCCGGATACCCGTCGGCACTATCGCCGACCAGCGCGAGATAATCCGGAATCGACGCGGGAGGCACCCCGAATTTCTGCACCACGCCGGCCTCGTCGACGATCGCCTTGGTGCGTCGATTCAACTGCACGATGCGCGTGCCGCTCACACACTGCGCGAGATCTTTATCAGGAGTGCAGATGACCACGCGCTCGACCCGCGAGTCCCGCGCGGCCGCGGCAGCGCCCGCCGCCAGCGCATCGTCGGCTTCGAACTCCACCATCGGCCACACTACCATTCCCGCTGCGGCCAGTACCTCCTCGAGCACGGGGAACTGCGCCAGCAGATCCGGCTCGACGCCTTCGGATGTCTTGTACCCGTCCCACAATCCATTGCGGAAGGATTCGACAACATGATCGGTGGCCACCGCAACATGCGTGACCCCACCCTTCAACATGCCAAGCAGCGACCGCAGGACCCCGCGCACGGCCCCGACCTCGCGTCCGTCGATATCGCGCGCCGAAGGCACAGCATAATAATGACGAAAAAGTTCGTAGGTCCCATCCACCAGATAAATTTCCAAAAGAGACTCCGACCCAGGCATTCAAACAGCGATCAGGTGAATCAACAGAGAGACAGATGGTAATCTAACGCGAGTTTCAAGAGCACAGTTTCGAGTGCTGAGTTTCAAGTTTCAGGTTTCGAGACCAGAATTCGAGAACTGAGAACCGAGAACTGACACCTGAGAACTGACAACTGAGAACTGCGAACCGAGAACAGTGCTTAACTCCCGTGACCCGTGACCCGTGACCTGTCACCTGTGACCTAATCCATTGCCCCGTTACTTCCTAACCCGCATCCTCTACACGCTCCCAGTCATCTGGCTGGTGGTTTCGCTCGTCTTTCTGTTGATCCACCTCGTGCCGGGCGACCCCATTCTGCAAATGCTCGGCGAAGGCGTACCCGCGGCCGACCTGCAGGCGGCTCGTCACGCCTACGGACTCGACCTCCCGCTCAGCCAGCAGTATCTGAACTACTGGAAAGGCGTGGTTCATGGAAATCTTGGCCTGTCGCTGCGTTACAACCAGAGCGTCAGCAAGTTGCTCGTGCAGCGCTACCCATACACACTGAAACTCACGCTCTCGGCATTGCTAGTGGCCGTGCTGCTGTCGATACCGGCGGGCGTGCGTTCGGCCCGCCGCCGCAATGAATGGGACGACCGCACCATCAGCGTAGTCAGCCTCTTCGGACTATCCTTCCCGAACTTCGCCCTGGGGCCGATTCTGATCCTCCTATTCTCGATCAAGATGGGATGGCTCCCAGTATCAGGCTCGGGAAGCATCGCGAACCTGGTGCTTCCGGCGATCACGATGGGCGGCGCGCTTGCCGCGATCCTCACGCGCATGGTGCGTACCTCGATGCTCGAAGAGTTGAATCAGGACTACGTGCGCACGGCGCGCGCGAAAGGCCTTTCCGAGACAAGGGTCGTGTATCGGCATGCGCTGCGCAACGCCATGATCCCGGTCATTACGGTGCTAGGTCTGCAATTCGGCGCGCTGCTTGCCGGCGCCATCGTCACCGAAAAGATTTTCTCCTGGCCCGGGATCGGACGCCTCACCATCGACGCCATCTCCAACCGCGACTATTACGTCGTGCAAGGCTGCATCCTGGCCATCGGCCTGACGTATATTGCCGTAAATTTTATGACCGACCTGGTGTACTCGATCCTGAACCCGAGGATCAGACAATGACGGTCTACACAAATGTATCGTCAAACAACGTGTCGCCCTATGTTCTTAGCTTCCTTAGCGGCTCTTCTTCGCGCCCTTTGCGGTTAAAGGCTGTTGAATTTCCAGCGAAAAAGCTAACCACAAAGTTCGCCAAGCAATCGCAAAGTTCGCAAAGCGAAGCAACTGATTTTCTCTGCGTCCTCTGTGGCCGTTCTCTGCGTCCTCCGCGTTTTAAGATTTTCTAAACGAAATGTCCAGCACCGCCATCTCGCTCCCACGCCTCGCTCGGCGCAATCCGCTGGCGATGATCGGCGTGGTTCTGGTCATCACATTCGTTGCCTCCGCAATCTTTGCCCCGTGGATCGCGCCCTACGATCCGGCGCACATCGAGTTGCCCAACCGCCTGCTCTCGCCGACTTCCACCCACTGGTGCGGCACCGACGAACTCGGCCGAGACACCTGCTCCCGCCTCATCTACGGCGCGCGCATTTCGATGATCGTCGGCTCCTCGGTCGTGCTCGTGTCACTCACGCTCGGCCTCATCGTCGGCTCCATCGCCGGATACTACGGCGGCGGCATAGACCGCTTCGTCAATGTAGTGGTCATGAACGCGTTTCTGTCGTTCCCGGGAATTCTGTTGGCGATCGCGTTCGTAGCCTTTCGGGGGCCAGGGATTTTCAATCTCGTGCTGGCGCTCTCCCTAGGCGGATGGGTCGGCTACGCGCGCCTGGTGCGCGCCCAGGTGCTGGCCACGCGCGAAAAAGAATTCGTGGAAGCCGCTCGCGCGCTCGGTGCCAGCGACCTGCGCGTAATCGCGCTGCACATCCTGCCCAACATCATCCAGCCTGTGATCGTGCAAGCCGCCATCGGAATGGCGGGTGCCATCCTCGCCGAAGCCACCATGAGCTTCCTCGGACTCGGCGTCCCCCCGCCGACTGCCAGCTGGGGCGCCATGTTGAACGACAGCCGCGCCTACCTCTTCTCCGCACCACACCTGGTCCTGTTCCCAGCGGCCACGGTTATGCTGGCAGTTCTTTCCTTCAACTTCATCGGCGACGCCCTGCGCGACCTGCTCGACCCCCGCTCAAGAATCGAAGCCGGCCTGTAACGTCTCATCAACCCACTATTACGGGGGAAGGGGGATGTCAGCCTAGGTTCTCGTTGTCGCAGCTAGTCGCATGCTTGGCGATCATATTTACAAGCACAGGGTGGCGGGGTAACTTATGCTATCGAGCAACCAGCCGGACCTCCAGCAGGGAAAGACGTGAGCTATACGGTCAATCGGATCCGAGACTTCCTCGAACTTGAGGGATATTCCTACCGCTTGTCCTTCGATTGGATACGGCGAGAATCTTCGTCTTGGCTGGCTCGTAACCTGCCGCTCGAGAACTATAAGCCTGCACGCTCTCCACACGCGCGACGTATCGAGGACCGAACGGCAGCAACACAGAAACTGGGCTCGAAACAGTTATGGCACGGCTACGGTCAACCCGGCGCGGTACGGACTGTGAATGAGGTTCGCACCTCCGCCAATATAGGTAATTTATTTACTTGGCTCGTGATGCAACGCAAGCCTGAGATAGTCGTCGAGTTTGGAACCGCGTTTGGTACGTCGGGCATGTATTGGCTCTCGGGACTCGAAGCCGCCGGTTCGGGGAGATTGTTGACGTTCGAGCCAAACCATGACTGGGCAATGGTCGCTCGAGACAACCTGAGCGCTATCGGTTCCAGGTTCGAATTAACTGAAGGAGCGTTCGAAGACAACGTCCATGCGGTCGTCGGAGACGCGCCCTGCATCGACATCGGATTTATCGATGCCATCCACACGAGTGCATTCGTGCTCCCCCAGTTCGAACTTGTGCTGCAACGCCTCAGGCCGGGCGGTTTGGTGCTCTTCGATGACATTGATTTCACCGAGGATATGGCCGAGTGTTGGCGCCGGCTTGCCCACGATCCCAGGGTACTGGCCGCGGTAGCCGTGGCCGGACACGTTGGAATCGTGGAAATGAAGAAGACAGCCTAAGCCTCACGCCGCAGACGCCTTGCGTCTCAGTATTTCTGGCGGGCCCTCCCCCAACTACAGCGAGCTCAAAAACTCCAGCAGCGCCTGCTTATCGGCAGCCGACAATTTCTCAAAGCGCCGAGCCGAATCACGAGCCTCCTTCTGATGCCTCCGAATCGCATCCCGCAAGGTCGTGGATTCTCCATCGTGCATCAGATGATTTCGGAAACGAACTCCCCACAGCGGCGCCGTACGTAATTTGAATTGGGCATTGTGAAAACTTTGCGGCGAAAAATTCTTCCACTGGATCGAATACATCTTCTGTCCATAATGCTCAATCATCGGAACCACGATCCCGTCGCCCGTCCCAACGTTGTGCATTAGAAAATCGGAGTATGGGTAAAAGGTTTTTCCGCCCAGCGCATCAGGAAGGGTGTAGGTGCCTCCATTGATCTTTGTGCCCGCTGGCGCCGTGGTCATGGTAGCTACATGGCACGTGGCGCAGCCAATCTTCTGAAACAGCGCATCCCCTTTTTTGGATTGCTCGCTCCCGGCCAGTTTCGCGTCGCGCGCGGGCGCCTTGGACGCGCGGATGAACCGGGCAAAGTGATCGACATCGTCGAGTCCGTCGGGACCTGCGGCATCGTTGGGCTCGGGAGCCGTGTTGCAGAGCTTGGTGAACTCGTCAGGGAACAGGCGAGTGGTGATACCCATCTCGTTCAGGTACGCATCTCCTGAGAATGACAGCAGACTCGCGTGCTGGTCCTTCCAGCCGAAGCGACCAATGCCGGTCTCCCCGGGCGCCTCGACGATCGGCACGGAAATCGCCTGCCCGCAAATTTTGTGATGCGACTCCTTGCATTGTTTACGAGCCAGTTCAACCAGCGTCGCATCGGGTACCGCCTCCACGAACCCGTCACCCAGCAGCCCCAAAGACGTTCTCGTCGTACGAATGTTCTCGCTGTCAGGGACGTGCTCCTGAATTTCCGTGTCGGGAAACGCGCCGCTAGGACAGATCGACCGGTCATTCACCAGGGTGCGCCCCTTAATGACCTCGGCGCCGTGTGCGATGAAGATTTCTGGATTCTGAAAGACGTGATTGGGCCCTTCATGGCCCACGCGCAATTCCGCGACTTGGCTGGTTCCACCGGAAGTCGGATTCTGGTGGCACTCGCGGCAGGATTGCGCGTTGTAGATTGGCCCAAGACCGTCCGCAATGGTTTCCGTGTCGTCGAACTTTACCTGGTCCGCTTGATGCGTAGCGTCATCCACCATGCCGTTGCTTTTGTTGTCGAATCCGGTGGGCGCTTCGGAATTCGGGGAACTCGCAGGGAGAAGAGCAATACTCAAGAGTGCGATCGCCGCCAGGACTTTCATGATCTCTTACCTTTCCGGCGAAGGGCGCACGATCTAAGTATCACTCGGTCTAAGCTGCGACAAGTATTAAGTCAGTAATGCGGACCTTCCTGATCATGGGCAGTAACCATTACCTTCCTATCCTCCCCATTTCCAAACATTTCCCCTCCACCGCAACAATCCCGCAACCCCTGTGTTCAATCCCCTGAGCGGCCGTAGGGCTGCAGCAGTTCAAAAGCGACAGAGGAGATATCCATGAAGATCAATACCCGCATCGCATTGTGCAGCGCCACTCTGGCAGCCTTGATGTTGCCCGCGGCCGCGCAGATCAACCAGCGCAAAGAGAACCAGCAGGACCGCATCGCCAATGGCGTGGCCGACGGACAACTCACCGCCGGCGAGACCGCCAATCTTGAGAAGAAGGAATCGAACCTCAATAAAGAAGAAAAGCTGATGCGCAGCGAGGACAACGGCAAGCTCACCGGCGCCGATCGCAAGGTTCTCAACCAGCAGCAGAACCAGCTCTCGAAGCAGATCTACAACCAGAAGCACGATGCACAGACGCAAAACACGAACCCGAAGAGTGAAGTCGGCAAGCGCGCCGAGAACCAGCAGGACCGCATCGCGCAGGGCATCAAGAGCGGCCAGCTAACCGCCGGCGAAGCCTCAAACCTTGAGCGCAAAGAAGCGGGCATCAATCGCGAAGTTCGCAACGACCGTGCCGCCAACGGTGGCAAGTTGACTCCACAGGAGCGCCGCCAGGTCAACCGCCAGCAGAATCACGTGTCGAACCAGATCTACAACAAGAAGCACAACGGCCGCAGACAATAATTAAGCCTGCAGTGCAGCACGACGAAACGCCCTCGTCCGCGAGGGCGTTGTCGTTTTGGACACTAATCCCAGTGGGGTGGGGACTACTGCATCTGGCACGTCTGACCTGGCTTGCATTCAAACGTCACGGTGACCTCCGGATCGGGAGCGAGTGGTACATTGCAATGCACTGTTTCTCCGAACCCGCCGTTCACCGCGCATCCGCCGCCAGAAAGAACTGCCCGCGCATCCGGTCCCTTCGGGTTCGCGGTGATCTTTATCGGATCGGCGAATTTCTTGCTCGCCGTACCCGCCTGTGACAACGAAATTCCCTCGGGTTGGCTCTTGACAGTTCCGGTGGCCTGATTCGCAACCGTCGTGACGCTGACGGTGATGGCGGGTCGATGCCCGTCGCACGCCGTGTACGGACAGGCAGGCGTGACCAGCGGGTACTCTTGTTCAGTGTTTCTGTACGGCTCCGGATACGCATCGAACTGGTCCACTCCTCCAGAGTTCGGCTCCAGCTTGATCTGGTATCCACACGCTTTCACCGCATGTTCAGGTTTGAAGACGTGCTGTTCTGTCCCGCTGACCGGCAGTAGCGGAGCGACGCCGCACGGGCCGAAGTCGCACTGGCCTGATACTTCGCAGGCATCTTGAGGCTTAGGCTTGTAATTGCTGCAACGCGTGCCGCGTAGCCGGAAAGCCAGTCCTGTAGCGCCTCGCCCTTCTTGAACCAGAACATCATCCCGCCCGCGGCAGCACTTCACGGGCACGCCCGTCGAACCATCCTTCAACTTCATGGGGAGGTCCTTGCCGTCACACACAGCCGGCGCGGCGGGGCCATGTGTTTCGGGAGAAGAGTGCGATGGGTTCCCGGCGCTTTGAGCCAGAGCGGCGGCCGCTAACGTCACTTGCCATGCACATATCGCAATCATCCTCATGGATTACCGCCTTGACGCGAGAGTGAACAGATCGAGATTGGCCTAATCCTGTTGAGAGGCCCCGCTTCAGATTAGTAGTGCATCAACTTCTTTCTTCGTTGCAGGCGTTCTGTGCTTCGGGTGGAATTCGCTGATCGTTCCCTCTACTCCCCTGTGTTATCGTTTCCGACGATTTGCCGTGCCACTCAAACTCTCCGGAGCATCGATGACTCCCCGCCACCTAGTCTGTTTCGTCTTTCTGGCAATCTGCCTCTCCGCAATCTCCCACGCCGAAACCACGCCGCCCAGCACGCTCGACATCCCGGCTGCCGCCCAGCCGAGCCCAAACTTCGACGTCAAGGCGGCCACCGACGCCTGGCTCGCCACCATCCCTCCCGACAAGAAGGCTCGCTCCGACTCCTACTTCGAAGGCGGCTACTGGCTGCAACTCTGGGACTTCCTTCTGTTCTCCGCGATCATGATCTTCATGTTACGGACGCGCCTCTCGGCCCACATTCGCGATTGGGCCGCACGCACCATCAGAAACACCAATCTGCGAGCGCTCCTCTACGTCCTGCCGTTCATTCTCATCACGTTCCTTCTGCAATTTCCCATGAGCGTGTATGAAGGATATTTCCGTGAGCATCAATACGCACTCTCCACGCAAACCTTCGGATCGTGGCTGCGGGATCAGATGGTCGGCCTTGCCATCAGCCTCGTCTTGGGTGCAATCGCTCTCATGATCCTGTTCGCGATCGTCCGTCGCCTCGGCAAGAACTGGTGGGTCTCGGGAGCGCTCACCAGCGTAGTGCTGCTGATCCTGCTCGTGATCATTGCTCCGGTCTACATCGCGCCCTTGTTCAACACCTACACGCCGATGAAAGACGCAAAGATGAAGGAATCGATCCTCAGCCTGGCGCGTGCCAACGGCATCCCCGCCACCGATGTCTACGAAGTCGATGAGTCGCGCCAATCGAACCGGGTCAGCGCCAACGTAAGCGGACTCGGCAGCACCCAGCGCATCTCGCTCAACGACAACTTGCTGAACCGCTGCACGCCCGAAGAAATCATGACCACGATGGGCCACGAGATGGGCCATTACGTCCTGCACCACATTTACAAAAGCGTCCTGTTCTTCTCGCTGATCTTCTTGCTCGGCTTTGCCTTCCTCAACTGGAGTATGAATTGGTCTCTTGCCCGCTGGGGCGAGCGCTGGGGCATCTCCGGCATCACCGACGTGGCCGTCCTCCCCCTGGCCGCACTGTTGCTGACGATTTTCTTCTTCGTGACCACACCCATCAGCAATACCTGGACGCGCACCGAAGAATACGAAGCCGACATTTTCGGACTGAACGCCGCGCGCCAACCCGATGGCGAAGCTGCCGTCGATCTGAAACTCGGCGAATACCGCAAACTCGATCCCGGCCCCATCGAGGAATTTCTCTTCTACGACCACCCCAGCGGCCGCACCCGCATCACCGCCGCCATGCGCTGGAAGAAAGAAAACATGAACGCGCTCGACGAGCCGTCTGTGCACGCGGCCCCGGGGACAACGCCTATGCCTCAGCCTCATCCGTAGGCAGTAGTCAAAATCTCTGGAACGCGCAACCCGTTTCTGACACAATCGACCCGTTCCCATCTCTCATGGCGACTCCGCCAGAAACCGTAGTACGGACTGCATCGCAGGTTGCCGTGCGGGAGCTCTCTGCCGCTCCAACCCTTGCCACTCATTACGTCGCCATCTACGACGGCCAGTGTGAAGTCTGCCAGGCATTTGTTTCCTGGCTTCGTCTGCTCGACCGTAAGCACCAAGTCGTTGCTCTCCCCATTGATGCGGAGACCCTCGCCCAGGTCCATCCCGATCTCCAACTCGACGACTGCCTGCGTGAACTCCACGTCATCTCCCGATCCGGGCAGCTGTATCGTGGCTGGAATGCGGTTGCCGTACTGGCACGATTGTTCCCGTTTACTTTCTTGATCGGTTGGCTTGGACGTGTGCCGCCTTTCCGCTGGATTGGAGACGCTGGCTATCGCTTCGTCGCGCGAAATCGATACGCCGTCAGCAAATGCCGTGGCGGTTCCTGCGGCGTCGCGCGCCCCGAGGAGGTGCGCCGCAAGACCTTCTTTGCCACCTTCTGGAGCTGCTACTTCATCGGGTTGCTCTTGCGCATGCCCCTGATCATGGGTGCGGGAGCGCGTGAACTCGTTGGTCAGGTGGTCACGCATCTCCGCACCTTCCGCCGGCGCTTCGATTTCCTGGGCAGCAGGTTGTCCATCGCATTTCTGGGCGGCATTCCGCCCGATGTCGTCCCTTTGCTGTTCGGCGAGCTGTTTACCGCCATCATCTATGACGGGGTGCTGATCGATCCGGGCTCTCCTCGCATGCGGCGTTCGCTCGCCCGCCATCTGCGGAGCCTGCCCACCAGCGCGATTCAATGCGTGGTCGCCACTCATCACCACGAAGAACACGTTGGCAATTTGAACTGGGCGTCGCGCCGGCTGTCCGTCCCCCTCTATGTGTCCCCCGCGACGGCCAAATTATTACAGTCGCCCTGGCGCCTGCCGTGGGTTCGGGCAGCCATTATCGGACAGTCGGACGCGCTCGAGCCCGATTTCCAGATTCTCGGGGACCGCGTGAAAACTGCTCACGGTGAACTCGAGGTGCACTCCGCTCCCGGACATTGCGACGACCACATCGTGCTTTACGACCGCGTCGAAAAAGTTCTGATCGCCGGTGACGCCTTCATGGGCAGCTACTTCGCCACGCCCAATCCGGACGTGGACAGCTTGCGATGGATCGATACCCTCGAGCGTCTGCTCGCGTTACCAATCGACGTGCTGGTCGAAGGGCACGGCCACATCCACACGCTTCGCGCGGATATTCCTGCTGTTCGTGGAGTCGTGTTCCGCGAAAATCCGCACGACTTGCTCGAGAGTAAGCTGCTCTACCTGCGCTGGCTGCGCACGCAGATCGAGGCCGGGGTCCACGAAGGCCTGTGCAGTACGGTGGTCGAGGCGACTTGCTTTCCCTGGAATCGAAGGCACAACTGGGAGAACTTTTCGAAGAATGAACTGATTCGGCTTCTCAGCTTCGGACATTTTTCCCGCTCGGAGCTAATCCGAAGTTTTGTGCGAACCGACGCTTCCGGAGAAGTGTTCCCCACGGTTTACCAGATGAGATTGCATTCAACTTCAGAATCGCTGGGCACCGGCACCTCATCTACGAACGCGGAGGATGCAAAATGATCGCCCGCATCTGGCGCGGCACCGTCCGCGAATCCGACAAAGACATCTACTACGAGTACCTGCAGAAAACCGGACTGAAGGAATACACAGAAACCCCCGGCAATCGCGGCGTCCACACCCTGCGCCGCATCTTCGACGGCAAATGCGAATTCTTCCTGCTAACACTCTGGGAATCCTGGGACGCGATCAAAGCTTTCGCCGGGGAAGACTACGAGAGAGCCGTCTACTACCCGGAAGACGACAAATTTCTGATCGAGAAGGGCCCGACGGTAGAGCACTTCGAAGTTCTGTCAGAAAAATCCTAGTCTGAAGGCGGCGTCTGAGATCCTCGGGAACGTCGCACTCCGCCTGCCCGGAGGTCAGCAGAAAATAGCCCGCCACTTCAGTGGCGGGAATCGGCTGAAATTCGATCGTCGTCCCGTAGGGACAGCTGAAATCGCCGCAGGCCTTTTCGGATGAGCGTCCGAGGATTCTTCGCGGCACCAATCACAGCCTCTTTCTTCCCCGAACCCTCGCTTATCGGCCGTCGCGACTTCGGCAAAAAGTCAGTGGTCAGAGGCCGAACTCTTCCGCCTTCGTGTGGCGGCCAGGCACCCAGAAGCGATTCCAATCCCGACAAATAACGGCTGCAAATCCATGAAAACACTCCTAATCCTTCTCTTGACAAGACATTACAAATTGCAATATAAACATAGCGATTTGAGATATGACACTCGGCGAAAAAATCCGCTACCTGCGCGAAGTCGAAGGCTCGTTGCGCGAGTTGGGACGTCCCATGACGCAACAAGAGATTGTGCGTGCCGTGAAGGACGAGACCGGCAAGAGCATCAGCCAGTCGTACCTCTCGCAGATTGAGCGCGGCTCGCGTCGTCACATGACGCAGTCGTCGCGCACGTTGTTGGCGAAGTTCTTCAAGGTGCACCCGGGCTTCCTCGTCGATGACCCGGATGGATACCACACGGAACTCACCAGCGACTTGCGTACGACCGAAGGAAAGCTCGATGTCTGGTTGTTGCAGGGCTCGGAGCGCTTCGTGAGCGATCGCGTGGTGAGTGATGTGCTCATCAAGTGCGCTCGCCACAAGGACACGCGCAGCTGCTTTTTGCTGCTGGGCGCGATTCTTGATACGCCCGGCCTGGCCGAGCGTTTGCTTGAGGCTTTGGATCCCGACGCGCTGCGCAATCATCGCAGCCGCAGGTCGGTGGAAGGGAGGCGAGTGCAATGACGTGGACGAACTTCTATCTGATCTGTTTCGTAGTCGGATTCGCCTTCAGCCTGATCTCGTTTCTCAGCGGAGGCACGAACTGGCATTTTCACTTCCCGCATTGGCATGGCGGACACCTGCACTTCGGCGGACACGCGCCGATTGCACACGCGCCGGTGGGAGCACACGCTCCAGGCGCAAGCGCGGCGCCGCACGCAGCAGCGGGAACAGTCGCGAGCGCGAGAGGACCAATGCGCGCTCTACGCGGAGCATCCGTCTCGCCGCTTAACTTCGTCACGCTGACGGCGTTTCTGGCGTGGTTCGGCGGCACCGGCTACCTGCTGACGCGTTACTCGAGCCTGTGGTTCGTGTTAGGGCTGGCCATCGCACTGGCCAGCGGCTTGATCGGAGGCAGCATCGTGTTCCTGTTCCTGAGCAAGGTGCTCACCTCGGAGGAGGAAGACATGGATCCCGCGGACTACGAAATGGTCGGCGTCCTGGGACGCATGTCGATCTCGATCCGCGAAGGCGGGACGGGAGAACTGATCTACTCGCAAGCGGGCACGCGCCGAGTCTGCGGAGCCCGCAGCGAGTCGGGCGCCCCGATCGCGAAAGGAGTGGAAGTCGTTGTGACGCGCTACGACCGGGGCATCGCCTACGTCCGCCCCTGGACAGAAATGTCTGGCGAAGAAACGGAAGCCGAAAGCACTGCACCCTAAACGAAGTGCGTCCGGCAGCGCGCCCGACGCCGAGCGCACCGGAAAACGTAGCGTGCACGAAACGATGGAGCGACGGGCGTCCTCGCCCGTCGGCTCGTGGAGAGCTTCGTATCAAGGGCGCGCCTTCAGGCGCGCCGTAACGAGGACGAAAACACAGCGCCTTTAGGCGCCGACGCACCGCAGCCACTGAACGCGGGCGCCACTAAGTGAATGTGGGCGCCATGAAAGGGAGGGGCACGACTTTAGTCGTGCCGAAACGACCAAACGGAAGCCGGGGCTTTAGCCCCTGAGGACCACTATGAACCGCAGACTGTTCACAATTCTGACCGCGCTGATGTGGCTGGACCTCCCACTCACCGCGTTGCGCTACGCGCAATCCTGGAACGCACTCCCCGCTGCCGTCGCGACGCACTTCGCCGCCAACGGCCAGCCCAACGGATGGATGTCGCGCACGATCGCTCTCTATTACGCGCTTGGCGTGACCGCCTTCGTCCTGGTCATCTTCACAGCGATCGCCCTCGTGATCCTGCGACAGAAGACAGCCATCGATAACTCGTCCATCGCGATCCTGGGATTTTTCTACGTGATCCTGGCGGGGCTTTTCTACGTGAACAACGGCATCCTCGAATACAACCTCACGGGTGCGCCTGTTCCGATTGCGCCCGTATTGCTGGGCATCCCGCTTGCCATTGTTATATTCACCGTGATCTATCTACGCGCGCAGCGCGGCACAGCGCTGCCTGACACGCCCACGCTCGCCGAGGAGTCGCATGGCTCGCGAGCGTTTGCCATCCTGTTCCTGGTGATTGCGATCGTCGAGTTAGCGGCGGCGTATGCAATCCCGCTGCGCGGCGCGCGCATTGGCATGGCGCTATCGTCGGCGTTCTTTCTGCTCATCGCCGCCCACACCTGGAGCGGCTTTCACTATCGCTTCACTCCCGCGGGCCTTGAGATCAGCACGCTCGGCTATCGCTTGCGCTCCATTCCGCAAGCACAGATCGCTGACTACCGTCCCGAGAAGTGGATGGCATTGCGCGGCTATGGAATTCGTGGCGTGGGCAAGACCCGCGCCTACGTATGGGGGAACGAGGTCGTGCACATCACGACCGTCGATGGCGAAGTGTTTTTGGGGACCAATGATCCGGCGCGCACCGTGCGCGATCTGGACATGATGAAACACTCCGCACCTTCGTAGCGTACAGTTCGGTTTGAATTGGCATAGGAGGAGATATGACGTTCGGAATTTCCACTGAAATCTGGGTCGTCGTTGGATTGGGTGTCCTGGTCATCATGTTCCTGTTCAGTTTTCTGGCCAGGCTCTATCGCAAGGCAGGGCCACATGAGGCGCTCATCGTTTACGGCGTCGGCGGAACGCGGGTGGTCAAGGGCCACGGCATCATCGTTTGGCCGATGGTGCAGGTTTGCCGCGAGCTTTCGCTGGAACTGATGTCGTTCGACGTAGCGCCGCAACAGGATCTCTACACCAAGCAAGGCGTCGCCGTGACGGTCGAAGCTGTCGCGCAGATCAAGGTGAAGTCTGACGTGGAATCGATCCTGACTGCTTCGGAGCAATTCCTCACCAAGGCCGACCAGGAACGCGAAGGCCTGATCCGACTTGTGATGGAAGGCCACCTGCGCGGCATCATCGGACAGCTCACGGTGGAAGAAATCGTGAAGCAGCCCGAGATGGTCGGCGACCGCATGCGCGCCACCTGCGCCGACGACATGAGCAAGATGGGGCTCGAGGTGATTTCGTTCACCATCAAGGAAGTCCGCGACAAGAACGAGTACATCTCCAACATGGGCCGGCCGGATATTGCCCGCATCAAGCGCGATGCCGATGTGGCCACCGCCGAGGCCGATCGCGATACGGCCATCAAGCGCGCGCTCGCGCAGCGCGAGTCTGCAGTCGCGAGAGCGCAGGCTGACCAGGAACGCGTGCTCGCAGAAACTTTGTCGCAGGCCAAGCAGGCCGAAGCGCAGCGCGACCTCGAGATCAAGAGAGCACAATACCTCGAAGTCACCAAGAAGCAGCAGGCGCAGGCCGACAAGGCGTACGACATCCAGGCGAACATCATGCAGCAACAGGTGATCGCCGAAAGCGTGCGCGTGCAGCAGGTCGAGAAAGAAGGCCAGGTCAAAGTGCAAGAGGCCGAAATCAATCGCCGCGAGAAGGAACTGATCGCGACCGTATTGAAGCAGGCCGAGATCGAGCGTCAGCGCATCGAGACTATCGCCCAGGCCGAAAAGCAGCGCCTCATGGCGGAAGCCGAAGGTCATGCATCGTCGATCCGTCAGCAGGGTGAGGCCGAAGCCGAGATCATCTTCAAGAAAGGCGAGGCCGAAGCGAAAGCGATGAACGTGAAGGCCGAGGCCTTCCAGGAATATAACCAGGCCGCGGTAGTCGACAAACTGATCACCGGCTTGCCGGAAGTGGTCCGCGCGCTGGCCAGCCCGTTGGCCAACGTCGACAAGATCACCATCGTCTCGACCGGCAACGGCGATTCCGCCGGCATGAGCAAGATCACCGGCGACATCGCCAAAATGGCCGCGCAGGTCCCGGCGTTGTTCGAGACGCTCTCGGGTATGGATGTCCGCGAGTTGCTAGGCAAAGTCCGCCAGATTGGCGACAAGGCGGAGAAGCCCACGAACGGCGGAAAGAACTAGGTGCACGACTGTAGCGCCGGCGTCCCGCCGGCAGTCGCGAGGACATCCTGCCCTCGCAGACGGTGGGACACGGTCACCTTCAACATGCGCAAGAGCAAAAGGGAATCAGCGTATGGAGACCGAACACAAATCCAAGCACCTGAGCCTGAGCATCGTGATCGGAATCGCGATCGGCACACTGGCGGCGAGTCTCTCCGGTCACGTTGCTGTCTGGCTCGTAGCCGGAATCTTCCTAGGCATCGCGGCTGGAGCGTCGCTGGGCCGCAAGAAATGTCCCGAGTGCGAAGCGAGAAAGCAATTGCGAGCTGGTGGCTGATAGCTGATAGCCAGAACTGAGAACTGAGAACCGAGAACTAAGATCTGAATTAAACCGAGGTGGAGTCATGGCATTACTGGAGCGCGTTTCCACATTAGTCCGAGCCAATCTCAACGACCTGATCGACAAGGCCGAAGAACCCGAGAAGATGATCAAACAGGTCATCCTCGATATGCAGAACCAGTTACTGCAGGTGAAGACGCAGGTGGCCATCGCCATCGCCGACCAGCACCTGCTCGAGAAGAAGCAAAAAGAGAACGAAGACAAAGTCGCCGAGTGGATGCGCAAGGCCGAGCTCGCTGTCGACAAGAAGCAAGACGACTTGGCGCGTGCCGCGCTGCTGCGCGTCGAAAGCTATCGCGACATGTCGGGCAGCTTCGGGCAGCAGGTGGCCGATCAGAAAGCGCAGGTCGAGAATCTGAAGACGGCGTTGCGGCAGCTCGATCAGAAGCTCGCCGAAGCGCAGGCCAAAGCCGATCTGCTGATCGCGCAGCACCGCCGCGCCCGCGCCGTCGGCAAAGCCAGCGACGCCCGCATCAACATCGGCGACGGATCGAAGGCCGCAGCGTTCGATCGCATGAAGCATAAAGTCGTGCGCGCCGAAGCCGTGAGCCAGGCCAAGTCTGAGATCGCGATTGACAACGTCGAAGATCGACTGGCCGCGCTCGAGAAAGAAGATCGCATCGAGCAGTTGCTTGGCGAGCTGAAGGCGAAGCGCGGGGCGTGATGTTTCGGCATCGGAGAGCTTTGCCGGGAGGCTTGCGGAGTAGATTGGGTGTGTTCGCCGGGGGCCTGCTGATCGCCTGCTATGGGACATCACTCTTCAGCCGCGGAATATTCGTGTTCCGCAATTACTATCGAGCAGAGGTGTACTCGCCGGCTGTGGTGGTTACCGGCGGAGTCCTAATGATGCTAGCGCTGGTTCCCGATTCGTCGGTTGAAAAGTGGATAAAGTGGGGAAGGGAAAATAGCTCGAGGCGCTTCCGGTGAAGTGACGGCGAGTGAAGTCGCGGGCCGCGTGTATGTTGTCAGCAAGTGGCGGACAGGTGTCGGTCCCACACGGATCATTGTGGGTCGGGCACTCTTGTCCGACTCGGCCGCTCATTTCATTCTCTGCTTTTTCCTTGAGTCCTTTTGTGCTCCGATCTTGTTTTCATCTTGCTTGTTTT
>Ga0207665_10000187_pt1 | contig 41612 bp, 40 predicted proteins | sample LARL112metaG_FD_184351 | JGI IMG/M metagenome (GOLD analysis project Ga0207665, IMG submission 184351) | Corn, switchgrass and miscanthus rhizosphere microbial communities from Kellogg Biological Station, Michigan, USA - LAR L11-2 metaG... | ecosystem: Host-associated > Plants > Roots >... | reverse complement strand
GTGTTCCTGACGGATTCCAAGGCGCACTTCACCCTTCCCGACGGCAAGACGCAAGACATGAGTGTCAAGGCTGGCGAGTCGATGTACACCGCAGCCGGCACCCACTTGCCGGAAAATACCGGGGACAAAGACATGGAACTGATTTTGGTGGAATTGAAGAAATAGCTGAAGCGCCAGTTCGTCGTGTGCCCCACGCTTCGCGGGTTAAGAAGCGTGGGGCCTTTCTTTATAGCGCGGGCGCCCTCGCCCGCGGCCTTTGATTTTGCAAGGCTAGTTATAGATGCATTGCCGGGTGCCCCCACGTTCGCGCGTACTATGCGCTAACGTGGGATTCCACAACTCTATCGCCCAGAGCTCTTCCCAAGACACACTACGTAGCCCGAGCCTCTTCCCGGATTCGTTTCCAAGCCCCTTCCACGTGTTGCCTCTGCGTATTCGTCTGTCCGACACACATCCGCAGCGTGAACCGGTCGTTCAACTTCGTGTGCGTGAGATAAAGCTCGCCCGAACGATTCAGCCGCTCCAGTAGAGCCTGGTTCGCCGCATCTCCCGACTTCAGCCGGAAGCACACGAGGTTCAAAGGCGCAGGCGCCGCAATCTCGAAGCGCTCATCGCCACGTACCCATTCCGCGAACTCCTGCGCTAGGGCTACATGCTCGCGGATGTGGTGCTGCAGTCCCTCGACTCCGTAATGCCGCAACACGAGCCAGAGCTTCAGCGCGCGGAAGCGGCGCCCCAGCGGAATCTGCCAATCGCGGTAATCAATCACCGCTCCCGACTCAGTCGCCTGGTTCCGCAAATATTCCGGCAAAACGCTGAGCGTCTGAAGGAGCGCCTTCCGGTCGGCCACATAAAACACGTCGCAATCGAAATTCGTGAACATCCACTTGTGCGGATTGAAACAGTAACTGTCGGTGTGCTCCAATCCGTCGTGAATGCCGCGAAATTCCGGACAGAGCGCCGCCGTCCCTGACATCGCCGCGTCCACGTGCAGCCAGATTCCGTGCTCACGACAGATCTCCGCAATCGCCGGCACCGGATCGATCGCATTCGACGACGTCGTCCCGACAGTCGCGCACACAAAGCAGGGAACCAGGCCGGCAGCCTTGTCGGCGGCAATCTGTCGCGCCAACTCCTCGGGGCGCAGCGCGAATTTGTCATCCACAGCGATGGCCCGCAAGTTCGCAGCGCCGAGCCCGGCGATTTTAGCCGCCTTCTCCACCGACGAGTGCGTCTGCGTGGAGCAGTAGGCGACCAGTTTCCCGTTGCATCCGGTCGCGTTGCTGGCGTATCGGGTGGAGCGCTCGCGTCCAGCGAGCAACGCACACAGCGACGCACTTGACGCCGTGTCGTGAATCACACCGCCGCCGGTGCTGGTCGAAAGAAATTTCTCGGGAAGCCCCAGGAGCGGCACAAGCCAGTCGAGCACATGCGTTTCAAGTTCGGTGCACGCTGGACTAGTCGCCCACAGCATCCCTTGCACGCCTAAACCCGACGACAGCAAATCGCCCAAGATTGCCGGCCCCGAAGCATTGCAGGGAAAGTACGCATAGAAGTTCGGCGACTGCCAATGCGTGATGCCTGGCAGAATCAGTTTGTTGATATCGGACAGCATCGCCGAAAACTCTTCGCCTTCGATGGGTGCGGATGCGGGAAGCGATGCGCGAATTTCGCCAGGTTTCGCTTTCGACAAGACCGGGAACGATTCGATCTTCTTGTAATAGTCGGCGATCCAGTCCACCACCGCATGCCCGTTCCGGCGAAATTCGTCGGGCGTCATGTGAAAAGATTTTGTGGAAGTCGCGAGTGCAGCTTTGTGGGATTTCATAAGAAGTGGCTCGCTAGAGTCTTCTGCCAAGATTCACCGGCTTGCAGAAACGATTCATTCCTGCCCGGTCACAAAACAATTCTGTGCTGCTTGTGATGTCATCGCCGTTGGAGGCTATGACAGCCGCCCATAGTACAGGCGCGTTAAGTAGTCCATGCCAATCTGTCCGTCCCGCTGATGCGCATCAAAAAGCCGCCGCAGATCCCGCAGCATCGGTGCAAATCGTGGATGGCCTTCGCCCGGCGCGTACGACGAAGACAGCAGCCGGCCCTCAAGCTGCGCATAGTCAAAGTCCTGCCGCATATCAAAAACCCGCTGCTCATAGGAAGTCGGCGCGAAGAAACCGCCGATGTTGTCGGTCGTATGCTCGTGCCGCACCTTCTCGTAGTCCGTGCCGTACTGCAGCAGCAGCTCCTCATACTCGCGCAGAAACGGCGTGGTGTCCGTGCAGCGCTCGTTCCACACCATTACAGTCCAACCGCCGGGCTTCAGGATGCGCGCGAACTCCTTCCTCGCCTTGGGCAGATCAAACCAGTGCGCCGCCTGAGCCGCAGTAGCAAAGTCAACGCTTTCGTCGGCCACAGCCGTCGCTTCTGCGGTTCCGTCGATGCTGGTGAAACGTGGGAACTCAGCCAGCAATCGCTCGGCTGCCTTGCGCATGTCGCGGTTGGGTTCCACGCCATACACGCGATTACCGTTTTCGAGCAACAGGCGCGAGAAGATGCCAGTCCCACTGGCAATGTCGGCAACTGTAGAATCCGGAGTCAAGCCGCATTCGACGCGCAACGTCTCCAGTACTTGCGGCGGATAACTCGGCCGGTAGCGAATGTAATTTTCAACGCGATCCGAAAAACGCTGGGTGGAATCTGTCGTAGGCATGTACCCAGTTTATCGAAATTGCAAAGGCTGTTGGCGCGGACGAAGTGGAACTCCTTGCTAAACTGTAAACAAGGGGAACCTTTGAGGAACCGTCAGCCTCTCGGAGAGAACCGAACTTACGGAAGCGGAGCGGGATGAGAAGCAACTCGAAAAGGTTGGTATCAGGGCGCGTCTTCAGGCGCGCCGAAAGCACCGGAGAAATAACGCGGCTTTAGCCGCAGTCCAAACATGCGTCTGGTCATCAAAGTCGGAACCAGCCTCATCGCTCCGGGCGGCCGCATCGACAAGGAACGCATGCGCGCGCTCGTCGATCAACTCGACCTTAACCGCCACGAATACCTGATTGTCAGCTCGGGCGCGATCGCCTCCGGCATGTCGAACCTGCGTCTCAACGACCGCCCCTCCAGTGTCCCGCGCATGCAGGCCTGCGCCGCCGTCGGCCAGAGCCTCCTGATGCACACCTACGAGCAGCTTTTCTTCGGCAAAAAAGTTGTGGCTCAGCTCCTGCTCTCCAGCGACGACTTCACGTCCCCGATCCGCTACAAGAATCTGCAGAACGCGCTACACGAACTCGTGAAACTCGGCGTCGTTCCCATCGTCAACGAGAACGACAGCGTCTCGGTCCGCGAACTGGTCGGCGCTTTCGGCGACAACGACGAACTCAGCGCCCTGCTCGCCACCGCCGTCAAAGCCGACTGGCTCCTGCTGCTTACTGACGTCGACGGCTTCTACGTCCCCAACGGTCGCAAAGCCACCAAACTCGTGCGCACGGTGCGCAAACTCACCCCGGCCATGGAAGACCTCTGCGACGGCAAAGGCAAACTCGGTACAGGAGGCATGCGTTCGAAACTCCGTGCCGCCCGCAGCGCCAGCGAATCGGGCGTGCAGGTGGCCATCGTCAACGGACGTCATCCCCACGCCATCGAGTGGGCGCTCGCAAGAAAGATCGGCACGTATTTCCCCGCTCAGAAAGCTCGTGGTTGAAATGGCGACCAGCGTCAATCCCAGTGTCACGACTCGCGAAAAGCTCGAACTCGCCCGCGCCGCCGCGCCACGCGTGGCGCAGCTATTCACCGCCGAGAAAAATCGTCTTCTGGAAGCGATGGCCAGTGCGCTCGAAGCGCAAGCGCCGCATATCCTCGAAGCCAATCAGAAAGATCTCGACTCAGGCGGAGCCATGGGTGCCATGCGTGATCGCCTGCTGCTGACGCCGGATCGAATCTCCGCGATGGCTGCCGGTCTACGCGCGATTGCCTCTCTGTCCGATCCCATCGGCGAAGTAGTGACTGAATGGAAGCGCCCCAACGGGCTGCTCATCCGCAAAGTGCGCGTTCCTCTCGGCGTGATCGGCATCATCTACGAGTCACGCCCCAACGTCACGGTCGACACGGTCGCGCTCGCCCTGAAAACCGGCAATGCCATCGTTCTGCGCGGAGGCAAGGAATCAATTCACAGTAATGATCGTCTGGTCGAAATCTTGAGCGCGGTTCCCGGTCTGCCGTCGGGCGCGATTCAGCTGCTCGATTCCACGACACGCGACTCCGTACAGGAGTTTATCGAAGCTCGCGGCTTAGTCGACGTCATCATCCCGCGCGGCGGCGCCGGCCTGATCAACTTTGTCGTCGAGAACTCCATCGTCCCGGTCATCGAGACCGGGGCAGGGAACTGCCACGTCTTCGTCGACGAGTCCGCCAACTTCGACATGGCCGATCGCATCGTCCTCAATGCCAAGACCCAGCGGCCTTCGGTCTGCAACGCTGCCGAAAAGCTGCTGGTCCACGAGAAGGTCGCCGGGGACTATATCCCGCGAATCGCGAAGAAACTCCTCGATCTGGGCGTCGAGCTTCGGGGAGACGAAGCTGCCCGGAAACTCGCTCCCTCGCTCGCCATCGCTCCCGCGAAAGAAGAAGATTGGAGCGAGGAGTATCTTCGCCTCTGCATCGCAATCTGCGTCGTGTCGGGCGTCGACGGGGCCATCCGTCACATCAACAGGTATTCGACGAAGAACTCCGACGCGATCGTCACCGAAAACGAAGCCAACGCCCGCCGCTTCCTGCGCGAGGTTGATTCCGCCACTGTCTACTGGAACGCTTCGACGCGCTTCTCTGACGGTGGCGAATTCGGCTTCGGCGCCGAGATGGGCATCAGCACGCAGAAATTGCACTGCCGCGGCCCCTTCGCCCTAGCAGAGCTGACCTCCTCGAAATACGAAGTCTTCGGCACAGGCCAGGTGCGCGAGTAAGGGGTGTCGGCGTACGCCTTTTGTAGCGCCGGCGTCTCGCCCGCCTCGTCAAAAGCAGCAGAGGTTAGTTGAGTCTCCGATCCCCATTCCTCACGAGACGCCATCCGCACTCCCAAAACGTTCGCGGTACAATCCATAGTTCGTTTACTAGGGGCCGTCGTGAGAGGGGTCACTCCGGATACAACTCGAGCCGTACTTTCTCCCGGCGAAGTCGCGCCCGATTTCGACTTGCCGGTGCTCGTCGGAGGCGTGAAAAAGCGCTTCCACCTGCGCGAGCAATTAGAGAAAAGTTGCGTCATCCTCGCCTTCTATCCGGTGAACTGGGAGTCCATCAGCGCCCGCCAGTTGAGTGAATACCAAGCCCAACGCGAACGCTACTTTAGCGGCAGCGAAGTCGTCGGCATCAGCGTCGACTCCATCATGAATACCACGGTCTGGGAGCGCGAGATCGGCCCGCTCGACTACCCGCTGTGCAGCGATTTCTGGCCACACGGCGAAGTGAGCCGAAGCTACGGCGTGTTCCGCGACAGAAACCCCCTCGCCGGAACAAGCGAGCGCGCCATGTTCGTCGTCGATCGCGCGGGCCGCATCGCGTTCAGCAAGGTCTACGGACTCGAAGACCTTCCGCCATTCTCAGAGACACTCGAGGCGCTGCGAAAAATTTGATCATGCCACGCCCCGACCGACACGCGCATTGCCCCAGCCACTGCCTTCATCTTCCAGGAGCGTCATGAAAATTTTCCCGGCCAGCGGCCTGGCGTGTGCACTTTTAATGTTTCATCTCAGCGGCGCGGCCACACCCGATGGCAGCAAGTCCGACGGCATCCTCTTCGGCTTCCGCGACGCCTCCCAGGAACTCAAGGCCGAAACGCGCTTCCTCGCCGTGCCCGATCCGAAACTCGCCGAAGACCACCTCCGCATCCTGACTCAGGCCCCGCACATCGCCGGATCGCCCGAAGACAAAGCCACGGCCGACTACGTCGCCTCGAAGTTCCGTGAAGCCGGGCTCGACACCGAGATCATTGAATACCGTGTCTGGTTCAACTATCCAACCGAGCTCAGCGTCGATGCCACCGCCCCCGCAGGTCTCACCATGCACGGCCCAACACGCGAGCACGTCGACGGCGACCCTTTCCAGGACGATGTCCGCGTCGTTCCGCCCTACAACGGCATGTCGCCCTCGGGCGAGGTAGAAACCGAAATTGTCTACGCGAACTACGGTTCGCCCGAAGATTTCCAGAAGCTCGCGCAGATGAAGATCGATGTGCGCGGGAAGATTGTTCTCGTCCGCTATGGGCAGAATTTTCGCGGCGTGAAAGTCTTCGTCGCGCAGGAACATGGCGCCGCCGGAGTCATCATTTTTTCTGATCCCGCCGACGACGGATGGAAGCGCGGCGATAAATATCCGCAAGGTCCATGGCGTCCCGATACCGGCGCCCAGCGTGGCTCGGTCGGCTACATGTTTCAATTCCCGGGTGATCCCACCACGCCCGGCGTGGCCTCGGTCCCGAACCTACCCGAATCCAAACGCATCCCGGTAGATCAATCGGCGCAGCTTCCGAAGATTCCTTCGACTCCCATCTCCTACGGCGATGCGTGGCCGCTGCTCGAACACTTAGGAGGCCCCGAATCGCCACGCGAATGGCAAGGCGCGCTGCCTTTCACCTACCACGTCGGTCCCGGCCCGGTGAAAGTGAAGCTTCATGTGAAGCAGGACTTCCAGTTCCGCACTATCTGGGATGTCATCGGAAAAGTTCGTGGCACCGAGTTGCCTGATGAGTGGGTCGTCTCCGGCAATCATCGCGACGCATGGGTCTACGGCGCGGTCGATCCCAACAGCGGCACCACCGCCATGCTCGAGACCGTCCACGGCATCGGCGACCTGCTGAAGTCTGGATGGAAACCCAAGCGCACAATGGTCTTCGCCAGTTGGGACGCGGAAGAGGAAGGCCTGATCGGTTCCACAGAATGGGGCGAGCAGCACGCCGACCAGCTCGCGCAAGCGGCCGCGTACTTCAATGTCGACGTCGCTGTATCAGGACCGAAATTCGGCGCGTCCTCGGTCCCGAGCCTCAAGCAGTTTCTGCGCGACGTCACCAAGTCCGTGCCCAGCCCGCAAGGCGGCACCGTGTACGAAGTGTGGCGCAAGGCCACCCAATCGGGCAGCGACACGTTCAATCCGCAGGAAACATCCGGCAGCACATTCCGTCCTCCCGCCGCACAGGCGCATACCGACGTCTCCGTCGGCGATCTCGGCAGCGGCTCTGACTACACCGTGTTCCTCCAGCACTTGGGAGTGCCTTCCACCGACGTCGGCTCAACCGGATCCTATGGCGTGTATCACTCCGTGTTCGACAACTTCAACTGGTTCAAGAAATTCGGCGACCCAAATTTCCTCTATGAGCAGGAGATGGCGCGCGTCTATGGCCTCGAAGCCCTGCGCATGGCCAACGCCGACGTGCTGCCTTTTGATTACGAAGAGTACGGAAAAGAAATTCTCGCCTATCTCGACGCCGCAAAGAAGAAAGCCGAAGCCAAGTTCAGCACGCAGTCGCCGGACTTCGGTCCTGCCGCTGACGCGGCCAAGCATTTCGAGGAAGCGGGCGCAAAAATTCTCGGCAAAGAACGCAAACCGCCCGAGGACACTACCAAGCTGAATCACGCCCTGCGTGACGCCGAACGCGCCCTGCTCCTCCCGGAAGGCCTGCCCAACCGTCCCTGGTACAAGCACGCCATCTATGCTCCCGGTCAGTACACCGGATACGCAGCGGTGGTGATTCCGGGCGTCAACGAAGGCATTGAGGCCGGCGACCTGGAGCGCACCAAAAAACAGATCGCGGTACTGGCACAGGCTCTCCAGAAAGCCACTCACGTTCTAGAGAGTTACCACTGAGGTCTGCAAGTTTTTGCACACGCGTTTGCCGTGGAACCCTGGGTCAACTTGCGCTAAACTTCCTTCACGGTGCTGGCCGGGGAGGATGGCAATCTCTCTCCGGATCTGTCTCCCCGTTTCTTAACTAACGCCTGCCCTTCTATTTTTAGCTGCTCGATGGGTAGCGCCACACCGAAGGCCCGCAATGCCCTTGGCTCGGATCATTACGACGTCTGCCGACGACTCCCTGGAACTTTCCATGCAGTTGCGGTCGCGCGGTTTCCGCGTTGAGACCGTTGCGCCCGACCAGATTCCAAGTGCCCCTGCCGATCTCGAAGTTTGCCTCGAAGAGTGCGCGCCTGAAGAGGTCCTGACCAAAGCCGCCCTAGTGAAGGAAAGCGAAGATCTCTGGGTCTTCGTGGCGCCGGGAGCGCTCGACGAAAGATCGCGCCCCATGCAGGTCATCCCGCTCATGCCGCAGGTTGTTGAACTTTGCTCGCCCGAGCCTGCAGCCGCAGTTGCAGCGCTTACGCCGATCCTCGAAGTCGCCACCGAGGTGGAGAAGAAGACCCCGTTCGTTGAACTTCATGTTCCCTCAGTGCTGAAGGAAGTTGTTCTGACGCCGGAAGACGAGCCGCTCTTGTGCGAAATCGAAGCGAAGACAAGTGTCGCGACCACTGATCGGGTCGCTTCAAAACTGGAAGAGATTTCGATGCCGGTCCCCATAGTGCGCGCGGAGCCGGCAGTCGTGGTTCCAGCGGAAATCAGATTGGCGGAGGCCGCTCCTCTGCCGGTCGAAGTGAAGCAGAATGCATTGCCGGCGCCGGTGGAAGTCAAATCTCCAGTCCCGCTGGAACCGAAACTCAAAGCGTCGCCCAAAGATTCTCTCGAGCGGGTCAAGAGGCTTGCTGTTGTCCAGCAGGCCTTCTCGCAGATTCCAGCGGTACCGGAACGAGTCGAGCCCAAGATCGTTTTGTACAAGCCCGCTCCGCCCAAGCCCAAGCGGCGGCGCGGCCCGTTGAAGTCCTACAAGGTCGCGTTCCAGACTGGACCGAAGTTGTGGCGCACCGCTTCCGTCACATTCGCGCTGCTGGTGCTGGTGGGTCTGGTGGCGACTGTCGTGGCTGTGCGCCCATCCGTACCGAAGAAGGGAACTACGGTTCCCAACCCGGCGGTCTTCCTGCCCTTAACGCAGGTCTCCGCCCCGCAGTCAACTGGCATGGGCTCCACGACGGCCGCGAATGCTGTCCCCAAGACCGACTCGACTCGATCCGGTTCTCATCGCCGATCTGCTTCTGACGACGGCCTGGTTGCGAAGGACACGGTCGTCTTCTACAACCGCAAGCCTTCGCCGCCACCGACGCGTGAAGACAAGCCGCCTGCCCGCCAGGCCAAACTACCTCCGCCTCCGGCCTCAGGCGTGAAGCGCTACTCCGACGCCAACTAATCCCTCACTGCGGCCGTGAACTCAGCGCGCGATCCACCGAGAACGCTCCGCCGCCACGCACCATCAGCACGATCGCGATCGCCAGTGCCAGCAGGTGATATTCGAAGCCCTCGCCCTTCTGCTGTCCGGTCCAGTTCATGAAGAATCCGACGTTCGCGTGCACCATGAGGACCGCGACCACCATGTTTGTTGCGATTCCGAAAGCAGCGATGCGGGTCAGCGCCCCCACGATCAGCCCGATCCCTCCCAGAAACTCCGCCAGGATGGCGAGCACTGCGAACGGCGCCGGGATGTGCATCATATTGGTGAAAAAGCCCATCGTTCCCGAAAAGCCGTACCCGCCGAACCAGCCCAGCATTTTCTGAGCACCGTGCATGAAGAACGTCACGCCCATCACCAGGCGGAGAACGGTCAGCGTCCAGTGGTCTGAAGTTGCCAGCAGTTTGCGAAACATGGAATCTCCCCTTAAATTGATGTTTGCCGCGCCAGGCGCGTCTTGTTTTTGTTTCACTACTTCTACTTCGAGTACTTGATTAGTCATGTATTCCTCCAAAAAATTAGCCCAGTTTTTCTCGAATCTTTTCCAGGGTTCGAATCAAAGCCTGCTGCTCGGCGCCTGGCAGCGGTTCCATCGATTTGATGCCCGCCGCCGCCAGCGGCTTGTCGAGCTCGGTCAGCAGCCGTAATCCGGATTCGGTGATCCAGCAAAGAACCTGTCGCCGGTCTTCCGCACACCGCTCGCGCCGCACCAGGCGCTTGGCCTCAAGTTTGTCGAGCAGGCGAGTGACCCCCGGTGTCATCTCGATCATGCGGTCCGCGATATCGAGCGTCGGCGTGCCCGTCTTGCCCGCACCGCGCAGGATGCGCAGCACGTTGTACTGTTGAAGTGAAATTCCATGCGGCTCGACAATCTGCGTGAAACGACGCCGCAGCATGTCGCTGGTGCGGTAAAGCGCCAGGATCGCTTCCTGCGCCGGCGAGTCGAACGGCTTCGATTGCCGGATCTCCTCCCGCAAGCCCCCTTTCGCTTTCCGCGATGCCTCTTTTTGTGCCATGTCGAATAGATGACATGTCAACTAATGACGATGCAAGCTTTTCGAGCTTGCAGGCACGGGAGCGATTACCCACGTAAATACAATTTCTTCAATAGCTTGCAGCCGCCGCTCGATTTGACGCTCATAGGAGGTGCCCAATATGATGACCAACTCGAAACGTTAACGCTGAACCCTAAAGGACCATTTGACGGTCAGCGTGATAAACACGATCTTGTGAGAACTGAGAACTGAGAACTGAGAACTGAGACCCAAGACCTAAGACCTGACACCGAACGCCTGAACCAATGAGAGCCCCCAACGCCGTCCAGCACCTGTTACTCACCATCCCGGCCGGAGCCACCGCCACGTATCTCGCCCTGTTTCCGATCGTGAACCCCTTCGGAGGCATTCCCCTCTTCTTCTCGATCACCTCCGGCTTCACGCCGCAAGACCGCTACCGCGCCGCCCTCAAGACCGGCTTCTACGTCTTTCTCATCCTCGTCACCTTCATGTTCTTCGGACGCTTCGTCCTCAACTTCTTCGGCATCTCTCTCCCCGTTTTGCAAATCGCCGGCGGCCTGATCGTCGCCAACACAGCGTGGGGCATGGTCACGGGCGGCACCCGCATCACGCAGGAAGAAAGCAACGAGGCCAACACGAAAGAAGACATCTCCCTGACCCCGATGGCGATGCCCATGCTCTCCGGCCCCGGCTCCATAGGAGTCGTCATGGGACTAGCGGCCCACATCGTGGGCGGAAGCGCCTATGAAAGCATGACCGGCTATCTGGGGATGGTCATCGGCATCGCCGCTCTGGCCGTGACGGTGTACCTCTTCCTGCGCCTGGGTGGACCACTCGTAGACCGACTCGGCCCGACCGCCGTGGGCGCCATCAACCGCATCTTCGGATTTCTCATTCTGGCGATCGCAGTGCAATTGGTGTGGGACGGTATGGCCGAATTCAAGTAATTGCGAGTTACAGAAGAAACGGAAAGGGCACGGCTTCAGCCGTGCCAGATAGAAATAAACCAAGCGTGGCTTCAGCCGCGGGGGTGAGCTTCCAATAAAAACGACGGGCGAAAAGGCGCCCGCCGCTCGCAGATTTTTGCTTGAACTCTGCGTTACTTCAACGTCACCAACTTCTCCACTAACTCCGAATAATCTTTCTTCTCCAGCCCATGTACCTGCTTGTTGTACTCGTCCACCTTCGACGAATAATTCATCGAGCAGAATTTCGGACCGCACATCGAGCAGAACGCTGCCTCCTTGTAGTAGTCGTCCGGCAGAGTCTCGTCGTGCATCGACCGCGCCGTCTCGGGGTCGAGTGACAGCGCGAACTGTTTTTCCCAATCAAACTTGTAGCGCGCATAGCTCAGCGCGTCATCCCGGTCGCGCGCTCCCGGACGGTGCCGAGCCACATCGGCCGCATGCGCCGCAATCTTGTACGCGATGATGCCGTCCTTCACGTCTTTCTCGTTCGGCAGCCCAAGGTGCTCTTTCGGCGTGACGTAACAAAGCATCGCGGCCCCGTACCACCCGATCATCGCCGCACCAATCGCCGACGTGATGTGGTCGTACCCGGGCGCGATATCAGTCACCAGCGGCCCGAGCGTGTAAAAGGGCGCCTCATAGCAAAGCTCATTTTCCTTTTCGACCTGCTCCTTGATCTTGTCAATCGGAATGTGGCCGGGGCCTTCGATCATCACCTGCACATCGTCTTTCCACGCGATTTTGGTCAGTTCGCCCAAAGTCTTCAACTCGGCAAACTGCGCTTCATCACTGGCATCTGCAATGCATCCCGGGCGCAGTCCGTCGCCCAACGAAAAGCTCACATCATACTTCTTGAAAATCTTGCAGATATCTTCGAAGCACTCGTACAGGAAATTCTGCTTATGGTGATACGCCATCCACTGCGCCAGAATCGCGCCGCCGCGGCTCACGATCCCCGTAATGCGCTTTGAAACCATCGGCAGGTACTGGATCAGCACTCCCGCGTGGATCGTCATGTAATCCACGCCCTGCGCCGCCTGCTCCTCGATCACTTCCAGCATCACGCTCGCGCTCAGGTCCTCGACGCGCTTCACACGCGAAATCGCTTCATAGATCGGCACTGTCCCGATCGGCACCGGCGAATGCCGCAGAATCGCCTCGCGGATCTCGTGGATGTCGCCACCGGTGGAAAGATCCATCACCGTGTCCGCGCCGTAATGCACCGAGGTGTGCAGCTTCTTCAGTTCTTCGTCGATATTCGACGTAACCGCCGAGTTCCCAATATTCGAATTAATCTTGCACAGCGAAGCGACGCCGATGCACATCGGCTCCAGCTCCGGATGGTTAATGTTCGCGGGAATGATCATGCGGCCGCGGGCGACTTCATCGCGCACCAGTTCCGGCGCCAGCTTCTCACGCTCCGCGATGTACACCATCTCTTCGGTGACGAACCCCTTGCGCGCATAATGCATCTGGGAGAAGTTGCCGTCCTGATTTTCCTTCTTGCGACGGGCCAGCCATTCCGCGCGAGGCTTCACAACCTGGGTGTTGCCATTGTTGCCGTTGCTGGGAGAACCGTTTGCGGGCGTCCTATTCGTGGGGGTCATGAACTGCACAACCTCTCAAAGTAGTGGATTGCCCGATTATACGCTGCGCGAGAGCTGGAATCCGGCGCAAACCAAGCCTTTAACCGCAAAGGTCGCGAAGATCACCCGCGAAGATCGCAAAGCATTTCAAGAGGTCTTCTTTGCGAACCTGGCGACTCCTTGCGAACTTTGCGGTTTAAGATTTTCTCCTGTCGCTCACACGATAGTGTGCCCACGGTCACGACCTGCCACCGCGTCTGCACTTTATTTTGGATCGCATGAGATCCTTCGACCTGACCCCGGAGATCATCTCCTCCGCCATCAAGGTGCATCGCAGGGGCGGGCCCGGGCTTCTTGAGTCTGCTTACGAAGCTTGCCTAGCCCACGAGCTCCAACTAGCCGGAATGAGAATCGAACGCCAGAAGCCTGTGCCGTTGTTCTACGACACAGTCAAACTCGATTGCGGGTTCAGAGCAGATTTGGTGGTAGAAGGCCGGGTCGTGGTCGAACTAAAATGTAAAGACGCATTGCATCCAGTGGACGAAGCACAGCTGCTATCTCACTGCGACTTCTGAACATCTCCGTCGGCCTCCTCATAAACTTCCACGTTGTCCTTCTGAAAAACGGCATCCGGCGAATGGTAAACAACTATCGCGAAGATGGGCTCGAAGAGAAGCTCTTAACCGCAAAGTTCGCAAAGTAGTCCGCAAAGATCGCAAAGACGCACTGAGAGCAGTGACGATCTTTCCCCTAGCTTTCTTAGCGTCCTTGGCGGCTCTTCTTAGCGATCTTTGGGGTTAAAGGCTTTTCCCCGTTCACCTTCCCCCAACTTGTCCGTCTAACAAACCTGCACCTACAATCCTCTGTTCACCGTGAGGCTACTGTGCAACGATTCAGACTCTCCTGCGCCCTGCTCCTTCTTTCCGCCGCCGCCCTTGCGCAAGCTCCAGCCACCACCAAGATGCCCGAAGGTTTCGGCATCGAGGCGATCGACAAATCCGCCGACCCTTGCGTTGACTTCTACCAATACGCCTGCGGCAACTGGCTCAAGAACACGGAAATCCCCGCCGACCAGACCGAGTGGGTCAGCTTCACCGAACTCTACGAACGCAACCTCGTCACGCAGAGAGGCATTCTCGAAAAAGCCTCCACCGGTGGCGCCAACCGCAGCACTGTCGAGCAGAAAATCGGCGACTACTACGGCGCCTGTATGGACGAAAAGTCCGCCGATGCCAAAGGCCTCGATCCACTCAAGCCAGAACTCGAGCGCATCGCCGCCATCAAGAACAAGGCCGATCTCATCGATGTTGTCGCCCACAACCACATGATCGGCGCCAACGCGCTGTTCGCGTTTTACTCTTCGTCCGATCTCCACAACGCCGACACGGTCATTGCCTACCTCGATCAGGGAGGCCTCACGCTCCCCGACCGCGACTACTACATAAAAGACGATGACAAACACAAAGAAATCCGCCAGCACCTGGTCGAGTACGTCACGCAGATGTTCACGCTCGCCGGCAAGACTCCAACTGAGGCCGCTGAAGCCGCGCAAACCGTGGTCCGCATCGAGACCGCGCTTGCCAAAGCCGAAATGGACCGCACCTTGCGCCGCGACCCGAAGAACCGCGACCACAAAATGAAGCGCGACGAAATCGTCGCGGCCGCTCCCAACTTCTCGCTGAACCGCTACTTCACTAGCGTCGACGCGCCGCAGTTCTCCGAACTCAACGTCTCGAATCCCGAATTTTTTAAGCAGGTCAACTCGGTCATCGAGTCCGAGCCGCTAGACGCGCTCAAGACCTACGTGAGGTGGCACCTGCTCGATTCCACCGCACCCTGGCTGTCCAAACCCTTCGTCGATGCCAACTTTAAAATGCAGCAGCAGCTTACTGGGCAATCGGAAATCCAGGCCCGCTGGAAGCGCTGCGTTGACGCCACCGACGGCGCCCTCGGCGAGGCCCTCGGCCAGAAGTACGTCGACGAGACATTCGGCGCCGATGGCAAGGCCCGAATGCTGAAAATGGTTGACGCGCTCGAAGTCTCGCTCGATCAAGACATCAAGGCCCTCCCCTGGATGACCGACGACACCAAGAAGCAAGCCAAGGTAAAACTCGAAGCCATCCGCAACAAGATCGGCTATCCCGACGTATGGCGCGACTACACCTCGCTCGAAATCAAGCCCGGCGACCTGATCGGAAACTATCTGCGCGCGAACGATTTTGAATCGAAGCGCCAGATCGCAAAAATCGGCAAGCCGCTCGACCGCAAAGAGTGGGGCATGACACCGCCCACTGTGAACGCCTACTACAGTGGCTCGCGCAACGAGATCGTCTTCCCGGCCGGAATTCTCCAGCCGCCATTCTTCGACAAGAAAATCGACGACGCCGTGAATATGGGCTCTATCGGCGTAGTGATCGGACATGAACTGACTCATGGCTTCGACGACCAGGGTCGCAAGTTCGATCCGCAAGGCAACCTGCGCGACTGGTGGACAGAGAAAGACGGCAAGGAATTCGAGACACGCGTTAGCTGCGTGGCCAACGAATACGGAAACTTCGTCGCCGTTGACGACCTCAAGCTGAATGGCAGGCTGACGCTAGGCGAGAACACCGCCGACAACGGCGGCGCCCGCGTAGCGCTGGCCGCGCTCGAGCAAATGATCGCCCAAGACAAAACCGCCAAAGCCGCCGAGAAGATCGATGGCTACACTCCCGAGCAACGCTTCTTCCTGGGCTTCGGACGAGTCTGGTGCGAAAAGCGCCGCCCGGAATTCTCGCGCACGCTGGTGACGATCGATCCGCATTCACCTGGCAAATATCGTATCAACGGCGTAGTGCAGAACATGCCCGAGTTCCAGAGAGCCTGGGGCTGCAAGGCCGGCCAGCCGATGGTCGCGGAGAATGCGTGCAGGGTCTGGTGAGAGAGCAACTGCGAGCCGTTAGCCCTTAGCCTTTAGCCATTGGCCTCTGGGTTCTGGAAACAATGGAGCGGCGGGCGTCCCCGCCCGCCGACCGGGGTAGCGGGACCGACTGACTCCAGAAGGCCAGAGCATATCCCAACTCGCGTTCATACCTCTTAGTGCCGTTTTGAATTGTCGTCACCACCAACTACCAATGTATCCAGGCCGCCACGACCAAGAACTACAATTCCTTGAGGATTCGTCTGACAGGAAAGCCGCAAGCCCACTTCCGGCAAGGAATGCACCTTCACCAAGTCGCCTGTGCCAACGTTCAATTCAAGAACTTGTTGAAGGCCGTTCCGCAGCTTAATCTCGTCGGCATTTGCAATTAGCCGTTGACCAGCCAACTGAGTGTCCGTAAGCGTGAAGCCATCGGGAATGCGAAGCTGTACGGTGCCAGATACAGCGCCATTCGGATGAAGAACTGTGAGAGCTGGCTTTTCACTTGGTTCCACCACAACATACATGTTTCCATCCGCGCCTAACATCGGTATCTGCTGCTCTACAGACCCGTAATCTCGAGGTTCAGGTATCAATACGATATTCGGAAGTTTCACTTCCCGAACCAACTTCCCCTCGCGTGAAAAAATCGCGGCATACGGTATGTCCTTAGGCGGTGGTTCCCCGGGGAGGGACGCTTGGGAAAGGTAACCAACCACCAAAAATGAGCCGGATGGAAACACCCCAAGGTGCACATATGCAAACTCCGCTTGGATTGGCGTGACGGCGATCACCCGGCCAGTATCGGAAAAGCGAAGAACCCAAAGCTGAGGATCCTCCTCATGGTAGCGTTCGTAAATTTGCCCCTTCTGATCGACTGCAGAGTGCGTGGCAACTATCTTTTTCGCGGCCACGTAAATCTCGCCATCCGGACCCGGAGCAAAATCCTCGATAAAGGCCATTCCCATGCCTGGCACTTTGTCCAAGTCGATCATGGCTCTTGGAGTTCCGTCTTCTTTAAGCGCTATCAGTTCGTGAGTCATTCGCCAATTCGTGTCAACAGCGGGCGTAAGACCGAATAGTGTGCCGCCATCCTGTGGGCAACTCACTCGCTTACCGCCACCCAACCTCATCAGAATATTTTTGGATAAAGGGGTGGTGGACACCACCTGAAGACGATCTTGTGCCGGCCCAAACGAGGAGAAGAGAAACAGGAGCGCCGCAAGGCGTGGAAGCAAGCGCATAGCAGATGTCTCTACCGCGGCGGGAGCATACCACATCAGCGGATTTAGGAAATAGACGGCTTTGACTAGACTCTGCATTTAATGGCACAAACACACATCCGTTCTGTGAAGCTAACCTGGGCGCGGTCGGCTCCTTCGATGGCTGCATTGCCATTCGCTCAAATCGTAAAACACGATTAACTAAGCCCGTATAGACTCTCTGCGTGATTTCAGGAGGACGCGCGATGCATCGAAATCGTGCATTGAAAGTTGTGTTGGTCGTGGTGGGCTTGATCTTCTGCGCGTTGATCTTTCCCCTGATCATGTTCACGCGGCAAGAACCTGCCTTGGCGATGATGCTGAGCGTCTATGTCACGCTCGGCATTTTTTTGCTTCTGGCCGCGCGTGACCCATCTGCAAATCGCAGCCTGATCGCCTTCACTGCATGGTCGAGCTTCGCCCACGCCGCGCTGATGGGTTTCCAGGCATTTGGCAATCTGATCGCACGCGGAGAGTTGATTGGCGTGGCTGTGCTCATCGTGATCGGCGTAACGCTGATCGTGCTCGCCCCGGGAAAGACAACGTCCCCGATATCCCCATCCTGACTAAAACGCCCGAAAGTCTCGGTCTCAGCCCCGCTTTGGCGATTCCTGACCTAGCCGGGAGTGTTCTCAGGTTGAGCTTTGGGCGGCAGTTAGATCGCGCAGCGCCGTCCCGCAGTACGGACAATAAAGATCATTTGCGCCAACCAGGCGCTGGCACTGCGGACAACTCGCGCTCAATTTGTAGTTACAACGAGGGCAGAAGTTGAATCCGGGCTGCACGGCATTCGCGCACTGCGGGCAGGCAGCCTGGCGCGGTTGTCTCAGAACGAAGTAGAGAAGAATCCCCAGGCCATTGGGAATAAGAATGGACACCAACGTCCAAAGGATAGGGCTCATCCCGCGGCGTTTCGCGTCGCGGTTGATGTAGCCGATGAATAGCAGGTAACACCCTGCGGCCATGCCGGCCAGCAGGCCAAGCAGTGGCCGGGCCCACGCTGGGGGAGCGTTCGCGTGACGAGCAACCGCAACATTGAAGAACCATTGCGCGGCAACGAGTACGATCCCCGCCAGCACCCATGCCCACGACGGAACGATTCTGATTTCCGCCGCCAGTCCAGTTTGAGTTTCGTCTCTTACCAGCATAAATTTGTCCGCTTTCGAATTACCGAAGGTGTTCGCCGTCGTTCGCCAGGTGCGTACCCCGGGCCACCAACAACACGCCCACCACGAGTGCCGGAGCGAAAAAGAAAAACACGAAGCCCGCTTGCCAAACCAGGGTCGAAACTCCAGCCCATTCGCCCATCCATGCAAACAGTCGCCACAAAAACGGGATGGTCAGGGTTGCAGAAAGCCCCACACCCAGGCAGGCCATTGCCACCAGCCACATGCGTTCCCGCGTTTCGCGGAGCCTACTGGCGTGGAAGCGCACCCGCATCTGTGTGGCTCGCACCAGCCGCGCATCGGCGGCCAGCGGCATGGAGCGCAGAGTACGAACCACTCCGTTGACTGCTTCCGCATAATGACGGCACGCTTCGCAATCCTCGAGGTGAGCCCGCAGCCACGCCTGCTGGGTATCCGAGACACTTTCCCCCAGGGCGATCATCTTCCTCGCCTCATCATGTGAGTCCCGCGTCATGCTTGTGCTCGCTCCAGCAGCATCATCAGCATGTTGAGTCCGCGATACAGTCGCGACTTCACCGTGCCTAGTGGAGACCGGGTTACCGTGGAAATCTCGTCCAGCGCCAATCCTTCCTGAAAGCGCAACATCACGGTCTCGCGATATTCGGCCGGGATCCTGAGCAGGGCTGCGCTGATGCGTTCGGCCTGTTGGTGTTGCTGCATGAGTTCCCAGGCCATGGGCCGGGGATCGGCCGGTTCGAGTGGCGCGTGTTCTCCGTCCTCCATCAATCCATCCAGGCTGAGCGGACTCATCTTCCGCAAATAGTCAATCGTCAAATTCCTCGCCACCGCGTAAAGCCAAGTGCTGAATTCATGTTTCCCGTCGTACTGGTGGCCCCGTTCCAGCACGCGAATCCATGTCTCCTGGAACAGGTCCTCCGCCAGTTCGCGATTCCCCGACAGGTAGACCAGGTATCGGAGCAGCCGGTGCTGGTACTGCTCGATGAGACGGTCCAGCAGGTCCGGATCATGCCGGCGAAGACCGCGAGCAATTACGCTGGCCTCAGACTCCATGAGATTCACGAAGTAATGTGCTGCGGCGTTCATCCTATCGATGTATACGGATGAGCAGGGGAGAAAGATGCAGGTAGGGAAAGTTTCGATGAAGGCGCTATAAGGCGCTCACGTTGAAGGAGATCAGTCCGTCGGTGTGTCCAATCTTGAGCCGACCGTTGCGCCGTCTTGCACCTCAGCAATTTGCCTCTGTAGGTCGTCTAGAAAGCCAACCTGCTCATACAGGTCCGCAACGTAGGCGTTGTGAGGAACATTTGCGCTTTCCCGAAACACGACTGGTATTTTGAATCCGATACACTGCTGATCGTTCGGCTTCAGCCCACGTGCCGCAAATGCCTTTAAGGTTTGTTCAGCGAACCAACGGTCGCGTTGCTCGGGATCTTCGATCGCTTTTTGAAAATTCGCGTCCGATCAAGCAGCCTCAGTTAGGCTTCCGTTACCTACATCCAGGTGGAGCACCTTCCCCTCAATATTTCGCAAGAACAGATCGCCAAAACAATTCCGCGCAACCAAGGTCACTGCGTCGGGACAAAGCCAACGCCAATGTTCCAGAAGTTTGCTCACATCGAGTTCGTCAACACTGAAGGGCCCTAGCATAATTGTTATTTCTCCAGTCAGGAGGAACAAGCCGACCTGACACCTGTGATCCGTCACCTGTCACCTGTGACCTGCCCCTTAAATCCTTTCCGTCTCTGCTCGCTATACCCGTGCAGCGCGCTCATGATGATGGGGAACGCCTCGGCTGCCGGGCGGATCTCGTCGACCTCCACCGCTTTTCCTTCGAGCTGTTTGTAGTCCTGAAAAAATCGGCGCAGCATGATCAGGCGGTGCGGAGGCATCTCATTGGCTTCGTGGTAGCTGTTAAACTCCGGGTCTTCGGTCGCGACCGCGATGATCTTGTGGTCTTTCTTGCCAGAGTCGATCATGGTCATCAGCCCGATCGCTCGCGCATGGATGATTGTCAGCGGTACGACCGTTTCCTGGCACAGCACCAGCACGTCCAGCGGATCGTCGTCTTCCGCATACGTCTGCGGGATGAATCCATAATTCGCCGGATAGTAGACCGCCGAGTACAGGACGCGGTCGAGCTTGATCAAGCCGCTCACCTTGTCCAGTTCGTACTTCACGCTCGAACCGAAAGGGATTTCAATCACCGTGTTGAACTCGGCCGGCAGTTTGTCGCCCGGTGTCACGTCGTGCCAGGGATGGATCACTCAGCGCCTCTTTTTGAATGTAATGCCGGATTTTACCAACTCCTGCACCGCCCGCCGCTTCCGGCATACGATTACTCCCGTAAAATCAGCTTTTTACGCGACCCACCCCGACCTTCTGGGATGCCCGTTTGCGTCTTGACCCCGCTCCGGCATACGGTTAAAGTTTGAGCATAGGGGCTCGGGGAAATTCCTTATGTCGAGTGAAACCAGCAAGTATCTGAAGTTTGGCGGCGCGACTGTACTCATTCTCCTGATGCTGGGCTATCTCGCCTATACGGGCGTCCAGGAAAGCAAGAGCTACTACGTCACTATCAAGGAGTTGCGCGGCCTGGGCGACGGCGCGTTCACCAAGCGTCTGCGGGTTGCCGGCAACGTGCAGCCCGGATCGATCAAGCGCAGCGGCACGCACGTGGACTTCATTTTGGTAGAGCAGGACCTGAGCTTGCCCGTCAGCTACGCCGGCACCGAGCCACCGCCCGACACGTTCAAGGACAACTCGCAGGCGCTCGCCGAAGGCAGCTTCGGCAAAGACGGCGTCTTCCACGCCAAGGCCTTGCAGGCGAAGTGCGCGTCCAAGTACGCGCCCGCGAAGCCGGGCGATCCGGCCTCGGGTACTCCGAACGCCGAGCCGCCCAAGAGCATGACCGAGCGGGAAGGTGTTTCCAAAGGTGTGACCCTGTAACACGCGGTTGGCTTCTCTGACGAAACCAATTCGACTGTGAACGATCCTCAAGCGCCGCATCCCCAAGCTGACGCGATCATTACCGTCACAAACCTGGTCAAGCAGTTCGGGCGCTTTGCCGCGTTGCGCGGCGTGACCGCGTCGTTCGCCCCCGGGCGCCTTTACGGAATTCTGGGCGACAACGGCGCCGGCAAGACCACTCTCTTGCGCATGCTCGCCGGGCTCGTCACTCCCACCCGCGGCACGGTCATTATTCTCGGAAGTATTCAGCCCCGTAAGATCTGCCGCGAGTTCGGCTACATGGCCCACCCCTCGCTTCTCTACGACGAGATGAGCGGCATGGAGAACCTCCGCTACTTCGCACGACTCTACGGATTGCACGACGACCAGCGCTGCGCCGAAGTCATTTCCGCCGTCGGTCTCGATCCCACACTCGTGCGGCCCGTGGGACAGTATTCGCAGGGCATGCGGCAGCGCATGTCACTTGCTCGCGCGTTGTTACACGATCCCAAGATCCTGCTGCTCGACGAGCCGTTCTCGAACGTCGACATCCGTTCCGCACGCGAGATGGTCAAGCTGCTTGGCCGCATGCGCGACGATGGCAAGACTATTTTCGTGGTCACGCACCAGGCGTCGCTGCTGGACGGCACGGCCAACGAATTCATCTGGATGGATGCCGGCCAGATCATCAACCGCACGCCCGACCTGAAGTTCATGGAGACCGCATGAGCGCGCCCCTGGGCGTAACGTTTGAGACGCTGAAGAAAGATATCCGCCTCGAGTGGCGCTCGAAAGACGCCATCAACTCGATGCTGTTCTTCGCCCTGCTCGTGGTGGTCGTCTTCAGTTTCTCGTTCGATCCGAACGCCGAAGAATCGCGCCTGATCGCCGGCGGCCTGGTGTGGGTGGCGTTTCTGTTTGCGGCAGTAGTCGCGCTGAACCAGACCTGGGCGCGCGAACTGCGCAATCAGGTGCTCGACGCTTACCGCGTCTCGCCCGCGCCTGCGAATTCATTGTTCCTCGCCAAGGCCATGGGCAATTTCATTTTCGTCTCGGTGCTCGAAGCCGTGATGGTCCCGTTGTTCGTAGTTTTTTACAAACTGCGCGTCCTCGGCCCGGCGTGGCAGTTGATCCCGGTTACGGTGCTTGGAACGTGGGCGATCGTAGTCAACGGCACGTTTTTTGCGGCCATGTCGTTGCGCACGCGCAGCCGCGAGATCATGTTGCCCCTCTTGCTATTCCCAATTACGATTCCCGCGTTAATATCGACCGTGGAAGCGACGACCGTCATCCTGGTCGGCGACCCGGCGACCTCGGCCAAATTCTGGATCGTGCTGCTCGCCACCTACGACGTGATGTTCACCATCGCCTGTCTGGCGCTATTTGAAACGGTGTTGCACGCAGAATGAAAAAAGCCTTTCCCATCCTCGGCGTACTGACCGCGATCTTCCTGAGCTACGCGCTCTATCTCGCGCTGGTCGTTGCTCCGCGCGAGCAGACCATGGGCGACGTGCAGCGCATTTTCTACTACCACGTGCCCTCGGCCTGGACGGCGTTCCTGCTGTTCTTCATCAACTTCCTCGCCTCGGTGCAGTATCTGGTGCGCCGGAATCCTTCGACCGATAAGGTGGCGAACTGGATACTGATTACCGTCGCGGTGGTTACCTGCATTGCAAGCGTGGTGATCGCCGTGGTGCCGTCGCTGAAGGAGGCCATGCCGAAGGATGTTGAGCCCTCGTCCATCGGCACGACCGGCGTCATCATCGCTGCGGCCTACTTCGTGATCCGCAAATTCTTCAGCGTCGAAGCTGTCGATGCGCTCGCGGTGACGACCGCTGAAGTCGGCGTAGTCTTCTGCACGGTCGTGCTCGTTACTGGACCGCTGTGGGCGCGTCCGGTGTGGGGCATCTGGTGGACGTGGGACGTGCGCCTCACCTCAACGCTAGTGCTGTGGCTGATCTATGTGAGCTACCTGATTTTGCGCCGCTACTCATCAAGTGGCCAGACTCCCGTGATGGCGGCGTCGCTGGCCGTGTTCGGCGCGCTCGACGTGCCGTTGGTGTACTTCTCGATCTGGATTTTCCGCACCCAGCATCCGCAGCCGGTAGTGGGCGGGGGCGGCTCGATCGATCCGCGCATGCTGCACGTGTTGCTGATGAACTGGCTCGCGTTTCTGTGTTTCGCGTACCTGGTGTGCTGGTCGCGCTATCGCCTCGAGATCATGAAGCGCGAAGTCGAAGAGGCGCAGGCGCTTCAATCCCTCTAGGAGCTACAAGGAGCTTGGCCCGATGAATTTCCTCTACGCCGCCTACGGCGCCACCTGGGCGATCCACATCGTGTATCTCATCACCGTGTTCCAGCGGTACTCCAAACTCAAGCGGGAAGTGGACGAGTTGAACAAGAAGTAGGGAAGCTATCGAGGTACGAGCCATCGGCCATCAGCTATCAGCTATCAGCTATCAGTTCTCCTCTCCGTTGAAAATCAATAACTTAGCTTTTTGATATTACATTTTGCGGGTGGATCTGGGGTGCTGTAGGCCCAAAACCACCCCGCGACCACTTCGTAGGATGCCCGTAGGATGCGTTTAGCGGGGCTACAGTCGCTTTGCGGGGCGCAGGTGGTGTTTGCCCCCGCCCGGATCATCCGAGGGGCCGGCCGTCGATCCTGGAGCCTCTAATCGCAAAACTAAGCTTTAAGAAAATGAAATTCAATTTCGAAATCATCGAGGGGCTGCCGAAATGTCGGCAATCTTCGGGATGGCGAGGGCGAGGCCGCCCTCGCGACTGCCGGCGAGACGCCGGCGCTACCAAATCAAGTCTCGGGCCCACTGGCCGAGTGCTAAATGCTAAATGCCAATTGCTAATTGCCAACTGCTGCCTCGCTACGGATTGGGCATTTTCCACTGCGGGGGGAACGCGGCTGTGAAGTCCGGGTTCGGACTGGTGCGCAGGAATTCGTATTCTTCGATCATTGCGGCAATGCCGATCCGCGCCGAGGGCGATGGTGTTTCCACGCGAATTACGCGCGCAGCGAAACGCACGCGTACCGCGTCGGTCAGCGTGATGTGAGGAGGGAACGTCAGGGTCACTTCGATGCGTGATCCGGGGGCGACCTCGCGATCGAGATAGAAGAACACGCCGCGTGCGCTCACGTTCTGCGTTTCGGTGAAGAACTCGCCCATCGCGTTCTCGCTGAAACGGATGGACGCAGGCAGGCGCATATCGAAACGTCTCATGGAACGGCGGTCGGTCGATTCAGCGAGCATCGGGCGCCTTTCTCAGCGAAGAGTTGTGAAACGAACTGCATCCAGTCCGTGGAAGGCTGAGAACTGGAACCTGACGATGCGAGACCGGGGACAGTCGTCCGGTGCAAGCTTTAGTTCGAATGTGAAACGCCAATGTCCATTATTTATCAGCAGTTTGCAATAGCAAAAAGCGCGACGAAACGAGTCGGTTAACTCGTTGCCGGCTGACACCCTCCAAATGGAGGAACCTTGTGAGGGAGGAGCGCAAAAGAAGAATCGCGCGGCGTTGGACGGAGCAATCGCGCTGCCAGACCGATTTTCGCGCGAACGCAGAAAAAGCGGCTTTTTCGTTCGACCAGCGGGCGTCAGGGGAGACGCCAGTGCAACTCCTTGCCGCTCGCCGCTAAAAAGTTTTCTTTGTCAGCGACTTCGCACGACCAAGGGCCTACCGCACCGTCTAAAGCCGGCGAAGCGCAACTTCTTCTTCCCAGGCCGGTGGTCTTAGCCCGTTTTCAATATGCCGTCTACGTCGACAGCTATTGTGGAGGACTGGTCCGAATAAGCTGTCTTCGAATCCCGCACAGTATGGGCAAGACTCCTGTTCCGAACAGCACTATTGTCCCGGGTTCAGGAACAGGGGTGAACGTCGCTCCCTCGAATGTATAGAGGCCAGGAAGACCACCGGGATTCACAAAATGAGCCGTGACCATCCAAGGTTCGTTTGAACCCCAGACAAAGTTGGCGACTGGCAAGAGGGTTGCTTTGTCGTACAAAGCCAGGTCAACGAAAAGACTCGTCGTGTACCTGATCGTCAAGTTACCACCCGGGGCAATGCTCGAAACGAAGGAGACACCGGTGAACGTGAATGCACCCGAGAGAAAAGGGTCACCATCAACCAGCACAAATACCGGTGCCGAGACTGTGAAAAGGGGATTCAAGTTTAAAGGAAATGCCAGCGGGTCGCATGGTGGTGAGCACTGCACCAGGCCACCACCAGTCTCATCCAGTCCTCCCGGGATGGAGAGATTGTATCCGCCACCATGAAACTGAAACCCAAATCCGCTGGGGGACAGGTTTCCGGAACCGGACGTCAGACCGATCGAGTCGGCGTGTGACAACGCAGTCAAGGCTAGTAAAGTTCCTAGAAGATTCAGAGTCCTTTTCATGGAATGCCTCCTTAAGCGGCTGGGTTCGAAAAGAGGACATCGCTCAGCATTCGGCGTGACTGCTGGGCGGAAACGATAAGCTGGCGGGTTGTGCTCTCACTTGACCTGCGAGTCAACTACCTTGCAAACCTTATTGCGGGATCTTTCCCTTTACAATGAAAAGGCATTGCGACTCGCATCGTGTATCGTGTTCATCATGACTCGCGGAGCAGAGAGTGCTTCCAAGTCAAGCAAAACATAAGCGTTCGACCAATTCATCACGAAAAAAGAGGATAAGAACGAACCATGGCAAAGAACCACTACGTCACGAAAGCGAAACGTCGTAACCGCTCCGGCAAGCGCAAGGACACCAAGCGCATTGCCGCCAACATGTCGAAGATCCGCGAAATCGAAGGCAGCGAGTCGAAGCGCGCCGCGAAGTAGGGATCCTATGAGCACCACTTGAAATAGGTTGCGTGATGCTGATCCTGATTGCCGGGCCTTACCGCTCGGGCACGAATGACGACCCAGCGTTGATTCGGAAGAACGTTCATGAGATGGAATCCTACGCGCTGCCCATCTTCCGGGCTGGGCACATTCCCATTCTCGGGGAGTGGCTGGCTCTGCCTTTGGTCGAGTTGGCCGGGTCGCGCAAGGTTGGCGACGAGGGCTTCAACGAGATCTTTCATCCCACTGCAACCCGCCTGCTGGAAAAATGCGATGCCGTGCTGCGCGTCGGCGGACCGTCGACCGGAGCCGACGAAATGGTGCGAGTCGGCCGGAGCCTGGGCTTGAAGATCTACAGCACGCTCGCGGACATCCCTGGGGTGGAGTGAGCAAAATGGTGATGCCTGAGTCACCGGGCTGTAAAGCGCGTGTGCACGTCAGTCGCCGCAAACCGCATCCAGACTTTTTGACTATCTAGATTCCCCACTGCGACAAAAAGCCTACCGCCTTCTAGACTGCCGGCCTGGACAATCGCGGATTACAAACGGGGTGAATTGTGACGAGGCTCTTGATCGTTGCTTTGTGTGTTGTCTCGGGATTCGCCATTCTGCGCGCGCAGACACCGGCTTGGCCGCCCGCGGGACATACGCAAGTGCCGATATGGCCTGGCAAGGCGCCGGATGCGGTGCCTGTGGCGGGGCCAGAGGTCACGACGAGGGTTCAGGACCCGGGCGGTCCTCCGGCCATGGTCGTTGGCAAGGTCTCGCGGCCAACGATGACGGTCTATTCGCCGAAGGGAAAGAATACGGGCGCTGCCGTGGTCGTGTTTCCGGGAGGCGGATATTGGGTTCTGTTTATGGATTTGGAAGGCACAGACGTTTGTGACTGGCTGACGTCCAAGGGAATTACCTGCGTGTTATTGAAGTATCGCGTGCCGGGCGAGCACCTGTCCCCGAGGTCGGGCGCGTACCCGAATTCACCCATCGCGTTAGAGGACGCGCAGCGCACGGTGGGACTGGTGCGATTCCACGCTGCGGAGTGGGGCATCCACCCGAACAAGATTGGCGTGCTGGGGTTTTCAGCAGGCGGGCACCTCGTGGCAGCGGTGAGCACGCACTTCAAGCGTTTGTACCGGGCTGTCGACGCAGCTGACAAAGAAAGCTGCCGCCCGGATTTCGGGGTGGCTCTTTATCCGGGACACATGCTGGCGCATACGTCGAAAGAGTTCGAGTTGAATCCGTACGTCCCAGTCACGAGTCAGACGCCGCCCACGTTCCTGCTGCAGGCCGAAGATGATCCAATCGACCCGGTGAAGAATTCACTGGTTTACTACGCTGCGCTGAAGAGAGCCGGAGTTCCCGTGGAGATGCATCTGTACGCACACGGCGGGCATGGGTTCGGACTGCGGCGCACGAAGTTTCCAATCACGGATTGGCCTCAGTTGGTGGAGAGGTGGCTAAAGACGATTGGGATAACTTCAGAGTAGTTTCTTTGAGCGCGGCCGTGCTGCTAGTGCAAGCAGGTTCCTTTCCGGTACGCCCGTCCGGAAACACCCGTCACAATTCTGGGCTGAGGCGTGGTTCAGAGCATAAGATCGTGCGGCGGAGCAACTCGCTTGTTCCCGCACCTGTGCCATGCGCAGCTTCCAGACATGACAAATCAAGAGAGACGGAGCTCAGACTTTTCAGGAACGGCATGACCACGGCAGCCGATGCAGGACTCGAAATGCTCCGTGGCCAGGTGACGGATATCGTTCTGGGAACGATCTTCCTGTCCATCGGAGCCACCGCCGGCGCGATTGCGGCGATCCGCTGGCGCGGGGGCGTTCGCATCCTGGTTTGGTGGGGAATTTTCAGCGGGATGTTCGGCCTCCAAACACTGGTCCAGACGCCCGCTGTTCTGGCGGCTCTGCCCCACTCACTGAAATCTGTTGCACCCTACGTGAGTACTGCGGTTATGTACCTCCTCCTGGTTTCTGCCTTGCTCGCCTGGCGAGAGTTGAGCGTGGGCAAGCTCAGGCTTCTGATCAACCTGGAAGTTGCGCGGGGATGGCGATCGCTCTGATGGGTGTTGGCACATTCGTCCTCGGCGGCCCCGCCAATAAATGGATGTTCTACAACAATCTGCTCGCAATTCTTTCCATGCTGGTCCTCTTAGCGGTCGTATTGGTTCCAAAGTTTTCCAAGTTCCTGGTGATCCTGAATCATCGCATTCTCACCGGGGCTACCCTCATCGTTGCATTGGAGGTTCTCTACACCAACTTGTCGAGCGTGTTGGGGTACCGCGTTGTGCCATGGGTGGCGTCGTTGGGTTTTGGCGCTCTGTTGTTTTCCCTGGGGTACGTGGCGCTCGAGATAATGTTCACCAATGAGCGCCGTCTGCTTTCTATCGAGACTGAACTGGAGACTGCCCGGCAGATACAGTCTTCCATTCTTCCGGCGAGCGTTCCCGAGCTGGCGAATCTCCGCATTGCCGCCTCGTACTATCCGATGACCGCGGTGGCGGGCGATTTTTATCAGTTCGTCCAGTCCGACAAGAGCCATTTGGGAATTCTGGTGGCGGATGTCTCTGGACATGGCATCCCGGCCGCTCTTATTTCTTCAATGATCAAGGTGGCCATGCAATCCGTTGCCACGCACTCCGATGATCCGGCACAGGTGCTGGCCTGGCTTGAATCGCATCCTGTGCAGTGAGGCGCATGGCCACTTTGCCTCGGCGGCTTATGTGTGGATCGACGTCGAGAACCGCAACGCGCTTTACTCGGCGGCTGGACATCCGCCACTACTGTGCTGGCGGAATTCGAAGGGCGAAATCCAGCGTATCGAAAGCAACGGATTGTTGTTTGGAGTCGAACCCGACGCTGCGTACCCGGTGTGCAGCGTGGCGGTTGAAGCTGTCGATCGCTTCCTGCTCTACACCGATGGGGTGACCGAAACGGAGAACGCGGCGGGAGAGGCGTTTGGCGACCGGCAACTGGAACGGGTCGTGCGCGATCATCGATTGCAGCCGGCCTCTGAGTTGTCGAGCCAATTGCTCTCCCAACTCCAGCGATGGCGACCTGCGACGGTGAGCCAGCAGGATGACGTCACGCTGATCGTCGTGGATATTCTTTAGTTTCCACACCTCACTCGGGCCGATTAGAGCCTTAGACCTTAAAGTCCGTGCCTCCCACGCTTCGAAAGACGCGAAGGGTGGGGCAGCCATCCGTTTCATGGACTGGCGGGGAAGGGCGAAACGTTCCGCCCTTTCTAAAGATGGTGCGCGCCTCGGCATCTTATTTGGGCGGTGGGCGCATCTCATGAGGCTTGAACGGCGGGGGTGGTGCTGCGTTCGCTTGACACTCCTATCCGCTGGATGTTTAAGTAGTTATTTGTTTTTCACGCGAAGCTGGAGACTGTCACTGCCGTCCCGCACGCCACGGGGCCGCGGAAAAGTTTTGTGCCGTTCTGCATCCCTCTCCACCTGAATTGAATACGTCGGAGGAACTCGTGAGATTGAATCGTCGTGGGTTGGGTCGAGGCCTGTTAGCGAGACGAATCGTGCCGGCCGGGTGGCTGCTGGTGACCACCGGAGCGGCGTTGTTGTCGCTGAGCGCCCACCCTCGGACTTCCACGAGCGCCGTGGTTTTGGCCCGTCCCGCCATTTTCTCCCCCGTATCCCTGGTCGCCCAGGGAGCAAAGAGTTACGGACACCTTCCCTTGATGTTTGAACCGAACCAGGGGCAGACCGATGCGAGCGTTCGCTTTATTGCTCGTGGCGGCGGCTATGGACTCTTTCTTACCGAACGCGAAGCCGTGTTGTCGCTACACGCCCCAGCGGACGCGAAGAATGAGCAGCCCAAGAGTTCCGTAGTCCGGATGACGCTGGCCGGTGCGAATCCGCACCCCGAAGTTTCGGGGACGGCGATGCTTCCCGGAAAGAGCAGTTACTTCATCGGGAACGACCCTGCGAAGTGGCGCCGCAACATTCCGCAGTTTGGGCGCGTGGAGTACGCGCAGGTTTATCCCGGCATCGATCTCGTTTATTACGGCAGCCAGGGACATCTCGAATACGACTTCCAGGTTGCCCCGGGCACTGATGCCCGCACGATTCAGCTCGGGTTTGAGGGAGCACGCTCCGTAAAGGTCGACTCCGGGGATCTGGTTCTTGCGACCGACGCCGGCGATGTCCGGCTGGAAGCGCCGCGCGTTTACCAACTGGATGGAAACGTCCGCAGACCGGTTGCCGGACACTTTGCTCTCCTGGCCGCCGATCGTGTGGGCTTCGAGATCGGTGACTATGACCGGACCAGGGCACTGGTCATCGACCCTGTGCTGTCGTATTCCACATACCTGGGCGGCACGGGGAGCGAATTGCGTCCCTCGATCGCGGTCGATTCCGCGCTCGATATGTATGTAACGGGAGCGACCAGTTCCACCGATTTCCCGGTCACCGATGGCAGCACACTTAAGGGCGGCGCGACGACCAATGTGTTCGTCGCGAAGTTCGACCCTACGGGCGCGACGCTTCAATTCGCGGGTTACTTCGGCGGAACGGGAGCGGATTCGCCGGTAGGCATCGCGGTCGATGCGGCGACCAACATCTACGTTGCGGGCACCACGAATTCGACCGACTTCCCGACATCGACCTCTGCGTTTCAAACAACGCCCAAGTCGTCCGGAAACCAGCATGCGTTCGTCTCGGTGCTCAACAGCAATCCGGGGAGCAATACGTATTCGTTTGGCTACTCGACTTATCTCTCGGGCAGCAATACCGAGACGGCGTCGGGCATGACGCTCGACAACAAGGGGTTCGTTTACGTCATCGGCATCACGAACTCAACCGACTTTCCCCTGGCTCCGTCGGCCGGGACATTCCAGTCGACCTTGCAGGGCGCGAACGCGTTTTTCATCAGCAAGGTCGCTCCGACTTCGACAGGAAGCAACAGTCTGAATTTCTCGACGTACTTTGGTGGCGGATTCCCCACGAGTGGAACTGTGACAGGCGGTGCGATCGCAGTCGATAACAACGCGAACGTCTCGAATATCTACTTTACGGGCGGCACCAACTACATCTTCACAGGCCAGAACAGCCAGACCGACTTTCCCATTCGCAATGCCTTCCAGCCCTGCCTGGATACGGTGCCGAGCAACCCGCCGCAGACTACTTGCCCCACGGACGTTACGCTGCCAGATGCATTCGTCGCCAAGCTGAACCCGGGGACCACGACCGGTGCGCAGTTGCTTTACTGCACGTATCTGGGCGGCACTGGCACCGATATTGGTTTGGGAATCGGGCTGGACGCTTCCGGCAACGCCTACGTCACGGGTTCCACCAACTCGCCGGCATTTCCATTGCAGACAGCTCCGAACAATACGATCAAAGGTCCCCAGCAGAGTCCGGGCGGAGGCATTGACGGGTTTGTCGGAAAGATCAGCAACCCTGCGACCGGCACGGGCAACGGCACGACGAATGTGCAGTTTTTGTATTTCACATATCTGGGTGGCTCGTCTGATGATGTGGGCAATGCCATTGCGGTCGACGGCGTGCAGGGCGCGGAGGTTGTGGGCACGACCAAGTCCTCGAACTTCCCGGTGGCCGGCGCATTTCAATCGAGCCTGAAGGGTTCGCAAGACGCGTTCGTCGCGCGGCTCGACACGCTGGGCACGACCACGACCACAGGAAATGGCCAATACATTTCGTACCTCGGCGGCACCGGCACCGAGACGGGCACGGGCGTCGTGATCGATAGCGACTCAAACGTGTATGTCACGGGCGAGACCACTTCGACCGATTTTCCGGTTACCGGAAACGCACACCAGGCTACCAAGAAGGGCGGCGCGGGAGTTCCCGATGCTTATGTGACGAAGCTTGGTCCGAACCTGAACTTCACTGTGAAGGGTAACGCACCGACCTCGAACTCGGTGAACGCCGGAAACCAGATCGCCTTCAACTACCAGATCACGAACAACGGTGACACCACATCGAACGTAGCCTTCATCGACAACCTGTCGGGCGGCAACGGCAGCGCGCCGGTGACCTTTGTTTCCGCGTCAGTCTCGGGGGGCAGTTGCGCCTCGACTCCGACGGATAACAAAGTCATCTGCAACCTGGGAACGATCAAGGGCGGCGGCGCTACCACGTCCGTCACCATCAACCTGACGCCGACCGGCGGAGGGACGGTGGGTAACAGCGGGACGTTGATCGTGGGCTCGTTCTCGACGACGGCGGTCGCGCCGGCCGTAACGGTAAACACCTTCAAGGTTGGCGCGCTGCAATCGAGTAACACAGTGGTCGCGGGCAATCCGGCGAGCTACACGATTCAGGTGACGCCGCTTTCGCAGTTCACGGCTTCGATTTCCATCTCGTGCAATTCCGGGTTGCCGGCCAGCTCGACCTGCACTCCCTCAACTACTCCGGTGACGCTGCAGGGCACGAGCCCTTCGACCATCACGCTGGTGATCAGCACCACGCCTCGTGTAACGACGACGGCGGGCAACTCAGCTGGCCGCGGACTCTTCTATGCGAGTTGGCTGCCAATTACCGGCCTCGCGTTCCTGGGCATCGGGGTAGGTAGCCGCTTGCGTCCGGGACGGCGCGTGCTGGGCGGATTGCTCTTCGTGGTTGTGGCCACGCTGGTCCTGCTGCAGCCAGCCTGCAGCGGACACAGCAACTCGAGTACGACGACTGGAACTCCGGCGGGAACCTATACGGTGAATGTGACGGCGAGTTCGGGATCGTTCTCGCAGACCACGCCGATTACGCTGGTGGTGCAGTAAAAGCGGTTGTGGGTCGTCGCATCGTTGGATTTTTCGTGCTCAGGATGACAGGGCGGTCAGGGTTTTGCTGACCGCCTGCAAATTCTTTCGACTTTCGTGGTGTCATCTCTCATCTGATATGGAACTGCGCCGTGCCCGCACGGCGATGCCGCTTCGTCGAATCTGGCGTGCCTGACGGGGGCGCTTCTTCGCTAAATCTGGCTCGCGGAAAATGCTCATACTGGCGGGCTAGACCGTCAGCCTTCCGCGGGTTGCGAGGTGGATAAATTTTGAAACATTCGTCTGCTACAGTGGATGCTTCGCATTCATACTCAGCCCGTGTTCTCGGAGGCATGCGCGGAATGTTCGAGATGAAGAAAGAACTCATCGGTCCGGATGTTGCCGTGCTGCATCTTTCCGGGCGAATCGCAATGGGCAAGCCGTGTCAGGACATTGACGCTCAGGTCGACGAACTGATCCGCGAGAAGGTGTCGAAGGTCGTGCTGGACCTAACGCACGTGGACCGCGTGGACAGCACGGGGTTTGGAACGATCGTTCTGAACTCAGGAAAACTAAAGAAGGCGGGAGGAGAGCTTCGCGTCGCGGGGGCTACGGGCATCGTGGCTGAGATTGCGCACTCGTCGCAGATCCCAAGAATTGTTCCGTTCCATACCAATGTAGAGGACGCGGTCGCGAACTTTGCGGCGGTGTGAAAAACTCGGGGCGGTTCCAACCCGATTCTACGGATTTCGCTGTATTGCGAGTTTCGATAGAAGGCGTAGCTTGTTGAAAGACGAAGTGGCGCAGGCCCCACGTCAGGGGAAATGTTGAACGGGAATTCTCCTGACGTGGGGTCTTAATTTGTCTAGGCAGTAATCAGATTTTCCAGCGCGACGCGATTGGACACCACCAGCGTCGCTCCTTCCGTCTCAATGAAACGCTGCTTGCGAAAACCGGCCATCAGGCGGGTTACGGTTTCGCGCGACGTGCCGATCATCTGGCCGATTTCTTCGTGGGTGAGGGGAACCTTCATGCGGTCGGTGTTGTGCGCGACGTGCCGCTCGTCGAGCCATCCAACCAGCAGGCGCGCCAGTTTTTCAGTGGCCGAACCGGAAAGCATCAGAGTACGGATTTCGCGGCAGGTGAAATTGTAGTCGCGGCTGAGCAGTTGCGTGATCCAGAGAGCAAACTCGCCGTGGACGCGCATCATGCGGAGTACGTCGGACTGGCGAATGAAAGTGATGTCGCACGGCTGCTGCGCTTCGGCGGTAGCTTCGTAGTCGCGGCTGCCGATGGTGGAGGCCGCACCCAGCGCGTCACCGTCGCGAGCGATGCGCAGGATCAGAGTGCGTCCGTCGCTGGCGCAGACGGAGAGTTTCACCAACCCGCGTTGCACGATGTAGATTCCCCGCGGCGGTTGGCCTTCGCTGAACAGCACCGCTCCCGTGGGGTAGTGGTTGGTCAGTGAGATGGTTTCGAGCTCGCGAGCAAGGGCAGGAGGCAGTTCACCGAATGCCGATTGGGCTGCGTTGAGTTTCTGTGGGGGTTTGATCGGTTGGGTTGCCATCGTGACTGCCTCCCTTGCACACATCTGGAAGGGCAACCCTCTGGCCAACTGGGCGGGGAGGGTCTCAAATCTCACAAGGCGCAGATAAGCTATTTGTAATGTGTCAGTTAAGCTCTGCGGCTAGGCAGCCTCCGGCCTGGCGGCTGGTCGTTCAGGTACCCCCGGAGTGGGTTATTTCGCACAGTTATGTGTGATCTCAATCACCGCGGAGCCGTGATTTCGAGCATTACCCGAGAGTGGTGTCGAGGATTTTGTACAGGGCGGCGCGGGTGAAAGGCTTCTCGAGTAGCGGAACCTTGAGGACGGCGGGCTGGTCCTGCGCGATCAGTTCGCCGGTGTAGCCCGACATGAAGACGGTCTTTACCGAGGGGTGGGACTCGCTGACGGCGGCGACCAGTTCAGGACCGCTCATGCCGCGCATGACGACGTCGGTCAGCAGCAGGTGAATCGGACCGGGATGCGAGCGCACCAGTTCAAGGGCAATCATACCGTCCTTGGCCTCGAGCACGGTGAATCCGTTCTCCACCAGGAGCTGGCGGGTGAGGTTGAGCATGATCGCATCGTCTTCGACGACCAGAATGGTTGTACCGTCGCGGCGGCGCACCGCTGCTTCGGGAGGAGCATCCGCAATGGCGCCAAGTTTTTCCTCCGCGCTGGGCAGATAGATTTTGAAAGTGGTCCCACGACCGGGCTCGCTGTAAACCCAGACGAGGCCTCTGCTATGTTGCACGATGCCGTAAACGGTGGCCAGGCCGAGACCGGTACCTTTGCCGACTTCTTTGGTGGTGAAGAACGGCTCGAAGATACGCGAAGCGGTGGCCTGATCCATGCCGACGCCGGTGTCGCTGACGGCCAGCACCATGTAGTGGCCGGGCTTCATGGGCCGATGCTGTTCGGTGAATGCGTCGTCAAGCTGCATGGATGAAGTTTCGAGGATGAACTTTCCACCGCGCGGCATGGCGTCGCGCGAGTTGACGGCCAGATTCAGAACGACCTGGTCAAAGTGACCGGGATCAATCTCCACGATGGCGGAGTCACAGCGCGGTTGCACCACGATTTCGACGTCGTCGCCCATGAGAGGACGGATGAGCTTGACCACGTCTTTGAGATGGGTGTTCAGGTCGATGAGTTGCGGGTTGACTGCAGTTTTGCGTGTGAAGGCGAGCAACTGGCGGGTGAGGGAAGTGCCGCGTTCGACGGCCTTGCGGATGTTGGCGATGAAGGGCGCCGACTCCGTGCTGGGTTCGACGCGGCCGCGAAGCAGTTCCGTGCACGCCGTGATGATGCCGAGGATGTTGTTGAAGTCGTGGGCGAGGCCGCCCGCGAGCCGGCCCACGGCTTCCATTTTCTGCGCCTGGCGCAGGTGTTCCTCGGCGCGTCTCTGCTCGGTCACGTCACGCGCGATGGCAGACGCGCCGACGATGACACCACCCGCATCGCGGATGGGCGAAATCGAGATCGACACATTCAGTCGGCGCCCGTCCTTGGTGACACGAATCGTTTCGTAGTGCGTGATGTGCTCGCCGTGCTTGATGCGGGCGAGGATGCTGGGGATTTCGTCGGGACGATCCTTGGAAGTGAGAAGGGAGATGTTCTTGCCAATGACTTCGTCCGGGTCGTAGCCGTACATGCGCTGCGCACCGCGATTCCACGAGGTGATGGTGCCATCGAGATCCTTACCAATGATGGCGTCTTCGGAAGAATCGATGATGGATGCGAGACGGGCGCGGTACTGGCCGATTTCTTTTGCGGTGCGCTTATCGAGTTCTTCGTTGGCGCGGCGCAGTTCGGCTTCAATGCGCTTGCGGTCGCTGATGTCGCGAATGGCGCTGAGCACGAGGGTTCCGGAATCGGTGACAACGGGGCTCAGGCTGATTTCGACATCGAACTCCGAGCCGTCGCGCCGACGGCCTTTCAGATCGAGACCCGCGCCCATGCGGCGGATCTTCGGTTCCTCGGCGAACGAGGAGCGGTGGCCGCGATGGACTCCGCGAAAACGCTGCGGGACGAGAACCTCGATCTTCTGGCCGATGAGTTCTCCCTTGGCATATCCGAAGAGTTGCTCGGTCTGCGAATTCACCTGCAGGATTGTGCCGTCGCTCTGCACGGCAACAATCGCGTCGGGAATAGTTTCAAGGAACTGACTCGACAGCAGAGTTTCTTCGGTCGTTTGAGCCGAGAGCGGGAATCGCGGTTTGTCTGTCGGGGAGCTTGCCGAAGGCATTTTCGACCGCCTCCTGGGAATGGAAGCGGTCAGGTAACTCTAAATCGCCGGAGCAAGCGGAGTAAAGCAGCCTGGTCTGTACCTAGGCCCCGGCCGAAAGCTTGTGGTGTCCGCGAGCTTCGGCGATGCCGTACTGGCGAATCTTGTATAGCAGAGCCTTGTAGCTGATCTTCAGCAAGGCAGCCGCCTGCTTGCGGTTCCAGTTAGTCTGCTCGAGGGCCTGCGTGATGGCGGCCGCTTCGGCTTCGTCCTTGGCGTTGCGCGAGAGAGATTTGAGCCCACCTACCGAAGAATCGGCAGCTTTCCCACCAACGTCGGCGCGCTGGCCGCCGTTGACGTCGTTCTTGGGGTTGAGTTCGGCGATGGCGAGCTTCTCGTCGCCGAGAATCAGGTAGCGCTTGATGAAGTTGCTCAGTTCGCGTAGGTTGCCCGGCCAGGAGTATTCGAGGCAGGCGTTCATCATGGTCGGCGAGAGGGGCAGCGGGGCACGGGCATACTGCTCGGCCATCCGCGACATGAAATGTTTCAGGAGGATCGGAACCTCTTCCTTGCGCTCGCGAAGTGGGGGCAAGCTCAAGGTGAATGCGTTGAGACGATAGTAGAGATCTTCGCGCAGACGCTTGTTGGCGAGAGCTTCCGGAATGTTGATGTTGGTCGCAGCCAGAATGCGGACGTCGACTTTGATGACGGAGCGGCTGCCCAAACGCGAGAACTGCTGGTCCTGCAGAACGTGAAGGAGCTTGGCCTGCAGGCTGGGCGGCATTTCGCCGATCTCGTCGAGCAGGATCGTGCCCTTGTTGCAGAGCTCGAACTTGCCAGGCTTGGGATGCGTGGCGCCGGTGAAGGCACCCGCCTCGTAGCCGAACAACTCGCTTTCCAGCAAGTCGGCCGGAACGGCAGCGCAATTCACTTTCAGAAATGTGCGGTGTGCGCGCGGCGAGAGCTTGTGCACAAGGCGCGCGAGAACTTCTTTTCCGGTGCCGCTTTCGCCGAGCATAAGCACAGGGATGTCGACGTTGGCGACCAGCGCGGCCTGCGAGCGGATCTTGCGCATCGCTGGGCTGGCGGCCACGAAGAAAACGTCGTCACACAATTCTTCGACTTCCCCGGCGTACGCCTGTTGATTCTTGCCGAGACACTGATCGATGACAGCGTCGAGTTCTGCCTTCTGGAACGGCTTGGTGAGGTAATCCTGTGCGCCCAGGCGCATGGCTTGGACGACCTTGCGAGTGTCGCTCACGCACGAGAGCATGACGACTTTCACGCCGGGCTTGATCTGCCGCAGTTGTTCGAGGGTCTCCAGGCCATCGATGCCGGGCATAAGCACGTCGAGCAGCACCATGTCAGGCTCGAGGCCCTTCTCCACGCGCTGCAGCGCTTCTTCGCCGGTCGAGGCGGTTTCCACTTTGTAGTCGTCCACTTCGAGCAAGGTCCGGATGTACCGGAGCATTCCCGGTTCATCATCGACCAGCAGAATGTTGGTCGTTTCACTCATTTCGTTTTCCCTTTGGCGGAACTGTTGAGGGAGGGTTTGAGAGGCACGAGAAACGAAAACTTGGATCCCGCACCGATTTCGCTTTCGACCCAGAGCTTGCCGCCCATGCCGTTCACGAGCCGACGCGCAATGGCCAGGCCAAGGCCCATTCCGTCGGACTGATTTTCATTGCTGGGCAGGCGGAAGAAGTCATCGAAGACTTCCACATGATACTCCGGTGGAATGCCGGGCCCGGTGTCGGCCACACTGACCTTCACAGCGTTGGGAGTACTAAGAGGCTGGCGGCGGCGTTCTTTTTCCACGCCGGGCTTGGTGGCGCCGCGGCGTTCCCACATGTAGGGTTCCGCATGCAGCCAGACAGTGCCGCCGGAGGGCGTGAACTTGGAAGCGTTCTCCAGCAAATTCGAAATCACTCGCTGAATCTTCGCCGAGTCGAACGGAAACGGCACCAGCTTGTCGTTGGCGAGAAAGTAGAGCGCGAGGCCCTTCTCCTGGAAGCGGTGCGACCACAAGCGACAGACTTCCGAGAGGCAGGCGTTGACGTCGCCCTGCTCGTATTGCATCCGGAGTTCCCCGGTCTCGAGCACGGTGTAAGACAAGAAATCCTGAATGAAGTGTTGCAGCCTTTGTCCGCTGGATTGCATGTCGCCGATGACTTCGCGCTGGCGTTCGTTGAGCGGGCCGAGTTTTTCGCTCTGCAGCAATTCGACGTAGCCGTTCAAGATGGCTAAAGGTGTCTTGAGGTCATGCGCCGCCGAGGCGAGCGCGTTGGTCGTGCGCCGGTATCGCTCGGAAAGCTGGTTGTAGTTTTGAAGCAAATCTTGCGGATAGTCCATACCTTCCCCGCCTTGCAAGGGAGCAGGAGCGTCGGAGCGAGGATCAGTACCCCTTTCCGGCACTACTGCATGGGAAAGACATACGTTATCCGGGTTCGCAGCCATAGGCAGAGACACTCTTGGCTTAGTTAACGGGGAGGGAACAAAAGAACTCACTCACAGCGCGTTTGGGGATGACGTACTGAAATCGTAGGATGGGTGTCCACGAAAGTCAACGAAAATGCACCGGAATTGCCACACAAGGGTAAATGATTGCACTTTTCAACAGCTTAGAGATGCCCCTCTAGAATACCCAAAGAAACACGGAAGAAATCCCGCGAACAAGCCGAAATCCGGTGCAGAGAGCGTCGTTTCGTGCGCGAATCTGGGCTTGTCAAGGGTGGAAGCAGGTGGTTCAAAGGGTTGTACATAGATTTGGCCCATCAGGTGCGAACCAGTCTGTGTAAAATCACGAGTCTCAGGAGCAGCACCTTGGTTCGACTCAGGCCCGAAAAGGAGCGTCGGAAGTGGACGCGACTGCCATTGGCGATTCCTGTATTCGTGCGCAGCCGGGACGACAAGGGCAAGGAATTCCTGGAGTTCGCCACTGCATTGAACGTCAGCGCGGGGGGAGCACTGGTAGCTGTGCGACGGTCCCTGCCAAAGGCGGCGCCGGTGTTGCTCGAGATCCCCAGTGCGCCCCTGGCAGCGACCACCGGCCTTCCCAGGGCAGCCCGGACTCTGCGTGCGCGGACCGTACGCGTCCACCACTCCGAGGGATACCATCTACTCGGCTTGAAGTTCTCCCGCCCCCTCCTCAACGGCACGCCCAAGGCCGCATCTCGAAGAGGGAAACTTGGTTCTGCAGTGTGAAAATTTTTTCCTACAGTTTTGTCCGGTTTTCACAGCTGGAGCTAGTCTTGCCGTGGCCGGGGAATCTCCGTCGCCATACCCCATAAGCCCCGTAGAACAAAGGGCATAGGCTTGGGTTTTCCATTCCACGATTCTCCGTACGACGTTTGGCGTGCGGGGTGCACATACAACTGCCGGACGGGACAAGTCCCGCCATTAAAGCTATGACAACGACAAATTCTGTCAGTTCTCTTGTGCAATCGATTGGCGAAATTCCCCCCGAGCCTATTGTGTTTGGGCGTTCGGACGCCATGCAGGCCCTGCGTGCACGCATGGACAAAGTGGCCGCCGCCAACGTCCCCGTGCTGATCCACGGCGAGAGCGGCACAGGCAAAGACATCATCGCCCGCATGATTCACGGGCGCTCGCCCTGGAAGTCGGGACCCTACGTCAAGGTGAACTGTCCCGCCATCCCGGGAACCTTGCTGGAAAGCGAATTGTTCGGATACGAGAAAGGCGCGTTTACGGGGGCTTACGGCACCAAGCCAGGCCGCGTCGAACTGGCGCACCGCGGGACTCTGTTTCTGGACGAGATTTCGGAACTCGACTTGGCACTGCAGTCGAAGCTGCTGCAGCTTCTGCAGGACGGGCAGTTCTGCAGGATCGGCGCGCAGGAAGACAAGAAAGTAGAAGTCCGAGTGGTGTGCGCGACCAATCGTGTTCTGGAAACCGAAATCGAAAATGGGACGTTCCGCCAGGATTTGTTTTATCGCATTAACGTTGTCAATCTCGCGTTGCCTCCGTTGAGGGAACGGCGAGGTGACATCGAGGACCTGGTGACCTACTTCCTCGAGTACTACAACCGCAAGTACAACTGCCGCGCAAAATCGCTTTCGAATGAGTTGATGAGTGTGCTGCAGAAGTATCACTGGCCGGGCAACATCCGTGAGCTCGAGAATCTGGTGAAGCGCTATGTGATCCTCGGCTCCGAAGAAGTAATTTCCGGCGACCTCGTGACGCGGCAACAGGACTACTTCAATCCCGAGATCAATCTCGACGGGCCGATCTCGCTGAAGAAGCTGACGCGGCAGGCGACGCGGGAACTCGAGCGCAAAGTGATCTTGAAAGTGCTCCAGGCGAATCACTGGAACCGGAAGCAAGCAGCGCGCGCGCTGAGCATCAGCTATCGCGCACTGTTGTATAAGATCCGCGATGCGGGGCTGCCGTCGAATCGAGCTGTACGGCGCCGCGAAGGTGCCAATACCGGAATCGCAGCCGACTGACGGCAAGTCGGTTGACAGGCTCACTAACACCGTGGACGAAAAATCAGGCGCAGCAAGGGAAACTTAAAAACCTTGCTGCGCTTAGTTTTTTGGGTCTGTGGAAAGACGGAAAACCGGACGAAGGGAAGTTGTGTTCCTGCGCAGGGCTTTGCACCTTTAGTATCAACGAAGTAACGTTACCTACCCTAAATGCCTGATTAGATGTGTGTTCTTTACCGCACCCTTTGGTATGATGGGTGCTCTACTGTGTGCGGGTGCAGTTGTATCTCTTACCCCCTACGAGATGCGATACCCAAAGCGGTCTCACTCCCCCGGAGGCCGGCGATTCGGAACCTTCCTAGGAGGCAGTAAATTCAATGGTTAAGAAAGTATTATTGCTGGCTGTTCTGGCACTGGCCCTGCCAATGGCAGCTTTCGCAGACAGCAGCATCGACATCACTAATCGCGGGGGTACGCTTTCGGGGAATGCAAGCGGCCTTTCCCTGACCGGCTCCACGCTGATCAGCTACGGCAGCGCTGTCGGATCAAACCTCGGTTCACTCACCTTCACGACGGGTGCCTTTACGAGCGGCAACGCTCAGGCAGGTGGCACACTCGCGGCGGGCGGCAGCTTCGTAATCACGGGCAACGGCACCAATGGCGTTCCTAATGGCGTGGTTTTCAGCGGCAC
>Ga0207665_10000186_pt1 | contig 41649 bp, 47 predicted proteins | sample LARL112metaG_FD_184351 | JGI IMG/M metagenome (GOLD analysis project Ga0207665, IMG submission 184351) | Corn, switchgrass and miscanthus rhizosphere microbial communities from Kellogg Biological Station, Michigan, USA - LAR L11-2 metaG... | ecosystem: Host-associated > Plants > Roots >... | reverse complement strand
ATGCGGCGAACTTCCAGAGCATCGAGGGCAAGGGAACGATAACGCTGGATCTTAACGCGACTGGAGCAAGCCAGAGCGCAATCGTCTCGGCGCTCGGAGGCAGTGCCAAACTAGAGTTCGCCGACGGCGCCATCCGCGGCGTTACAGCATGCATGTGATACCCCCTTGGTCGGGTCCGAACGCCTCAAGCATCGGGCCGAACTGCCTCAGTTTCTTATTAAGGTATTACTAAGATGTTGAAGTGGGTGGAGGAGCGGGTATCGACTAAGCGAAGACCATTCGTCACCAGCCTAGCGGCAACTTGCAGAGTCATCACCGTCGATCAACTTTGTGCAGCTGTCGGCAACAAGTCGCTTCTTGGCCGGGCCGGACTCCCGCTGGCGACTACCTAGTCCGGCTGAGGGTCGATTTTGACCAAAAGGGTCGATCTTGACCAAAGGAGAGGCTCCGGCGGGCCCCAATCACTGATTGTCCTTGCTGTCGTTTTTGGATTTGGATTCTGCTTCTTCGCAAAGCCGTTTGACGTCGGCTTCGGCCTCCTCAACTGTCTGATATGCATCTTTGCCAATTTTGGTAACGCCTTTTTCCGCACCCTTTGGTTCAACGTCGACGACAAGGCACTTCTCATCAGACGAGCGGACAATCCACCAGGCCGCAAGGGCCGGACTAGCGAGAGTGCTTCCGATAACAGCAACGGCGATGAAGAGGCTACGCATTATGTCTATCTCAAATGAGTGGAATGACTTCGTCCGATCGCGCAGTTCGAAACGCCTTTTCTGACACAGCTTATTGGGCGTGTAGCAGCGCACACCAAGATGCGCGATTCAATGGCGGTGAAAACTTACCACCAGCGCCCGCGACCGTAATAGCCGCCACCAAACAAGATGAGAACAATCAAAAGGATGATCAGTAGTGTGGTCGTGTCCATGGCATCCTCCAAATCAGGCGGTCATTTATAGACGGAACTTTGCAAGTGCTCTACTTGCGGCGTGCAGGCACCTTTCCTCGCTCTTTTCGAAACCCGTTTTCCCCCACAACGTTCCTTTTCAACGATATCGTGCCGATGCCGGCACCTGGTGGCGCCCGCTGTATCGCCCCTGCTGAGCTGTTGGACTGAGCGACTTCGCGCTGGACGGACCTAAAAGCTGCGGACTCGGCGCCGCTTCACTTTTGGTTTGCGCTTCGGTGCAGGGCCGGTTACTTCCCTATCGGCTGCCTCCTTGGCCAATCGTAACTCACGAAGACGCTCCGTTTTAGCAGCCATCGCCTCGCGCCCTCGCTCCTGCTGAAGCTTCAGACTTATCTCGCGCGTATTGGTTGGTTTCATCAAGGCCTCAGCGTTCCGTCTGGCGGCGGTCATCCGCGACACAGCTTTATTCCCTGGAGCATCCATCGATTAAGTTGAGCCTTTATCTGAACTAACAAGCCGCCCCCGAGGGGGCGGCTCTCTTTTATCCAGAACCTCAAGCGGCCTGGATGTTGCCGACTGCGGTTTTGCCGCTGCGGCTATCTTGCTGCGTATCAAAAGAGACCTTCTGGCCTTCGACAAGATTGGGCATTCCGGCGCGCTCGAGCGCGCTCGCATGCACAAAAACGTCTTTTCCGCCATCATCGGGCTGGATAAAGCCAAAGCCCTTTTGCAGGTTGTAAAATTTCACTGTTCCCGTAATCATCGGGGTCGTCCTTTCGTTTGATGTCAGTGCAGGCCTACTCAAGGCGAGCAATCGCTAACCTTGAAGATTGTTCATCGATGTTTTGGAAGGGTCTGAACGTGCGCCTGGCAATCAGCGAAGGCGAGACGGCCACAACGGTCCGGCCAAATGTCGATGGCTTGATGTAAGCACGCTGAATCCTTTTTACAACGAGAAACCATATCCGAGCATTTAAGCGAAACGACGTATCCCGAACGTCCGGGCATTATCCAACATGTCGAGCAGAGCCCTGTCGCTCTCGAGTTGAGCAGCTAGCTTTAACCAGACGTTGGCAAGCTCGATGAAGTCGTCACGGCTTTGCTGGGTTGTGCCTTCGTTCGCGAGGCGCACGCATTCAGCAGCTTGTTCGCGACATTGATTCGGATCGCCGCGCATGACTCCCACCTTTCATTCGGCAGGCGGGAGCGCAGCGATCGACTCTCTCAGCCACCGAAGCCTGTTGTCGTTATATGTCGGTGATAGGTAAAGCCTGCGCCTTCCGAGGGCGATTAGCGAGTCTTTTATCTGGCTTCTCATATCCGGCTTCTCAAATGGAACTTTCCGGCCGAACGGCCGACCGACTGTAGGAGGTCGCGCACGATTTGATGTCCAAGGGAGACCGAGTAAAGAGTCAGAAGCCCGGTCCTGGAGCCCCGGTAGGCTTGGCTTCTTTTTGGCCGAAGCCCGGCGCGCGAAGAGCTATTCACGGGCGGCCTCAGGGGGTTGGGCACATGGGCTCCAACGACGATTATCGAAAGAAAGCCGAGGGGAGTGCTTGAAATTATCGCAGCAGTCAGCTGATTCAGTCCTGAAAGCGACCTGGCTGCGATTGGCGGACGCTTGGCAAAAGTTGGCTTGTGAGTGTGAGAAACGGAAAGCGAAAAAGGATTAGCTTAAGTCATCCACACTAGGGTCCGCTCGTTATTGGCGCATCGATCATGCACACGAGGCCGGAGGATTGGTAGTCAATCTGCACATCCCCCCTCAGCTCCTGCGGCAAGGCGCGGCCGACCAGGAGCGAGCCAAATCCCTTGCGTGTGGGCGGGACCACGAGCGGGCCTCCTTGCTCGGCCCAGCGCATATCTAGACGGCGTTCCTCGCCGCCGCCTTTAATCTGCCAGGTGATAGAGACATGGCCCTGCTCATTGGAGAGCGCGCCATATTTGGCGGCGTTCGTGGCCAACTCGTGGAGTGCCATCGCGAACGAGAGCGCTGCGCTCGGCGCAAGCTGCACGTTCGGACCTTCGATGTGAAAGCGGCCTTGCTCTGCGTCAAGCGGTTCGATTGCTTTCCTCACCACATTATTCAGGTCGGCTCCTCCCAGCTCTCTTGCGTTAAAAGGTCATAAGCCCTTGATAGGGCCATCAGCCGTGCTTCGAAGGCGCTGCGTGCCTCCGTTATCGACTTGCTGTTTGAGAGGGTCTGCGCAGCAATGGCTTGCACCGTCGCCAGCGTATTCTTGACGCGGTGATTGAGTTCGCCCCGGATATATTCGACCAGCCCGTGCCGGCCTTGCTTCGGACTCGGGTTTGCAATTTGCCGTTATTCCAAATTGCTGCATAGCCTAAACCGAACAGGCCTGATGCGCGTTCAGTGTCTAGGGAACGAGTTTCGCTCCATATACGAAGGGGTCATTGAATGGATTACTCGGGTCGCGAAGTCATCGTGACGGGCGGAACCGGGGCGCTTGGATCCGCGGTCGTGGGAGCCCTCGTTGAGGCTGGTGCGACCTGCTACGTGCCTTGGCGCCACGAAACCGAGGCGCAAAAATTTTCGTACAAAGAGCATAAGCAAGTAAGGCTCTTCGGCAGTATCGATCTTGCCGACGAATGTGCGGTTAAGCGGTTCTTTCGCGAAGTCCCAAGGCTATGGGCCTCGATCCATGTTGCAGGCGGATTTGCCATGGCGCCTGTGGCCAAAACCGGCAAGAGCGATCTGATGCATCTAATTGATATGAACTTGGTCAGTTGCTTTCTTTGCTGTTCGGCCGCCGTCAACTCAGTAAGCCGGTCTGGTCAAGGCGGCCGTATCGTCAACGTCGCGGCGCGACATGCGCTCGAGTGGCGCGGCGGAGGTGGGCTAGTCGCTTACACCGCGAGCAAGGCAGCAGTCGCCGCACTGACGGTGGCGCTCTCCGAGGAGGTGGCCAAAGAGAGGATTCTCGTTAATGCAGTTGCGCCTTCGATCATGGACACGCCGGCGAACCGGGCTGCAATGCCCAAGGCGGACTACAAAGCTTGGCCTAAATTGGAAGAAGTGGCGGCAACCATTTTGTTTCTCGCGTCTCCAGAAAACAAAGTCACGCGAGGAGCCGTGGTTCCCGTGTATGGCCAATCGTGACGATGACGCAGGAAAGCGGGGTTCGATATGAGTTGGTTGCCCTCCGCTGACCCGATTCTTGGCGATAAGCGATCTTGTGATGCGCTGGAACTCGTGGTCGTTCCGCGAGTCCGAGATTTGGGCGACGGCTTCGAGGTGCGTCGCGCTTTGCCCAGTGACAAGCGGCAGATGGTTGGCCCATTCATCTTTTTCGATCAGATGGGACCGGCGCAGTTTCTTGCGGGACATGGCTTGGACGTCAGGCCCCATCCCCATATCGGCCTTGCGACGGTGACCTATCTTTTTGACGGACGCGTCATGCATCGCGATAGCGAAGGAAACGCGCTCGAGATCACGCCGGGCGCGATGAATCTCATGACCGCGGGGCGTGGCATCGCACATTCCGAGCGCACGCCAGCGAACGCGCGCAATGGCGGCGATGGCTTATTTGGGATCCAGAGCTGGATTGCCCTGCCGGAAGAGCATGAGGAGATCGAACCCTCCTTCCAGCACTTCGACGCTGCTGATCTGCCGGTGGTCGACGTGGAAGGTTTATGGGCGCGGGTTGTTGCCGGATCTGTGTTTGGCGAACGCTCACGCGTCGGCATGTTCTCCGAATGGTTCTACGCCGAAGTGGTTCTTGAGCCTGGCAGAACGGCGCCGCTCGACCCCGACTACGAAGAGCGGGCAATCTATGTCGTCAAGGGTGAGGTAGGGATTGCGAACGAGAACTTCGAGGCGCCACGGCTTTTGATCTTTCGGCCAGGCGACCGCATTACCGTGCGGGCAAAGAAACATGCACGCCTGATGTTTCTCGGCGGCTCCGCGTTGGCGGGACCGCGCTACATTTGGTGGAATTTCGTCTCCTCACGCCGCGAAAGGATCGAACAGGCAAAGGAAGACTGGAAGTCAGGCCGGTTCGCGCCGGTGCCCAACGAAACAGAGTTCATTCCTCTCCCGGAGAAGTAGCTTGGGGCAAGGCGAAACCAAACTGAATGGACCGGATCTTACCGAGGGTATTCCTGTTGAGGGCTTGGCCGACGGCCAAATGCTGGTGGGGCACGCGCGGGGCAAGCCAGTTCTTTTAGCGCGGGTAGGACAGGAAATCTTCGCGGTCTCGCCCCACTGCACCCACTACAATGGACCGCTCGCCCAGGGGCTGATGGTCGGCAACACCGTCCGCTGCCCATGGCACCACGCTTGTTTCGATTTACGGACCGGAGAGGCCCTTCGGGCCCCAGCGCTCAACCCGATCACGTGTTGGGAAGTGTCGGAAAATGGTGGGTTGATCAAAGTCGGGCAGAAGCGCGAACAGCCCCAGACCAGAACCCGTATTGAGCCGACTGCCGAACCCGAACGGATCGTGATCGTTGGTGGTGGAGCAGCCGGGTTTGCAGCAGCGGAGATGTTGCGGCGCGTGGGCTACCAAAATTCCCTAGTCATGCTCAGTAGCGATGCTGCGCCGCCCTATGACCGTCCAAATCTGTCGAAGGACTATCTCGCTGGCACAGTCCCTTTGGACTATGTGCCGCTGCGGGATGAGGCCTTTTATGAAGAGAATGGCATCGAAGTCCGGCTCGGCAAGAGTGTCGTCGGGCTCGATCTTCGCGCGCATCACGCTCTTCTTTCGGGTGGAAAGAGGCTGCCGTATGACCGGCTGCTGCTCGCAACTGGGGCCGAACCGGTTCGTCTTACGGTTCCCGGCGCCGAGCAGCCACACGTCCACACGCTGCGTTCTCTTGCCGATAGCGATGCGATCATTGCAGCGGCGAGGACGTCAAATCGGGCAGTGGTGATCGGCGCGAGCTTCATCGGGCTCGAGGTCGCCGCCTCGCTCCGCGCCCGTAAGCTCGAAGTCCACGTCGTTGCACCCGACAAGCGACCAATGGAACGCATCCTCGGGCCCGACATGGGCGATTTCATTCGCGCCCTGCATGAAGAGAACGGAGTAATATTTCATCTAGAGACCAAACCCAAAGCAATCGACAAAGTCGTGCATCTTGAAAACGGCGAGTCGATCGAAGCTGACCTTGTAGTTGTGGGCATAGGTGTCCGGCCGCGTCTCGAACTCGGCGAGAACGCAGGCTTGAGAGTCGATCGGGGCATTGCTGTCGACGAACATCTCGAGACGAGTGCGCAAGGCATATTCGCTGCAGGGGACATTGCGCGATGGCCAGATCCTCATTCAGGTGAGAACATCCGTGTCGAGCATTGGGTTGTCGCCGAACGCCAAGGACAAGCCGCGGCGCTGAACATGATTGGGGAGCGCGCGCCTTTCGATCAGGTGCCGTTCTTCTGGAGCCAACACTATGATGTTCCAATCAACTATGTCGGTCACGTGGAGGCTTGGGACGAAATCCAGATTGACGGCGACGTCATGAAGAAAGACTGCCTTCTCCGCTTTAAGCGCCACGGACGTGTGGCGGCTGTGGCCTCGATTTTTCGCGACCTCCAAAGTCTTCAGGCCGAGCTCGAGATGGAGCGTGAGGTTGCCGCGTAAAGCCGCGATCGTGAGGAAATTAAGTTTGCCACCTCGGCTTCAGGCGACACCACTACCGCCCTGGAACAACAGGGCGACGGTCCGAAGCCGGCGCCCTGAGTTTCCAGAAATTAGCAGATCCCGGCTAGTAGCAAATCCAGACGTAACCGCCGGGTGTCCAGCGCCAGCATGCACCGACACCGTAGCCATACCAGTGGCCGCGCCACCATCGGCCATGACCGTGCCCGTGGTTCCAGTGACCATGGTTCCAATGAGCGTGGCCATGGCCGTGTCCATGTCCATGACCGTGTCCATGTCCATGTCCATGACCATGTCCATGTCCATGACCGTGTCCATGTCCTCCATGGCCATGTCCATGTCCTCCATGTCCTCCATGGCCATGACCTCCATGACCATGCCCAGCGTAGGCCATCGGTGAGAGCATCATTGCCGCTGCAACAGCGACCGCTAAGCCAATTTTGCGAAGCATTACGTTCCTCCAAAGGATTGAGTCGCAAGAAGGCCCCGTTATCCAACGCGCTCAAGCCGTCCTGGTATCCTTAAAAATGGGGGGTTTGGGCTGGGGCTTTGGATCTCGGAGACCCTGAGGCCAGCAAAAGGTCTGCAAGATGATAGGCAAGTATGGCTCAGGAGCAGATGCCAAGGCAGCGATGGCCAAAATTGCGGAGTGTAAATCGGCCTGAATTACCCTGAACGGCTTCAGGATGGGTCATATGTAGCGATTATTTAAGCGGCGGCGCTGGTTGTGCCACCTAGGGGCCCTACTTTAATCCACGGACTCGCGAAATTTGCGCGGCGTTATCCCGGTTTCCCGCCGGAAGTTGGCTGAGAGGTGGCTTTGGCTAGAAGCTGTTGCATTGGCCTTGGCAGGTGGATGCGTCGGAATCATCGTGGGCTGTATCGGCGCCGCGTTTAAGCGTGGCAAGCAGGCTGGCCGGTCCTGATAAGCCCCGAAGCAATCCTCTTGTCATGTTCGTCCGCTTGTCTCGTAGGCATTATTTTTGGTGTCTACCCAGCATACCGGGCGTCGAGACTTGATCCAATCGTGGCCTTGCGTTTTGAGTAGCCAGGAAAATCGGGACTCGCCCACTTCAGTTCGGCGCCATGCCCTTATCATTGAGCTCTTGGACCGCCGTCTCGTTTTTCGATAAATGCGTCAATCCCATGCCGCGAAGGACGTTTGGTGCCTTGGTGAATTGGACGTTTTCATAACTGACAATCTCGATCCGGTTGCCCCATGGGTCGCGGAAGTCAAGAAAAGGGCCGGGCAGGGGTTCGATTCCCGCTTCAGCCAGCGCTTTGCGGACCGCATCCTTGTCGTCGACCACAAGTCCGAAATGGCGCCCGTCGTCTGCAGGTTGGGTACGACCTTTCTGAAGCGCCAGGAATTGATCGCCCAGATCGATAAAGGCGGAAGTAGCGCTTTTGCCCCGCAGTTCAAAGTCGAACAATCGACGATAGAAGGCCAGAGCCTCGCCGATGTCACCGACTTCGAGCGCTACGTGGTTGAGACCAACCGCACGCGCTTTTTTTGCATTATCCATGGTACTTTCCTTGGCTCACCCGATGAGAAGAGGTGTGGCACCGATTAGTGCGCGGTCGTCGACCTGCCGCACGATGAAGTCCGCAACGTCGGCCCGACTGATAAGTCCAAAGCGCCAGTCATGAGCCGCCGTCAGTATGCGGTAACGGCCAATTACTGGGCGATTTGTCAGCAGTCCTGGACGCACGATGGTCCAATCGAGTCCCGAGGATCTAACGATCCACTCCTGCACGTCCTTGTCGTCATAGACGCGGCTTCAAGAAGAGCGGAAAGACCACTGCGTCGTAAAGAAGACCACCATGACCGCGACTGTCGCCTGCACCGAGGCCGGTTACTGCGATCAACCGCTTCACGCCCGTAGCCTTCATCGCGTCGACTAGGATGCGGGTTGATTGCGAAAATAGCGTTGTGCGCTCGAAGATAGACCGAGGCGCGATATCAACACCGAGCGTTTGGACGACCACGTCTACGCCTTGGAGGGCGCTCCGGATCGTGCTGCTATCGAGTGCGTTCCCGGGCACCTTCTCCAGCCCCGGATTTTGAATGGGTATAATCCAGGCCGAACGCGCCAGGGCGCGAACGCTGTGACCGGCGGCAAGGGCGGCCTTCACTGTTTCCCGTCCGATGCCACGGCTGGCCCCTATAATGAGAAGCTTGGCCATGTTCTTCCTAGTCATATTTGTTTTCGATCCAATGTTGGCAAGCAGGGCACTTGCCGAGAGCGCTGGCTGACCAAGCGGAAGTCGCTTGGGACACTCTATGACTAGGTCGAGATGATTAGGTCGAGGCAGGCGGGAGCTCGCGGAGCGCAAGTTCGAGACTTTTGACGAGTTCCGCCATGAATGTGAAATCGAGAGTATCGATCGTGTCACTGGGGAGGTGATAGTTGGGATTCCGGAAGAAGGCGGTATCCGTGACCATAAGTGCTGGCAGACCAGCGTCCCAGAAAGAGGCATGGTCGCTCAAACGCGTTTCCGGCAAAATTCGCCCATTGAAAGGAAGATAAAGCGACTCGACCGGTAGCTCTGTGTTCTTGCGGAAGCCTCGCAGAACCGCACGTCCGAAGCGCCATGACCGCCAATTTGCGATGATTCCTATAAAGTTTCCTTCTGCAGGATAACCAGGCCAACGAGCGAGATATGGATAATGCTGCCGCGGTGCCGTGAAGCCGACCATCTCTAAGATAATGGCACCGAGCACGTGGTCACCGCTGGTCTGGCAGCTTCGAACAAACATCCGGCTGCCTTGATGACCCGTCAAATAGGCGGGCGGCTCTTCAAGCGTGAAGGCACCGAAGAGAACCTGGGCCTTAATGCGCTCATGCCGTAAGCGTCTGGCCAATTCGAGCATCACGGCGACAGCGCTCGCATTGTCGTCTGCACCCGGAGTGCCGGGGACGGTGTCGTAATGAGCGCCGACCACGTAGTATGCCGAGGCTTCGGTGTCTACAGGAAGCGTTCCAAGGACATTCGTCACTCGGTGGTCATAGTATTGGTAGTCCTGCCTTGTCACAGAGAGGCCGGCCTCCTCGAAGACTGAATGGATGTAGTCGGCGGCGAGAACTAAGCTGTTGCCATCTACCGTCGTACGAGGACCAATGTCGATCGCGAGAGCGCTGACATGTTCGCGCAAAGCGTCGCGAAGGATTTCTAGCTCATTATCTATCAAGTAGATTCCTTGCGTCGCCGCGGAAAAAACTGACGGTCGCGGAGGTCGCTCAGCTTAATAACATCGGCCGCCGACCGTCTTTTGTTGGAGCGCATGCCGACTTGTAGGCGACAGCACTGATTATGATCGATTGCGAATCTATGTCGAGGAACTGATTCCAGCGCGCGCGGGCTTTTAGGGCCACCTCCGCCGAGAGCCGCCGCGAAAGGCGAGCGGGTCCTCAAAATCGCAGCGTCCTTATGGCGGCTGGGTTGGACTCCTAGTTACGCTTAGACGATCCAGTCTGCCGCCCATAATCATCCGCAGTCGAAGGGCCATAACCCCGGCTAAAATGCCGGGGTTGAGGAGAAAGGATTTCACCGCCAATGAGGATTGGCGAAAGGGCAAGTGCCACCCAACGCGTCTGGATGCCCAAAATCAGAAATATGCCACCAACTACCTCGGCAAGAAAAGTTGCGTAGGCAAGCCAACTTGGCAGTCCGATCGAATTGAAGAAGTCGGATGTGCCGGACAATGTCATTGTTAGAAGCATATAAATGACGCTGTGCGCTAGAAACATCGTACCGAGAGAAAGCCTCAGGAGAAGCACGCCATATGATCTCAGGCGATCGTCGGTCATGGTGCGAACTCCAGTACTCTGCGCTTTTCTGTGGTGGCGGCTGCAGGCCAGTTTGCCTTCTTTCAGCGGAGTCGGATTTTAAGTCTGGCTGCCGGTTAGCTACCAAATTTCTCGTTATTTGGTTCAACGAATCGAGCTGAGCTCTTCTGAGCCTTTAAACTTTCAGATCGAAAGAGGCGCCCGTCGATGAGTGATGTCGACAATCAGTTAGAAAAACTTCAGGCCAAATTGGCTGCAAAGACTCGAGAGATCGAGATGCTTGTAGCAGAGGAACGGCATTTGGGCGATCCAAAAGCCATGCAAACCAGCGACTACACTCGGATACGGAGCTATGTTGAGGAGCTGATCTACGAGTGGCAGGAAGCGGTCGTTCGTGGTGCGGAGCCTAATGCTGACACGGCACTCAACAGACTTATCGCTGAGCGCGAGGAAATCGAGCAGCAAATTGTGGAGCTGCAAGTACGATGAAGAACAGTTCTCTTGCGACACTTGCCAGGCGAGATAGTCGGCAGCCGCGCCCGTGGCAGCTGCTCCTTTCTGCTCTCAGCGGGCGCGCCGTTTAGTGGAACGTCCACGAGCTTTGGAGGTCCGCGCTTTCGAAGTGCGTCGCTTCGCTTGAGGAGACTTGCGGGCTGTTCTCGCCGTCGCAGCCTTTTTTCCAGGTCTGCGAGTCGTAGCGGCAGAACCAGTTCTCCGTGTGCCGGATCGCTGCCTGGCAGGAGATTTTCTCGTAGCTTTGCGACCTCCCGCAACAGGAGACCGTTTGCGACCAGCGGAACGCTTTGCCTTGCGCTGCGTGCTCGCGGCTCCCGTGGAGCTAGCCTTCTTCCTTCTAGAGCTCCGCTTGGCGGTGCGTGGCTTCCTCTGTTCGCCAGTGAGAGCACCAACGAACGACCCGACTGCGCTCTTTGCGACCTCAAGCGCAGCGTTCACATTTGCTTTGGCGGCGTCGCCGATCGCCTCTTGTGCACTGGATGTGAGAGTGCCCTCGTTCGCTTTATTACCTTCTGCCTCATTGTCCATTCTGTCCTCCTTTCAGTTTCTGTGAACGTCATACCGAGTCTGGGGAGGGGTCAAGGGCATGGCATCTAAAGCTGTGGAGGTCAGGGAACACTCCCATATCGTGCTATTTCACAAAAGCGACAATCCTCAAGAGCAGGACCGTGCCGGCTTGAAACTATCTTCCATCCGCTCCACCACCGGATTGTAGAGGTTCCTTTCTCCGCTCGGGTAGGTGACAGCCATGACATTGACCACTTGCCCACCGCAGGAGAACATCACCTTCTCATAATAAATGTCATCACCGCGGTAGCCGCTCAAGACAAACCATGAGCGACCACGTGGCCGGTAGGTCACCTCGTCGTAGCCGCCGATATTTGTCATGAGCCAGCGCTTAAATTGATCAGGGGTGCGGCCTTCGCGATTGTTCCAAGCTCCAACCATGAATTTCGCTTCTGAGTTCGGCGACATGAAATAGTGGAAGGCCCGCTTTCCATCTCCCTCGATCTGGCTAAACGGCGCGCGGATATCAAAAGCGAAAGCCCAGGTCGCCGTCCTGCTCGTGTGACCAAGGGGTCGTTGCTGCGCTGGCTGCGACGGCGCAAAACGCGGCGGCCAAAAACGCACAAATTGAAACACGAATTTTTTTCATGCCTCTCTCCGCCAGACGACGGGACTGTAGCCCTTCGTCATCATCTCGACACTTGTTGTGGCGGCACAACCCTCCACGCATCACCGTGTTCCAAATGAGTACGCACCCTATGGAGGACTTAGCCTCTGGCGTGGGTTTCCCGTGCCTCACGAAGCGCTGAGAGCTGATTTAATTTTTCGAGTGTTGTCCGACAACATTTGTTTGCGGGTACCTCATTCCCTAAAAATTCGACCTGGGGCGAGACCCTCATACGCTAGAGGAATAGTAAAGGCGCTGGGGCTCCCGAGGGAAGAAATGGGACTTCGCATTCTTGTGGCGGCATTCCGTTCGTACCTGCGCAACAGCGCCGGCAAAGGGTTGCGCTCGGTCTGATCATAGCGATTGTCATTCTGCTTCTTTGAGCGCGAAGACGACACGATCAAGCTTGGCCTGAACGTCTACCGGGGGGTTGAGACCAAACTCTCATGGAGAGGTCCGCGCTGGCACTTGGCGCCGAACGCATGCCGGTGTTCGACAGAGCGGAAAGCAGACATTGGCGACACAGACCTCAATGCCTGAAACGAGCCAATACCGACGTTATAATCCGGTCAAGGCGCTCGACCTCCGTGCCGGATAAATGATGGTGCCATCGGGCTGCGGAATTGCGCCAGGGGTAAGCCGCGCCTGATCGACATGGTTCGTGTTAAGAATGTGGAATACGTCTTCGCCAGCGCGAATAAGATAATCGGCAATGATCCACCGGTGGCACCTCCACCAAACGGCTTCTGCACACATGACCGCAGTGCACCGATCATGCCCGCAATCCTTGAGCTGTCTCAGACCCTGATGGAACTCCTGCGTCATTGCGTAATCCGCGTAGTTTCGGAAACTGAGGTTGTCCCAGAAAAGGTTGGGCGAAACATCGACTCTCGACCGATTTCGCAATCCGCCAAGCGCAGCCACGTGGGCATACCCTATTTGAACCATAGCCAACTCTTCGGCCAATGTTTCTCGGTTGAATTGCGGGTTGGTGCGTGAGCGCGGTATGTGGCGAACATCAACCACGAACTCAATTTGTGACGCTTGAAACAGGTCCACGAATTGAGACACGGTGCGCGTGGAATGTCCGATAGTGAAGAAGGGATAGGCCATCTCGCGTTGCGATCTCGATCGGAATAAAAAAGGGGCCCACCTTTTACGGGGGCCCTCGGACACCTGCTTTCGCAACCTTGGGGGCGGCGCATGAAGGATGATTGTTCGTTACAGAGGTTAACACGGACAGCTCAGGGCCTTGGCAAATCTTTTGCCGCACCTCGGAAAAGACGCCCAGTTGCAGGTTTTCCAACTTTGTAGAGGGACAACAGTAGCCGATCGGTTGCTCTTGCTTCGCCTAAGATCGCGTGGCCAATATGAGGTTGCGAGACACACACCGGGGGGCTGTTCTTGCAACACACACGCATCCTTTGTAGCGCGACGCTCGCCGCGGCAGCGGCCATTGCGCTGCCCACGCACGCTCTAGCCGAATTCCAAATCCAGGAAGCGACCATTGAGAAAGGCGAGACCGAATTCGAATATCGAGGCGCCTATCATTGGGGAGTGCCCGAAGTTACCCAAAACAACGAGAATGCAAACGACCTCGTCCAGAGTCATGAGTTCGAACTGCAACACAGCTTCACCAATTGGTTCCTTTTGCAATTAACCGTCGGTTTGGAGCAGCCTCTGCACGAGGATTTAGAGGCCAGCAGTGTGGAGTTCGAACCCGAGTTCGCCTTGATCAAGCGAAAGGATGACGGCATCGCTCTGTCCTTCCAGGGTGGCTATGCGAAGTCCACTAATGGTGAACCCGACACATTCGGCTTTGGACCCATCATGGAACTAGCGAACAAAAACCTGTTGATCACGCTCAACCCTCTTTTCACAGGTCAGGCCGGCCCAAACCGGGAGACAGATGATCTTGGTTTCGAATATGGCTGGCGCGCTGAATATGATTTCGCCAAGCATTGGGGCATGGGCGTCGAAATGTTCGGCGAGATCGAGGACCTTTCCCATGCGGGCTCGTTCAACCAGCAGAACCACAGCATCGGCCCGACCCTGTTCTGGAAGCCCGGGAAGAAGGAAGAGGAGGGTGAGGAGGAGGAGGCCAAGGGAGACAACGACAATGAGAAGGCGTCCGGCCCTTCGGAGATGCAATTGTCGTTCAATATTGGCTTGCAATTCGGTCTGACGGACGCGACGTCCGACACGGCGCTAAAATTCCAGGGATCGCTTTCGTTCTAGACGCAGGAAAGCTTCAGTTTCCGCATCAGGGATGATGCCCCGGGGCGTCTGCGGTCCAGGTCGATTCGTCCGGTATAGATGGTCGCGATGCGGGTCTTACGCCTTTGACCACTTCCGCATGAGACGTTGCAAGGCGAGTAACCGAAATTGGACCTGCAAGGGCTTGGTGGGAAAAAATCCCGCCAGCCGTAAGACATTCTCTCGTGTGATCTGTGGTGGTTTGCTGGGCTCTGGCGACGCGGCAACGACCGGCGAAAGGTCGATATTCCTGTTACGCAGATTGGCGAAAGTGACGCCAAGCTGCGTAGGCGAGTTTGCCGCCTGAAAGGCGGGGGCAACTGGGGCGGCCACGTTCTCCGTTTTGTGGTGGTAGCCCCGGTCACGGTGAGATTGTCGCCGATGGTCACGTTTCTGGTCGAATTGCTGATGGTGCTTTGCAGGTCGGAGATGCTGGTGACGACAAGATTGTTGCTGATGGTCACGTTTCCGGTCGAATTGCTGATAGCGCCTTGCGGGTCGGAGGTGCCACCTACGGTCAGAAGGTTTCCTCCCAAGGCGGTTAGCCACACCTCGCACCAATCCGATCAAGATATACCAACGGTGCAAGCGAGTCGGAGGCAAAAAGCGGCCAACGTCATTCCTCGTATGCTAGATCGATGAATCGAGCGGCCGCTTGTGCGGAACAATCTCTGTCAGCGCCTTGGGATGGAGCTCAAATTGCGTGGGGGTCTTCGTCACGAGCTCGCCATCAGCATCGACCGGACGCGGTCTATAGGTGCGCAGTGATACGCTGACAGCAGTCAGCCGCTTTAACACCGCAGGCTCGGAAATACCGAACTTCAAATGGATTAGGGACGTGGCGAGCTGCCAAAGCCGGCACGGATAGATGAGATATAGATCGAGCTTGCCATCATCTATCGCGGCATCTTCCGCAACCTTAAGGCCACCGCCGTGATACCGACCATTGCCAACGCTCACCTGATAGACCCACCCCGACCAAGTCGGCGAGGAATCGAGGTCGAGCTGTACAAAGAAAGGCTTGAGGTCGCGCACTGAGCGCAGGAGAGCTATCGTATAAGCCAAAACGCGCCACTTCTGCTTCAGGTCTTTTGATTGGCGCGCAGCGACCCTGGACGCAATTCCCACGCTTGCAACATTGAGATAAGGATGGCCGTTTGCCAGGCCCACATCGATTCTGTGCTTCCGACCTGAGGGCGACTTCGGCTGCCTGGATCGGGTCCATTCGCAGCTCGATAGTATCGAGCGAAATCGTTGGCTGTTCCGAGCGGTAAAACCGCGAAAGGCTTGCCGAGCTTCAGCAATTGGGGAAGGGCTTTGGAGATTGTTCCATCGCCACCCCCGATCACAATCAGCTCTGCCTTCCTGCCGCGTACTTCAAGCTCACGCTTGCGATCCTTCTTAGACTTCGCCACGACAATGGTGGCGTCGCTGTTCTCTGAGAACCACGAGGACACGGCCGGCAATGCAGCCTCCGCTCTCGAGGCGCCGGGGTTGATGATAACAAGCACACGGAACAACCTGCTCATGTGAGCGAGACTGCGTTTCTTTGAGAAGCTGGTATGGCCAAATTGAAAGAAAATCCCGTAATTCGGCCGAACAAAGCTAGGCCAAGCCCGCGGTCAGGACTCCTCGGCAGGCCCGAGATTCGGATTTTGATCTCACTATTCGTCATCGCCGGCTTGATTCTAACATTCGGGCATATCGCGGAGGAGGTTATCGAAGGTGACTCCGCCAAGTTCGATCAGACGGTTGTTCTACTCTTTCGCCACGCCAACGATCTGTCGAACGCGATTGGACCGCCATGGATGGAGGAGATGGCCCGCGACATCACAGCTTTGGGCAGCTACGCAGTGCTCATCATCATCACTGGTGCTGTACTTCTCTATCTCCTGTTGGCACATCGGCGCTCCGCCGCGCTTTGGGTCTCACTCGCGTTCCTAGGAGGCGTCCTTCTGAGCAACTTGCTGAAACTAGCCTATGAGCGTCCCCGACCTGATTTTGTGACTCACGCGGCGCGCGTGTTCACCTCAAGCTTTCCCAGCGGACATGCAACACTTTCAGAGATCACCTATCTGACGCTGGGCGCTCTTCTCGCCGGTCTGCATGAGTCCTTTTGGTTTAAGGTCTATTTTTTGGGTCTGGCAATTGTGCTCACGATCGTGATCGGCATCAGTCGAATCTATCTTGGCGTTCACTATCCAACGGACGTACTCGCCGGCTGGTGTATTGGTGCCGCCTGGGCAGGGCTTTGCTGGAGTGTCTTCACTTGGCTCCAGCATCGGGGTCGCGTCGAACGTAGTAGCTGAGAACGCGTCTATCGAGTTCTTGCGCAATATGTGTGCGCCGTGTCGGCTAGCCATTTAGGCTGCGCACAACGCGGATTACCGTTTCGAATTGCTCATCGAGAACGGGACCGGCAACGAGTACGCCATTCTCTCCGGACAAGGGGATAATGAGGACCCACCGAGCAGCGAACTGATCTCTGCCGTCAATGGAAACGAATCGCCGGGTGTCGGGGGTCTCGAGGCAGGCGCTCCCGACCAGATTCTCCCTCCCGATCTGCAAAAAAGCTTCATGAAGCAAAATGACGGCCCGAATGCCGAGGGTTACCTGCCGAGCGGAACTCCTTGGCACCAGATGGCCCCCGGCTCAACGACTGTCGTGGGTCCAACCCCAGGTGCGACCGTCGGATATGTCTGGAAGGTGATTGGTACCGGCGATTGTGGAGGCAGGGACATCTCATGCTCGAAGGCTTCCGAGCCCAGCCCTCTGAATGCAACGCCGAGCGGGCGGGCCAAATAGCCGTGTGCTGGACCGCAGGTCGCAATAAGGGCTATCCCGGCTTTGCAGGATGCCAAGGGAAACCCAAGAACTGGTGTACGTATAAGAACGTGGCGCCCGAACGGTGCCGGGGTGGATCACATTCTGGGCAAATGTGGGTCTGCGTTGAAGACGCTGGCTAAGCGCGTTGGCCTACTCATAGTTGCCGCCTGACCGCATCCCACTCAGCGGACGCTTGCCCAGCAGCCTGCGCGCCGCTTGGCAGGAATCCGACAACAGCGTCATTCGTCCATGTTAGAAAAGGACTCAAAGCACAAAGAGAAGAACTCGGCATGAAGGCAATAATAGGTTTCGTTGCATTTTTGATGTTGGTGACAACGCCTAACCTCAGCAGGGCGAATTCGGCTGAGGAGATCAATGACGCCGCTAACGCAACTTTGCACAGGTTCGTGGAGCAAAATCCGAGCGCGGAAGAACTGGGACGAAAGGCTCCTGGAGTCCTCGTGTTCCCCTCCGTGATCAAGGCGGGGATGCTTCTGGGGGGTCAATACGGAGAAGGCGTTCTCATCGCCCATGGTAATGCCGCCGGCTATTACAACATCATCTCGGCCTCATTAGGTTTTCAGCTTGGCGTTCAATCTCTATCTATCATCATCGTGTTCATGACCGAACAATCGTTGGCTGATTTTCAAAACGCTTACGGATGGAAGGTCGGAATCGACGGCTCAATTGTGGTTGTCACACTAGGTGCCGGCGGATCGATCGACACCCACAGCCTTACCAGCCCTATTGTGGCCTTCGTCACCGATCAAGAAGGCCTGATGTACAGTCTCAGTCTAGAGGGCTCGAAATTCAGTCGTATCGAGCGATGATGGTCATAATCACTTCTAGAGAGGACTCGTTGAAAGCCCGCGATGAGGGCCCTGAAGTTGGCTTCCAACCCAAGCAAAGTCGCGCCGTCAGGCGTGCGACCTGAGGCGCAAGGGCAGTTAGGTCGTTCGAGCGGACTCGATCTACAGGCGCGGCTGATCGCCAAAGGGCTACGCTTTTGTCACGGCATTCCCCGACGCAACAACGCGCGCTCGAGCAATGAACGCCGACGCGCTCTGCTATCTGACGAAGCCATTTAACGATGAAGAGTTGCTAAATTATCTCAGGATTACGGTCCCGGATTCGTCCGACGGGACAGACGAGGGTCCCAAAGCGCCAAAGTCGAATTGACTACGGCAAAGACATGAGGTCGACCAAGCCAGTTGCTCAGTCTCGCCTATCGTAAGCAATTCCCAAGGCAGCTGCGACAGCCAATCCTGCAACTCCCAACAAGAGCTTATCGCGAAAATCTTCGTCGCCAGTAACCTGGTCGAATTGCGATCTTGCATACGCCGCGGCTTCACGCCCGTTTTCAATCCTCTCGGCTGCTTTCTCGGCCGCTGAGGCAGCTAGCCTCTCGATAGTGTCCCCCGCAGACTTTGCATAAGTACCAGCTTGTTCTCGAGCAGCGACGGCGGTTTCCGCGGCGTACTCCTTTACAGTTTCTACTGCCTCACCAATCTGCTCCCCGAAGCGCTGTTGCGCCGCCGTCAAATAATCCTCCTCGTCAACAGCGATCGGAGTTGTTCGCCAAAGGCTAAGCACGCCTGCGCCGACGAGCGCCGTTGCAATTGGTGGGTTCTTTAATAGCCTCCAAGCGAGACCCGCTCCGATAGCCAAAGCAGCACTGGGATTGGCGGCAGCTCGCGCCTTCAGATCGGCACCCACGCGTTTAACAACAGATTGCGCTTCGGATTTCAATCCCGCCGTGAACTTCCGATATGTTTGTGGCGAGCGCAGAAACGCCAAGTCTCTTGCGAGCTTGGCTCGAGCCTCCGCAACTTCAAACTCCAATTTGGATATGTTGTCGGTCACCTGCGTCCTCCGCTCGGCGTCGTCCCGGGAGACCTGCCGGTCGAACCACTGCCTTTATTGGAGTGCTGCCGCCCAGTTCCTGACTGGACCCGAGGGACTTCCGTTTGCGATCCAGAGTGCGCACCAGGTCGCGTCTTCTGCGCGGCTTGACCCGAACTTGGTTGCTCACCAGTAAGCGCCGAACTGAAGCTCTCGCCCACTTGGCGAGCCGCTTCCTTAAGCCCCTCGCTGGTCAGTCCTCGTTCTTCCGCGACTTCGCTGAGCCTTTCACCCGCTTGCATTCCGGCTTGCTTAAGCTGTTCGCCTGCGCTTCCGACTGCGGATCTTAAGCGCTCTCCCACTCCGCCCAGCGTTCGCTTCTCAATTCGCGTCGGGGGAAAGGCTGCGGCAATTGCAGCGCCGGCAACGACGCCTGCCAGCGCGACTGCCCAGGGTTGCTCGCGAACGACATAGTCTGCCTTATCGAGAGCCTGGTCGGCCACTCGCCTGGTTCGTTCCGCCGCAAGCCGCGAGGCCTCATCCGCGTACTCCGCCGCCGCCGAGGCATAGGAGCGCGCTGTCTCGGATACCCTGTCGGTCGCCTCAGAAACGTATTCTCCTGCTCGTCGAGCCGCTTCCGCGACACGTCCTCCAGGCATGCTGTTTTCACCGTGGCCGCCATTTTGACGGCCACTCCGGCTCGTCGGGAAAGCTTCAGTGTAATCGCGCCTCGGCGATTTGCCGCGGCCACTCCGCATCAGCAGGGCACACCCAGCGGCTAAAAGGAGCAGACCTTCCGGATTGCGCGTCATGGCGCCCATTATCCACTTAGTCCCGCCCTCTCTCGTTCCATAGCTCGTCATGTTAGCTGCTCCTTAGCTGTCTCGATATCTTGCCTGACTTGATTCATGGTCCTTGCGGGGGCGATCTCGGCCCGAGCTTCACTGCGGCCAGCGTAATAGGCAAGAACCGCTATCACTGCGACTCCTGCAGCGACGATTAAGAATGCGAGATGCAAGCTGACTCCGAACGTGACGATCCATGCGACCAACGCGCCCAGAATGAGGATAAGAGCAAGCAGGCCAAGCAGGCCGGCTATGCCGAGCCAAATGCCGCCGCGGATCTTTGTGGAAATATTCGAAGAGAGCTCGGCACGTGCCAGCCGCAACTCTTTTTGAAATAGCTCCGCCAAGTCGCTTACGACGTCAGACAACGCTTCCGGCAAACTTGGTTGGTTGAACCGCTCATGAGCCATAGAAGTCCTCGCCGTGTAGACTGCTACCCGGCCTGTCTGCCGCGCTTTGCGACATCGAAGCGCGTGAACTGCTCTTGAGAGTGCGCAACGCAAAGAAGCCGGCTAGCGCGGCGACGCCGAACACAACTACAGGCTGACGACGAGTGAATTCAGAGGCAGCCTGGTAGATGTCGCTGACTGATTGGTCCTCCAGAGTGTGCGAGTACTCTTCGAGACGATCAGCCGCTCCGCGCACGAGGCCCGCTATTTGCGGGGCATCGCTGTCGAGCTCCTCGGCCGCCCGCCTTACCGAGTTGGCTACGTTGGTCATCATCCTCGCACCTTTGACGACCTGTTCGTCCAAGACGCCTTGGACCTGCGAGGTCAGCGTCGACGCAGCCTCGGTTGCTTTCTGCGCATACCGAGACGTGCCAGTGCTTGAGCCGGGCGTATTTTTCTCGCCGGCTTCTATATTCGGCGTTGTTCGGCGGCCGCGGGCGGTGCCGGATCCTTGATTGAAATTCTGATTGGCCACGTCATTCCTCCAGTTTCAGCGCTCAACGAGGAGCTAATCCCGGAGTTCCTTTTGCGAAGCCTCCGAGCGAAATTTTCTTCTTGGAGGGTCTCGGTCGCCGAGGGCGTGGCATTTGACGCAGCTACTTCACTGCTTCCGCTTTCCTGTTTGGAACGGGCTGCGTTTCCGAGGCGTTGAGGCCGCATTCCCAGTTCCGATGTGAGGGTGGTCCCTCCGATACGTGAGACTTCTGAGGGCCTGCATGCGCTTTGGATGGCGCTGGATGCCTAAGAGAGCGATGGTTTGCCGCAGCATGGCTCACCAAAAAAGACCGCAATCGTGGTCGCTTCGTAGCGAAATCGAGATCTCTCGGGGGGAACGAAAGTGTCAAGTTTAGGTCGTCGGAATGCTGGCTTTTTTGGAAGCGACAAACACTCTTCCCCGCTGGGTTCGCATTGCGATAACGGGCTTCGCCATCGCCGCGGCCTATTTTTTTCAGATTCCCATCGAGACCGAGGTGCCGGGTGAGCCATTTCTGCTCTTCTTCGCGATCACGGTTGGCTGCACCGTGTTATTCGGCCTGCCCATTGGATTTTTCGCGGTAGGCCTTAGTTCGTTACTGTCACTGCATTTCTTCGATCCGGGCGGCTCGATATACATCTATCACGCAGCAGATCTCATTAAGATCGAATTATACGCGCTTTTCTCTGTTGGGGCGGTCCTGATAATCGCCGGCCTGAGCAACGCCGCACTCGCGACGAGCCGCACGAATCTATCGCTTGCCGCTCTTGAAAAACAAAAGTCGGTGTTGCTCTCTGAGCTCGTTCATCGCGTGGCGAACAATTTTGCCACGGTCGCAGCGCTCCTGAGGCAAAAATCAATCTTGGTTGTGGACCCCCAGGCGAAGTCTGCCCTTGAAGACGCAATCGAGCAGGTGAGCATCATGACGCGCATTCACGGTCGGCTCTGCGCCGGCAATAACGCTGGGTCCTTTGACACTCGGGCTTTCATGCAAGAGTTGTGTGATGACATAAGATTGTCCGTAGTCTCGGTGCGTCCCATCTCAATCGAGTGCGCGGCCGTCAGTCACTGTCTTCCCATGGCCGATGCCGTGCCTCTCGGACTCATCGTCAACGAGCTTCTGATCAATGCGATCAAATACGCATTTCCCAATGACCGCCCGGGTATCATCAGAGCCAGACTCGATAAATGCGGCGCTCAATTATGCCTGTCGGTGGAAGATAATGGTGTGGGCATCCAGAACGCGGTGCAAGGAACCGGTGTTGGACTTAAGCTCGTGCGTGCGCTTGCTCAGCAGCTCGGCGCTTCCTTCGAAATCAAGTCTGGCACGCGCGGAACGCTAATTTCGATCACTTTTGACGCTGCGACTCGGCCACCCGCCAGCGCCACGATGCTTGCGGCCAGAAGCAAATCTCAGATAGGCGCCGGATTGGCACGGCCCAGCGCGTCCATGATGAATTGAGGATGTCCGTTGTTCCGGTCGATTGATGCGGGACGGTAAGTGTTACTCGTTCCGCGGCGGCTACGCTTTATCGAATTCAAAGCACAGCCAGGGCGCGCCGCGCGGATTGCCGCCGGGCGCGTCAGGCAGCTCCGCCAGCGCTGGCATCCGAAATCCAACTTCGCGCGACTGCTTATGCATGGTTGATAGGTTCCAGTGGTAGTCAACGAACTGGATCGCCTTGTCCCGGTCAACGACCACCGAAGGAGGCACCATTCTGCAAGTAGTCCTCGTTCTTGAATTGGGTTTTGAGCGATGAATAGCTTTCCTCCCTGAAGCAGGGATGCGTGACGACGACCAGGACCGAAGCGGGCCTTAATCCGAGGATGATCTCGATCAGCCATGGGAACACGACCAAATGCCGGCTCTCCAGGATATCGCTGAAGACGTCATCGTCTTCTGCGCTTGAAAGCCATGGCTTCTTCAGTTCGTTTTCATTCATAGGCAGCGTCCCATCATTGGCACCCCTTATATGAGTGAGTATGACCAGAGGTCATGCTACGGTATCGGTATATTGAGCTGACGACGGAAAACGCATTTGCTGAAGGTTGACAGCGACCAGATCGTACGCCTAGGCCCACCGCGGCCTTCGGTCATCCTGCGCCCTGGAATACCGACCCTTGCGCCGGGCGAGGAGCGTTACACCGTGCCCGGCGGCGGCGCCATCGCCGTGCCGATCCATGCCGGCGACCGGGTCCGGGTCGTCGATGTGGAAGGCATGCAGCTCTGCGAAATGGTGGCCGCAGATGCCATGGGCGCCATTGATGCCTCGATCATCGGCGCCCGCGGCGACAGCGATGCGGGCGGCCTGAAGCGAGTCTTAAGTGGGAATAACGAGAGCGCGCGCTCGGTTCGCGCCGGGATCGAGCGGCGCGGCGTTGATCTTGCCGCCGCGGGGGCCGTCACGCTGTTCGGCGGCGAATCCCGGCCGGGAGACACAAGCGAGTTCACCGTTTCACGTGACGGCGTGCTGATCGTTGGAGCGCCAGGCGGGGCGATGGCCGCGGATTCGCAGGCCACGGCGACGCCGCTCCGCCTTCATATTTGGCGCAGCCACTTGCGTCCGTTGAATGAGACAATCCTGCCCGAGCCGCTCGCGGAGCCGTTGCAAGACATCCGCGTCAACAGCGCGAAGGCAAGGGCCTATTTCGTCCGCGCTGGTGAATATATTCAAATCATCGATGTCGCCGGGCGCCAGTGCACCGACTTCCAGTGCTTCGCCGCGCGCAAGTTAGAAAAGGGCGTAGAGCACCCGCTCGACGTCACCACAACGCGCTCACTGATGGGACAGAGCTATCCGCACCCAGGGCTCCGCTCGAAAGCTTTCGATCAGGAAATGGAGGCGCTGGTGGAGGAGGTGCGCGACACAGTTGGCCGCCACGACGCCTTCGGGCTTGCCTGCAACGCTCGCTATTATGACGATCAAGGCTATCCCGGCCACGTCAATTGCACTGACAATTTCAACGCCGAGCTCGCGCCTTACGGCATTGCTGCGCGCAAGGGCTGGATGGCGCTCAACTTCTTCTATAACACGCGCATCGATGACCAGAACGTGCTCTACTTCGACGAGCCGTGGTCGCGCGCCGGCGATTATGTTTTGCTGCGCGCGCTTACAGACCTCGTGTGCGTCTCCTCAGCCTGCCCTGACGACATCGATCCTTCCAATGGATGGAACCCCACCGACATCCATGTGCGGACCTATTCCGATAAGCAGAGATTCTCCAGAGGAGTGGCCTACAGGATGACGCCAGACGCCGAACCCCAGCTCACGCGCGAGACTGCGTTCCATCCGCGGTTTTCGGCGCTGACGCGCAACTACATCGATTATCGGGGCTATTGGCTGCCGAAGTTCTCCAATGCCGGACCGGTCGCCGAATATTGGGCCTGTCGCCAGCGGGCGGTAATCATGGATCTGTCGCCCCTGCGCAAATTCGAGGTGACCGGACCTGACGCAGAATCACTGCTGCAATACACGCTCACTCGCAATGTGCGGAAACTGACGACCGGCCAAGTCGTCTACACCGCCATGTGCTACGAGCATGGCGGTATACTCGACGACGGGACGCTATTTCGGCTTGGCGAGAACAATTTTCGCTGGATCGGCGGAGACGATTACGGCGGCATCTGGTTGCGCGAACTTGCTGGGAAACTGGGATTGAAGGCCTGGGTGCGCTCTTCCACCGATCAACTTCACAACGTGGCCGTCCAAGGACCAAAAAGCCGCGATATCTTGCGTGAAGTGATCTGGGCGCCGCCAGCACAGGCGGCGTTAGAGGAGCTTGGCTGGTTCCGCTTCACCATCGGGCGCATCGGCGGCTTTGATGGGGTGCCAGTGGTGGTCTCACGCACGGGCTATACCGGCGAGCTCGGCTACGAAGTCTTCTGCCATCCTAAGGATGCGCTTACGGTATTCGATGCCATCTGGCAGGCTGGCCAACCGCATGGATTGATGCCGTTCGGCCTGCAAGCGCTGGACATGGTGCGTATCGAGGCGGGTCTCGTCTTCGCCGGTTACGAATTTTGCGATCAGACCGATCCGTTCGAAGCCGGCATCGGTTTCACCGTGCCACTCAAGGGCAAGAACGAGGATTTCATCGGCCGCGAGGCATTGCTGCGGCGGAGCGAGCACCCGCAACGAAAACTCGTCGGACTCGAAATGGATGGTGACGAAGCCGTTGGACACAGCGATTGCGTACATATCGGCCGCGCCCAGGTGGGCGTTGTCACCAGCGCCACGCGCTCGCCCATCCTGCAGAAGACCATCGCGCTCGCCCGGCTCGATGTCGCCCATTGCGAGCTCGGGACAGAGGTAGAGGTCGGCAAGCTTGATGGTCACCAAAAGCGGCTACCGGCGCGCATCGTGCGCTTTCCGCACTACGATCCGGACAAGACGCGGGTTCGCTCCTGAGCCGGAAGCGGGCACCTATTCCGCGGCGGCCTTTCCCTTGACCGCGAGGAAGGTCTTCATCGAATCGTCCATCGCCTCGAACCAGGGCGTGTGGTAAACGGGCGCCATCGTTCCCGTGCAAGGTGATTTGAATGCCTTATTCCGATAGCCAAGGATCGAATGCTCCTTGTCGTGTTCCCACTCCTTGAATTCGTCGACCGTCATGTCGATGTCGAATTTCGGGTAGTCGATCGCAGCGCATAGGTCGCGGACATAGTCGGCTTGGAAGTCGATCTTCTCAAAGGCATCCTTCAGCGCCTCCTCGCGCTTGACCCAGGCGTCGTCGTCCTTTTGCATTTCCGCTTTCGACGGCAGCTTAATCCTTCCCATGATCACGTCCCGAGCGTACCAGGCTTGCGCGTCGAACATTGAGAAGGTGTAGAACTGGTCCTGCATGCCGAGATAAGCGACCTTAGGATTGTCGATCCAGAAGATGCCTTTGTAGAGATGCGGCGGATGCATGCGGTTGTGCGTGCGCAGCTTCAAGTCGTCCGCCAGAAATGGGAAATGGTGCTGATAGCCCGTACAGAGGACGATGGCATCGAACTCCTTGCTCGAGCCGTCTTTGAAGTGCACGGTTCTTCCTTCGATCTTGGTCAGCAGCGGACGCTCATCCATCCCCTTCGGCCATTTGAATCCCATCGGCTGCGTGCGCCAGCACATGGTGACGGATTTCGCCCCGTATTTGTGAGACTGCAAGGCGATATCTTCCGCTGAATAGCTCGCGCCAACCACGAGCAAATCCTTGCCCTTGAACTCGTCGGCGCTGCGGAAGTCGTGTGCGTGCATCACGCGTCCGGGGAACGACTCGACCCCAGGGAACTGTGGAACGTTCGGCACGGAGAAATGCCCGGTCGCAACCACGATCCAATCGAACGTGTCGGTCTTCCGCGTGTGGTTGGGCAAATGCTCGACGGTCACCGAGAACTTGTCCTTGCTCTTGTCGTAGGCGACGTAGCGCACGGCCGTGTTGAACTTGATCCACGCCCGAACACCCGCCTCCTTGGCGCGTCCGACGATGTAGTCGTAGAGCACCTCGCGCGGTGGGAATGAGGGGATCGGCTGCTTGAAATGATGGTCGAAGGTGTAGTCGGCGAACTCGAGCACTTCCTTGGGACCGTTCGACCACAAATAGCGATACATGCTGCTATGAACCGGCTCGCCGTACTGGTCGGTACCCGCGCGCCAGGTGTAGTTCCATAGGCCGCCCCAATCGCTTTGCTTCTCGAAGCAGACGATCTCCGGAATGTCCGCACTTTTTTGCTTCGCCTGCTGGAACGCCCGCAATTGGCCGAGGCCGCACGGTCCCCCGCCGATAACAGCAACTCGAACTGTCATGACCCACTCCCTCGCTCGTTCCGACCCTCATTGTCGGCAGCTGCGTGACGGCGGTGTAGCCAAACCAATTTGCCGCGTGAAGATGCCATTCTAGACCAGTGTCGGACCAATTTGTCAAAAGCAAAGCGGATTGGTATTGTCCAGCAACAGCAAGCGGTCTAAGCTTCTGGTGCTTGAAAATGCAATGGTGATGCTGCTTTGGACGCTCGGCAAAAACCACATTGGGTCAGATCGGCCCAAACCACTTTGGGCCAGCTAAACCACTTTGGGCCAAGGCGTAGAATGCGCGAATAGCATCTGCACCGCTGCTTTCCGGGCGCTTGGCTGTGATGTGAGTGTCGTCATTTCTTGAGAGCTTCGGGGGGTGCCATGAGCACAGCGACGGCAGCGAACGTACCGGATACTGCAGCAGGGGCAGCGCATAGCCTGCACCGAAAAATAGACTGGACTGGCGCGTTCTGGGTTGCGAGCGGTGTCCCCGCGCTAGTGCTGTTCTCGATTGGCGGTATCGCCGCCACGGTCGGCAAGGCATCCTGGCTCGTTTGGACCATCTCCATCATCTTCGGTTTCATTCAGTCGTTCACTTACGCTGAGATCGCGGGTCTCTTCCCTGGCAAATCAGGTGGGGCTTCGGTCTATGGCGCGGTCGCTTGGGTCCGTTACGCCAAGTTCATTGCGCCAACCTCGGTATGGTGCAACTGGTTCGCTTGGTCGCCCGTGTTGGCGATCGGATCGGGACTAGGCGCCGGATACATTCTCAGTCTCTTCTTTGCGCCGGATGCTGCCATCAACACTTGGCAACTCACCTTACTCGACCTCGGAGCGGTCAAGGAAGGACTGACATTGCGCATCAACGCCACCTTCTTTATCGGCCTGATTTTGATGTTGGCGTGCTTCCTGATCCAACACGGCGGCATCCTGCGTTCCGCGCGCGCCACAATGTTAATGGGTGTCGCGGCACTCCTTCCCCTTATGTTGATTGGGATCGTTCCGCTGCTGACCGGCGACCTGCCGCGCGAGAACTTCGTGCCGCTGGTGCCGCTCGGACACGATGCCGCCGGGAATCCCATCGACGGAGCCTGGGACAAGGCAGGCTGGATCCTATTCTTCGGAGGTCTGTTTATCGCAGCCTGGTCGACCTACGGATTTGAGACGGCCGTCTGCTACACCCGGGAGTTCAAGGATCCGAAGCGGGACACGTTCAAGGCGATATTTTATGCGGGCCTTCTATGTCTTGCCGTGTTCATCCTCGTCCCGGTGGCGTTTCAGGGCGCGCTCGGGCTGAAGGGAATGCTGGCGCCCGACATCTATAGCGGCATGGGCGTCGGAAAGGCCATGGCGGGAATGATCGGCGGCGGTCCGTACATCGAGACATTCGTCGCCATCTTGCTGATCTTTGCGCTCATGCTGACCATCATGACCGCCATGGCGGGATCCTCCCGCACGCTATATCAGTCATCGGTCGATGGCTGGTTGCCGCGCTACCTGTCCCACGTGAATGAGCAAGGTGCGCCGACCCGGGCAATGTGGACCGACCTCACCTTCAATCTGATCCTGCTCATGATGTCGGACTACCTGTTCATCCTGGCAGCGTCGAACGTCGGCTACATCATCTTCAACTTCCTGAACCTCAATGCGGGCTGGATGCATCGTGTTGATCGGCCGAACTGGGAACGACCTTACCGCGCGCCGACGATCCTGATCGCGATCGGTGGCGTACTGGCGTACGTCAATGCCGCGCTGATGGGCGCCGGTGCCGACGTTTGGGGTGCACACACGCTATGGACCGGGCTTATCTTCGCGGCCCTGATCATCCCTGTGTTCCTGTTCCGCCACTACATTCAGGACAAGGGCGTGTTTCCCAAGGCCATGGTGGAGGACATGCATCTCGGCAGGGAGGAAAAGGTCGAGAAGCGTGCGGGAGTCCTCCCGTATGTGGCGCTCGCCGCCGGCGTGGCGATCGTGCTCCTTACGCACTACTGGGCCACGAGCTAGGCGCGAGAAACGAACTGTCAGGAGCTCCGGCCACGAACCTCAATGTGGCCGGAGTCTCCCCTGAACGGCCGCCCCGCGGCCTAGCGCCGTCGCCAGGCATCGGCTGGGAGGGCACGAATGAGTCTCGTAGATGCCGTTGACGTACCCTTTCTAAGACTTTCCGAGCCAAGTTTCTCGATTCGCTCGCCGGAGGTGCGCGAGGCGCGAAAGCGCAGTTGGTATGCGCGCACGCCTTATGGCATCGCGGTCCTACGCTATGAGGATGTCGGCAAACTGTTGCGCGACCCTCGTCTGCGCCAGGGTAGCCATGCCTGGCCGGCCCACAACAACGTCACCGGCACGTTTACCGATTGGTGGCTACGCATCGTTTTGAACAGGGTGGGCGACGACCATGCACGGCTGCGGCTGCTCGCCAATCCTGCCTTCTCGCCGAAACCCATCATCGCGCTGCAGCCGAAATTCACCGAGCTCGCCAATGAGCTGATCGACAAGTTCGCTGGGCGCGGCCGTTGCGAGTTCATGGCGGAATTCTCCGAACCATATGTGACGCGGGTCATCTGCATTCTTCTCGGGTTCGATCAGAGCGAGTGGCGGCGGCTGGCCGACATAGCCGCCGACATGGGCCTCGCACTTGGCGTCACCTTCAAGCAAGACGTGGAGAAGATCGATAAGGCGACCGCCGCCTTGTTCGACTACGCCCGCGGCGTGATCGAGGAACGCCGGACACGCCCGCTCGGCGATGACTTCGTTTCCCTTTTGCTACAGGCAAATGAAGACAAGGATAGGCTCAGCGATCAGGAACTCTACGACATGGTCGTTCTCGCTGTGTTTGGCGGCATCGACACCACGCGCAACCAGCTTGGTCTAGCGATGAGCGTGTTCATCGAGAATCCGGACCAATGGAGTCTCCTTGTCGACCGGCCGGAGCTCGCAAGGAGCGCAGTCGAGGAAGTGATGCGCGTGCGCCCGACGACGACCTGGATCACCCGCGAGGCAATGGAGGACTTCACCTACAACGACCTCAAGATCAAACGGGGCACCACCATTCACCTGTTCTCCGAATCCGCGGGAACCGACCCGCAGCAATATGCGCCCGACTTCGACATTACTGCGCAGCGCAAACCGCATTTCGGGTTTGGCGGAGGGCCGCATCATTGTCCCGGTCATTTCATTGCGCGCGCCGACATGACCGAGGGGCTCAAGGCATTGGCCAGGCGTATCAGAAATCCGCGGCTCGACGGCGAGCCGACCTGGCTGCCGGACAGCGGGAATACCGGCCCCATCAAGCTCCCCATTGCATTCGACCCAGAATCTTAGATGCGGCTTGCGAGGTGGATTTATGCGAAACGGGAAGCCGACTTGTGAAAAAAGCGCGGCGGCGCTTTACCGTTGTGGTCGCAGTAGGTGTAGACTGACCGAGTTCTCGGGTTGTCTGGATGACGACTCGGGGCAATTGGGCGGGGACTCTTAGTTTGATGTCTCTGTTTCGCAGGCAGGCATCCTCCAAGGCGAACGGGAAGCTGACGCGCCTCTTCTTTGCCTCCGATTTTCACGGTTCGCAGCGTATTTTCCGCAAATTCGTCAACGCAGCAAAGCACTACGAGGCCGACGTCCTCGTCATGGGAGGCGACGTGGTCGGCAAACTCGCCATCCCCGTCATCCGCGAGGGCAACGGCCGCTTTCGCGCTCACCTCATGGGCAAGACCGAGCGTCTAGAGGGTCAGGACGATCTGAAGGGCTTCGAGGAGCGGCTCGGAACGCTAGGGTTTTACAGTAAGATCATGGACGCGGATGAGTACGATGAAATCCGGTCCGATACGGCGGCTGTCGATCGTCTGTTCCACGACCTTGCGCGCGAACGGCTCGCCTTGTGGATAGAGCTCGCCGAGACGCGTCTGGCAGGAACCGGCGTCCAGTGGTTTGTGATGGGCGGAAATGACGACGATCCCGAGGTGCTGGAGCTGCTGAAAGACGTCAATACGGAGTCCATGGTCTTTTGCGAAGGCAAGGAGGTGGCGATCGACGATCACCACACCATGATTAGCGTCGGCTTCAGCAATCGCACGCCGTGGAAGACGCCGCGCGAGATCGACGATAATGACCTCGGAACGATGATCGAGGAGTTGGCGGACAAGGTCGCAGACACAGAGCACGCGATCTTCAACCTGCACGTCCCGCCAGTCGATTCCACCCTCGATACCTGCCCGATGTTGGACTGGAATACCGATCCGCCAACCCAAATCGTCAAAGCGGGTCAGGTCGTCCTTCATGGCGCCGGCAGCGAGGCGGTGCGCCGGGCAATCGAAACACATCAGCCCCTGCTAAGCCTGCACGGCCATATCCATGAATCTGGCGGTGTCGTGAAGATCGGCCGCACGACTGCGGTCAATCCAGGCAGCGAATATGGAGAGGGCGTGCTGCGGGGCTGTCTGCTCACTTTGGCGAAGGATGAGATCAAGAGCTATCAACTGACGGCCGGGTGAGGTGTCGGGGCCGAGAGCGCAACGCGAGTCGGGATGATGGAGGGGTCAAATGGCAGTGGCTGCAGCAAAACCGGAAGTATTCACCCGCAAGTCGTCGGGCCTCGTGCGGGTGATGTCGCCCTATTCGGCATTCATCTACAACATCCTGACGATGGGTCTGATCTTCCCCTGGACCTATCTCTGGGCGCCAGGGGCCCTGCCGGGAGGCCGGCTCGTCTGGGGCATTCTGCTTGCGATGATCTTCGAGATCCCCATCGCGCTCGCTTACGTCTGGTTATCGACAGCGCTGCCACGCTCGGGCGGCGACTATGTGTTTCAGAGCCGGGTATTCGGCGGCGGAATCGGCTTCTCGATCGTGATGTCGGGATTCGTGATCTGGATCCTGCAATGGGTCGCTCTATCGGGTTGGCTGCTCTCTTATCTCGGGTTTGCTTCGTTGTTTCTCGGCCTCGGCGGGACTATGGGCAATCCGACGTTGACCAGCATCGGCGTTTGGTTCACCACGCCTTGGGGGATCATCATCGTGAGCATCCTGAATGCGTTCTTGGCGATGTTGCTCTTGGTCAGCGGCTTTAAGAACTACGTCAAATTCCAATATGTGATGTGGTACGCAACGCTGCTGTCATTCGGCCTCATGCTGTATCTGTTTTTCAGCGCTACGCCGGAGATCTTCGCGCAGAAGCTGAATGATTTTGTCGTCGCCTCTGGCGGAGTGCCGAACTTCTACCAGACGGGAATCGATGCGGCGAAGGCGGCCAATATCGACCTCAACCCGTCATTCAGCCTGTTGGCCACCCTTCTGGTTGCACCGATCGCCTGGACTTCGCTGCAATGGGCGACCTACAGCGCCCAGCAGAACGGCGAGATCAAGGGTGCCCGTTCGTTCCAGAACCAGCTCATCATTATCATCGGATCGCTGATCGTGACCGGCTTGCTGCTTGCCGCCTTGGCGGCAGCCTTGGAGCACGCGATCGGCACCGAATTTCTCTATGTTGCCGGGGCAGGCTATTGGGCAGCATTGGACGCAGGCAAGTTCAACGGCGTCTTCTTGTGGCCGAACATCATCGCAATGGCCCTCGCCGGCAGCCCGATTATCGTGGTGCTTATCTCGCTCGGCTACATCCTCAACGCCTTCCAGATCGTCAACAACTGCTATATCGGCATGACTCGCGTCATGGTGGCCATGTCGCTCGATCGGCTGTTGCCGGAATGGGTGAGCCGGGTCTCCGATAAATTCCACACGCCGGTCAACGCCCATATCGCGTATTTTCTCGCCAGCATCCCCGTGATCCTCGTCTACAACCTCTGGGGCCAGTGGACGGCGCTGACCCTCGGCGTGACCTTCGCCTGCGGCTACGTGTTCGTCATCACTGCGCTTGCCGGCGCGCTGATGCCATACCGCGCCAAGGCGTTGTACGATGCCTCGCCCGGGGCAGTTTACAAGCTGGGAAATATTCCGCTGGTCACGATCTTTGGCCTGATCGGTGCTGCTGTGGGCGCCGTCATGGTGCTGATGTTCATGTTCTATAGCGCCCTCGGTTTGACGAGCGTCTTGGCCTATCAGGTGGTGTTTGGAGTTCTGGCGGTGTCCATCATTTGGTATTTCCTCGCCAAGATGATCCAGCGCTCTCGCGGCATCAACGTTGAGTATGCCTTTAAGGAGATACCGCCAGAGTAAAGATTACTGGCTGGCCCTCGATTGTAACCGCCGAATAGCGCCGGCATAAGTGCCCCCCGCGGACGCGGTGCGCAAAATTGGCTCTGCGGCCAAACGCTGATTCCATGCGATCATCACCGGTGAATTAAGGCTTGCTACAAAGCACGGCGTGGAGATGGTCGACCACAAGGCGCTTGAAATCGAGGCTGACCGCATTCTCGATGCGGTGAACAAGGAGGGCCTCATCCTACGCCTTGTAGGATCAGTGGCCATACTCCGGCGCTGTCCAAACCATTCGTTCCTCGCGAGCAGCAACCGCACCTATCGGGACATAGATTTCGCCGCACTCAAGAAGGAGGCGCGTGCCATCCATCAGCTCTTGACGGGGCTCGGCTATGTCGAGGAGCGCGAGGTGTTCGTGGTCTCCGAGGGGGCTCGCGCCATATTCGAAAGCGCCTCCAGCGGCGTGCACGTCGACGTCTTCTACGAGAAGCTCGATTTTTGTCATCCCATCCTGTTGGACGATAGGCTTCACATCGATGCACTCACACTGCCACTGGCGGAGCTCCTGCTCGGCAAGATGCAGATCGTCAAGATCACTGAGAAAGATCTTACCGACATGGTTGTTCTCTTGCTTGAGCATAAGCTCGGCGACGCCGACTCGGACGCCATTAATGCCGCGCGGATAGCGAAACTGTGTGCCGAGGATTGGGGACTCTGGCGCACCACCACCATGAACTTGGAGAAGCTCGAGCGGTTCGCAGGCAGCCACCCTCAACTCGACGAGGGGCAGAAAACACGCCTCGTCTCACGCGTGGATGCTCTCCGCCGACGTCTTGACGCAGAGCCCAAGCCGCTCGCATGGCGCATGCGCGCGAAAATCGGCGAGCGGGTAAAATGGTACAACGATGTCGAGGAGGTGCAGTTTTGAGACTCACCGTCTTGCACCGCACCACAGTGCAGATTACGGCAAGCTCGGGATGGCGATATCAATCGTCGTTCTGCTTCGACATAACGAGCAGAAGCAGCGTCAAACCCATGACTACAAGTCCCAACGCGAGTGCTAGGCTGGGCCGGACCGCAATGCCCTGACCGTAATCCAGCCATCCAAGCGCAAGGCACCAGGCTACGCCGCTGAGCGCGACCTTCGCTGCAGCGAGATTCGCACCGCCAGACCAAACAGCAGTTTCTGTCTGGGAACAGCGATCGAGTGGGCCAGCAGCCGTCCTGCGAGTGCTGTCCACGACGAAATCAAACGCCCTGTCAAACATCGTTCTTCTCCTTATCATTGCCCCTTGAGACGGAGCATAGGCCATTGCCTCTGCCTACCTCCATTCTCCATGGGTTGAGGTCGGTGCCAGATTGGTTGGAGAGACCTCATACTTTGGTTTGAGTCAGGGCTTGCAAATCCGAATGCGAACAATCGTCGCCGCAAGACAAGATTTGCTGAAAGCCGTGGCCGGGTAGCCCACGGCGACCGAGACCTAGATTTGCTCGTTCCTTAGAACGGCAACGCAACCCTTAAGACTGCTGACTCGCGATTTTCCAAGGCTATCTTTTGCGCCAGCATACAGTCGCCTGCGACCAAATCTCCTTCCGGCAAGAAGCATTTTCCTATGCTTACACGGTCGTTCCGGCCAAGTTCCCTCACGTTTCCAAACCTACCGTGAAAAATCCGATAACGCCGGCCGGTATCCGAACCGCTCACGTCAAAGTAACCAAACGCCTCGTATTGCTGACGCTGCCGGGTAGAGAGATTCTTCAGGAGAAGCTCCATGCCCTTACGCTCAGCCTGATCCAATTGGCGCTGCTGCCTTCGAGTCACAATCAAGCTGACGGCGATGGCAAATACCAAGGCCGAGAGCAAAACAACCGAGACCATCATCCGCCCTTCAATGCGGGAATAAAGATAGTTTCCTCAGCGTCTGGATCGAATTTGCGATCCCCTTCGGTCAAAATCCGATGCTGACCTCCACCTATTTGTTCAGCCGCAAGAAAGCCCTTGGCTGTCAGTTTTCGAAAACGGCGCTCCGCCTCGGCGAGGTCTTTCGCGCTCGTCTTGTCAAACTCCATGGTGGAATGACCCGAAGAGTCCATTATGATGTGGCGTGCCATGTCATCCTCTTAAATCCGCCCCAGCGTTCAACGACATGCGGCAACCAAACGTTCCTATGGAACGCACGGTAGGGTGGGTGACAAGCCGTCGCGTACCGCCAGAAACCGGTTCACGGCCGGACAGCCGGGGAGTTGCGCAAGGAGGGGCGGCGTCCGGCTAGTCGGAGTAAAATCCGCCTCGCTTTAGAAGCTGCCCGAAACCAACGCTGACCCGCCCTGAAGATCGCAACCTTCAACGTCAATAATGTCAACAAGCGCCTGGCCAACCTGCTCGGCTGGCTACGCGACTCACGACCTGATGCGGCGTGCCTTCAGGAGCTGAAGGCGATCGACTCCGAATTGCCGATCGCTACAATCAAAAAGGCTGGCTATGGGGCGGTCTGGCAAGGTGAAAGCGGGTGGAATGGGGTCGCCATTCTGGCGCGCGGTTGTGAACCGGTGGTAACCCGCACAACACTGCCCGGAGATCACGACACGCAGAGCCGCTATATCGAGGCGGCGGTCAGCGGCGTGCTCATCGCGACGCTCTATGCGCCGAACGGCAATCCGCAGCCGGGGCCGAAATTCAACTACAAGCTCGCCTGGATGGAGCGCCTCTTGGCACACGCTGCCGAGCTCTACACCCTCGACGCGCCGGTCGTGCTAGCAGGGGATTTCAACGTGGTTCCGACCGACGCCGACATCTATCCCACGAGGTCGTACGCCAAGAATGCGCTGGTCCAGCCCGAGCCGCGGGCGCTATTCCGGCGCCTTCTCGATCAGGGATGGGTCGATGCCATCCGCAAGCTCCATCCTGAGGCGCCAATGTATACATTCTGGGACTACCGGCGAAATCGGTGGGAACGCGACGCCGGGCTTCGCATCGACCACTTGCTGCTGAATTGGCAAGCCGCGAAGCGCCTCGTCGATGCAGGCGTCGATCGCGAAGTGCGGGGGATCGAGAACGCGAGCGATCACGCGCCAGTCTGGATCACGCTCCGCAATGCGCTTTCTGCTCGCCGCAGTTCGGTTCGACGCGCAGAGAAGAAGGTGACGCCGCCAACTCGCAAGCAGAACAAGCGGCCCGAACCAACCCGGCGGCCGCTGCTCGTCATCGACGGCGATTCGTTTGCCCATCGCTCCTATCATGCGCTTCCCAAGACCATCATGCGCCGTGGAGACAGGCCGGCCGGCGCGATCCTCGGCTTTGCCAATATGCTGCTGCGTCTTTACCGCGAGGAGCAGCCACGCGCCGTGCTCGTCGGCTGGGACACACTGGAGGCTGAGACCTACCGTCATGAGGCATTTCCCGCCTACCAAGGGGGACGCGAATTCGACGATGCATTGATTGAGCAGCTGCATGTGCTGCCTGAGCTTGTCGCCGCATGCGGTTTCCAGAACGCGAAGGCAGCCGGTTTCGAGGCTGATGATTTTCTCGCCTCGGCCGCCACTAAGGAGGAAAAGCGCGGCGGCACCGTGCTTATTGCCAGCGGCGACCGCGATACTTTTCAGCTCGCCTCCGAGCTCACCACTATCCTCTATCCTGTCCGCGCGGGCGAGATGGCGCGCATCGGCCCAGCCGAAGTCCGTGAGCGATACGGCGTTAAACCCGAGCAAGTTCCGGATTTCATCGCTTTGCGCGGCGATCCCTCCGATGGGCTTCCCGGCGCACCCGGCGTCGGCGCAACTGGAGCTGCAACGCTGCTACAAAGATACGAGAACCTGGAGGCCGCGCTTGCGGCCGGTCGTTTTCCGGCCATGGCGGACAACCTGCGGCTGTTCAGGTCGATCGCCACCATGGATCGCCGGGCGTCGCTCCCCAGGCTTCGCAACCAAAAGCCTACTTGGCACAATGGGGCGGCGCTGGCGCGCAAATGGCAGCTCAACCAACTGGCAAGCCGACTCGAAAAGCTGGCCGAGGAAGCAGGAGAGGGCAGCTAGGCAAACTCCCCGGCATCAACCCCAGGCCGTTTCGACGTGCTCGTAGCAGGCGTGCGGCTCGACCACGCGCAAGGTGGGGTAGTCCGTGTAGCCCTGCTCCGTACCGCCGTAGAATGTTTCCCGATTGGCCGGCATCAGCGGCGCATCGAGGAATAGGCGAATGACGAGGTCGGGATTGGAGATGAAGGGCTTGCCGAAGGCAACGAGATCGGCGCGCCCCTCTGCCAGCGCCTTGTTTGCGCGCGCTTTGTCGAAACCGTTATTGGCGATTACCGGGCCGCCGAACAGGTCCTTGAGCTTCTTGTAATCGAAGGGCGGAACCGGCAGGCCTCCGGTATCGCCTTCGATGATGTGGAGATAGGCAAGGCCTCTCTTCGAAAGCTGCTCGGCGACGTAGTTGAACAAGGCTTGCGGGTTGCTGTCAGAGATATCGTTTTGACCGTTCTGCGGCGAAATACGCACGCCGGTGCGTTCAGCGCCTACTGCCGCGGTCACTGCGTCGACCGCTTCCAGTAAGAAGCGGCTGCGATTCTCGATGCTGCCGCCGTAGATATCGGTGCGCTTGTTGGTTTGATCGCGCAGGAATTGATCGATCAGATAGCCATTAGCGCCGTGCACCTCCACACCATCGAATCCTGCCGCCATAGCGTTTCGTGCGGCCTGTGCATAGCGCTCGACGATGCCGGGAATTTCCGACGTCTCGAGGGCGCGCGGGCTTGGAATTGGCTGGAAGCCCTCGGCTGTGAAAGCTTGCACTTTGGGCTTGATGGCCGAAGGCGCAACCGGAGCCGCGCCGCCAGGTTGGAAGGAAGGGTGGGAGATGCGGCCAACATGCCAAAGCTGGAGCACCATCGGGGCGCCGCTGATGTGGACGGCCCTTGTCACGCATTTCCAGCCTTCGATCTGCTCCTTGCTGTGAATGCCGGGCGTCGAGATGTAGCCCTGGCCATCTGGCGAGATCTGGGTCGCCTCTGCGATGATGAGGCCGGCACTCGCGCGCTGGGCGTAATAGAGCGCACTGAGTTGGGTCGGTACGTTGCCGGGACCGGCGCGGCTGCGAGTTAACGGCGCCATCGCAACGCGATTCTTGAGGGCGAGCGGCCCGACCTCGACCGTGGTGAAAAGATCAGGGACTTTGTTGGGATTTCGTTCTTGCATTGAGGTGGTCTCCGGAGGTGTCCGCAGGCGGCAGCTGCCGTTGCAGATGGGAAATGCCTTGTATCAAGGCATAGCGACATTCCAATCCATGGTTCTCTCGGGCTTATGAACAAAGGGCAATGAGCCGCTTGGCGTTTTTGGGGGCAGCACTCTTTTGGTCATTATCGAAATGGACGTAGATGCCTTTCGGCGATTATCGAAAACCGTCCGGCCGTCATAGGAAGGCGAGCGCGCGTCTTCATCAGCAATGAGTCTCTCGACCGAAGGTCCGGAAGCATAACGCTCCAACTTCCTTGCCTGGTCGTCCAGGCGCTTGAGCGCCGCAAGCTCTTCCTCGCGTCCGAGCTTCGCCTTTTGCACCGCAGATTTCAGGACGCGGATCGTCTCGTCGTAGACACGAAGCGGCACCGGAAACGGATGGCCGTCCTTGCCGCCATGGGCGAAGGAAAACCGCGCTGGATCGGTGAAGCGATAAGGCGCGCCATGGGCGACCTCTGCGACAAGCGCGAGTGCACGCACGGTTCTCGCTCCGACACCCGGCGTCAGCAGAAGTTCCGAAAAATCGGCCGGACCGCGATCCGCGGCGGCGGCAAGATTGCCGTGCAACCGCCTCAGCCAGACATCTTGCGGTCTCACGTCATGATGTTGCGGCGCCAGCAAATTGGGCAGAACCGACTGCTTTGTTTCCTGATCTTTCGCACCGTTTAGGGTTTCGAGCTTGCGGACGATACCGTCAGGCCCAAGCGCCAAAAGTAGTCCGACTTGCCCAAGCCGCGATGCCTCTGCCCGGTGATCAGTGAGATTGACGATCTCGCCTTGGCCCTGGCCCTCGATTGCGGTGTGGGGCTCGTCCACGAAGCTCTTCAATCCTTCGGACAGCCAGTGATAGCGGCGTGCCTGCCTGCGTCTGTCGTTCATGCCCTGCTGCACGACCGTCCAGCATCCCTCGTCGCTGACGATGAAGGCGTGCAGATAAAGCTCGAAGCCGTCCTGCACCGCTGCGCTGTCGACCTTAGCCACGAGCCGGCTGGTCGTGGCGAAGGCTTCGCCATTGAAACCGATGCGCTCGCCAATTGCGCGCAGCTCATGCGGCGTCTGACGCGAATATTTGCCTCGTCCGCCGCAGACGTGAATACCGAGCTCATCCTCGAGCGGGGCGAGGCCGCGCTTGAGCGCGCCGATTACGCTGGTGGTAATTCCCGACGAATGCCAGTCCATGCCCATGACAGCGCCGAAGGACTGGAACCAGAAAGGATTGGCAAGCCGCCGCAACAGCTCGTCGCGGCCGTAATGATGGACTATGGCTTCGCTCATCACCGCGCTGAGACGAGTCATGCGATCGGCGAGCCATTGCGGCACGCGCCCGCCATGCAGCGGAAGATCGGCGCCTCCCGCTCTCTTCGCCATCACTCAGCCTTTCGCAGGCGAGCTACGAGCAAGGACTTGGTAACGTCGGGGAAGACCAGGGCGGTGAGCACCAGCACCAGCATCGCGCCAACGCCCCGCGCCACACCGATAAGGATCGGCACCCCGATATTGATGAGGAAAAGCGTTCCGCGACGAGGCTCGAGATCGAGCCATATCCTCCCGACCCGTGACGTGGACCGGTCAGCTCTCATAGGGGCATTCATTCATGCTTCGGGGATAGGCTTACAGCGGGGGATAGGACAAGACTTACAGCATCTCCGTCGGCCGCGCTCACTCTCTAGGGATCGTGATGCAGCTAGCAGGCTCAGCCGGCGTGGGCCGAATCGCTTCGCAATTCTAGCGGGTCTTACTGGGCGCCGTCTTTGAATCCGGGCTGTCGTTTTGGCCAACCGTCCTTTCGGTTGGACTTCCTTGCTCGACGTCGATCAGGCCAGGGCTGCCTCCATCGAGCCTGTCGACGATGACGACTCGCTTCAAGGACGCGCTCGCAGGTCCGACGCAAAGGGCGGTGACCATCACCATGGCGAGCAGCGCACCTATTTTAACAAACACGCTTTTCTCCCTGATTTCATCGTTATTTCACTGGATTTAGTTCGCAATGAACCAGCCTCGCAGGGCAAAGTTCCGTTAAACCGGACGAAGTTAGCGGAGCCAGAACGTCAGGCGCGGGACTGGAGGCGCGTGGCCGGTTCGAGAATCGCAAGCCTCGCGGCGCTTCGGGCATTGGCCGTGATAGTGGCAGTATCCGGCTTGCCCGGGGGGACCAGCCAGCTTCCACCCACGCACGGCACTTGATCGAGCGCGAGCCATTCGGCCGCGGTCGCATGGGTAATACCGCCGGTCGGACAGAAGCGGCAGTGCTGGAATGGTGCCGCGAGCGCCTTTAGCGCCGGGATGCCGCCAGCGGCCGTCGCGGGAAAGAACTTGAAGCGGCTAAGCCCCATCTCGAGCCCGCGCATGATGTCGGCCGCGGTGGCGATGCCCGGGAGGAATGGCAGGCCCGAGGCAATTGCCGCCTTGCCAAGCGGTTCGGTGAGACCCGGCGAGACGATGAATTGCGCGCCCGCCGCCACGCTCGCCTCGAGGTCGCTCTCGCTCAGCACCGTGCCTGCGCCGACCACAGCGCCTTCCGCCTTGGCCATCTCTCGAATGACTTCGATCGCGGCGGGCGTGCGCAGCGTCACTTCGAGCGCACGCAAGCCTCCGGCAATCAGCGCCTCGGCGATGGGCTGGGCATAGGCCGCATCCTTGATCACCAGCACCGGGATGACCGGCGCCAGCTCCATGATCTTGTCGATGGTCTTGGTCGTGGTCATTGGCCATGCTCCGCGGCAAACGCGACAGCAGCGCCGAACAGGCCCGGCTGCGGATGGATGATAGTTTTCACGGAGATTGCCGACATCATCTTCTCGAACCGGCCCTTGGCGGTGAACCGGCCGCTGAAGCCCGAGCGCGGCAGGAGCTCGGCAATGCGCGCGCCAAGCCCGCCGGCAATGACGACTGCATTCGCGCCGTGCGCCAGCGCGATGTTGCCAGCGACGCTGCCCAAGATCAGGCAGAAGCGGTCGAGCGCTGCGACTGCCAGGCCATCGGCGCCGGAAAGCGCGGCGGTCCAAATGGCCTTATCGTCGCCTGCCTGCACCGCGCGGTCGTCGATCGCCGCCAGCGCCTCATAGATATTGACAAGTCCGGGACCTGAAACTACCCGCTCGACCGACACACGGCCGTAGCGTTCGCGCAGCCGCGCGAGGATGACGTCCTCGATGCCATCAACCGGGGCATAATCTATGTGCCCGCCCTCGCATTCGATGACATGGTTGTGTCCCTCGCGGCGCAACACATGCGCTACGCCAAGACCGCTCCCAGGTCCGACGATGCTGATCACGCCCTCCTCCGGCAGGGGAATATCGGGGCCACAAAGATAACGAAGATGTTCACGCCCGACTTGGACGACGGCATGTCCGACAGCGCCGAAGTCGTTGATCAGGGTTATGCGGTCGACGCCGAGCCCTTGGGCCACCATGGCCGGTCTGATGATCCAGGGATTATTGGTGAGCTTCAGTATTTCGCCAGAGACGGGGCAAGCGACGGCAATGGCTGCGGCGCGGGGCAAAGTGCGCCCCAGTTGCTCGCCGAACGTCCGCGTTTCTCCCGGGGCGACCGGCGTGTGATCGAGTCCGCTCGCGTCAATCGCGATTTGGTTCCAGCGATGAAGCGCATCCAGCCCCGCGCGCGGTCCACTTGCTCGTTCGGCGGATTGATTTGCCCGAAACCGCGGACCGTAAGCGTCGGCAAAATTTTGGATTCTAACTGACGTGCCAGACGCCGCGAAAGCGATAGCGACACTGGCGAGCGTCCCGGTTGCGACAACGAATTTTGAAAATCTCATGCGATACTCTTGCCGG
>Ga0207665_10000185_pt1 | contig 41706 bp, 40 predicted proteins | sample LARL112metaG_FD_184351 | JGI IMG/M metagenome (GOLD analysis project Ga0207665, IMG submission 184351) | Corn, switchgrass and miscanthus rhizosphere microbial communities from Kellogg Biological Station, Michigan, USA - LAR L11-2 metaG... | ecosystem: Host-associated > Plants > Roots >... | reverse complement strand
CTCGCCTCCACGTTTTCGTGTACCGTTCCGACCGCGCAACAGAGCGCGACATTCTCGAAACGTTTTTGCGCAAATGCCTACATGAATCCAGGAATTGAGGTGGGCGATAAAGGATTCGATTCCAGTTTACTAAGAACGGTTGCTCGGCACCGAGCATGTGCGGAATGCTGGTTTCTCGAGACTCAACTGGACAAAAGAACAGGCTGGGTACAGGGAGGGGCCGGACAAATCGCTCCGAGCCCCTGTTGGAGAGTTTCTAGCGCGATCAGGATTGGAGATGCGCTTCCAGAAACCAGAGATCCTTGTCGAGGTCGCGCGTGATCGAAGTGAAAAGGTCGGCGGTAATTTTGTCGCCGAGGTCTTCGCTCTCATTGATGGCCTGGCGCAATGCGTTAGCGTGATGCGCAACGTTGTGCACCAGCCACTTCAACTGTGAAGGGCCATCGGAGGCGCTGAGGTCCGCTTCCTTCAATCCCGACTTCGCCGCAACTTCGCGGGCCGTGCCATTGGCAACGCCTCCCAAGGTGGCGATGCGCTCAGCGATGGAATCCGTTTGATCCTCGACGTGTTCGGCAACCGAATCGAACAATTCATGGAGCGCAATGAAATGCAAACCTTTGAGGTTCCAATGAGCCCATTTGACTTGCGTGAAAAGATCGATGGAGTCGGCAAGACGCGCATTGAGAAGCGCGGTGATCGCCTGCCGGTTTGACTCTGGGACACCCACACTGCTTTTGTAAGTACGAGCTGCTGCGGTTCCTGTTCCAGCCATGGTGATTCCCTCCTTATGCATTCCCTGGTTCGCTGCCCTAATATCTGATGCTAGAAAAAAGCAATCGGTTCGTACCCCTTTCAGTTTTGAAGGATGGGGCGGGGCTCGGCGACGTCGGCGTAAAGGGATTCGATGACGGCGGCGTACTGCTGCTCGACGACGCGGCGCTTGAGCTTGAGCGTGAAGGTAAGGCTGCCGTTGTCGAAAGTAAAATCTTCAGGGAGAAGAGCGAAGCGTTTGATGGTTTCGTACTGCGCGAGATGGACGGTGAGGCGCCTGACCTCGGCGTCGATTAGGGCGTGTACCCAAGGATGGGCGGCCAGCTCGGTATTGGAGGCGAACTTAATTCCCTGGTCCGCGGCTTTGGCGGCAACCGTCGTGGGATTAGGAACGATGAGCGCGACTATAAATTTGCGCCGGTCACCAACAACCATAGCGTTCAGGATGTAGGGACTGGTCTTGAGGGCGTTCTCGATGGGCTGCGGAGCGACGAATTTTCCGGCGGCGGTTTTCAGCAGGTCTTTTTTGCGATCGGTGATGAAGAGATAGTTGTCCTTGTCCACGTAGCCGATATCGCCGGTGCGGAACCAGCCATCTTCGCTCAAAACTTCGCGGGTGGCTTCAGCGTTTTTGTAGTAGCCGTGCATGACGCAGGGACCTTTGACGAGAATTTCTCCATCCTCGGCAACGCGGACCTGAACATTAGGAATCGGCTTGCCGGAACTGCCCATGCGATTCACAGGGTAATTACTGGAAACGATCGGGGAAGTTTCCGTAAGACCATAACCCTGGTAGATGGGAATGCCCACGGTCCAGAAAAATTCCGCGAGCGCTTTGGAGAGCGGCGCGCCGCCGGAAGAGACGATGCGCAAATGGCCGCCAGTTCCCAGGCGAATTTTCTTGTAGACGAGCTTATCGGCGATTTTCCACTGCGCTTTCAGGACGAGGCTTGCGTGGGCGCCATTGGCGCGCCAGGGAGTGGCGCGCTGGGCCACGCTCATGGCCCAATCAAAAATCATTCTCTTTATGCCGGCATTTTTCGAGCCCTGTTCGATGATGCGGGCGTAGATTTTCTCGAAGAAGCGTGGGACCGCGGCGATTATAGTGGGACGGACTTCCAAGAGAGCCTGAGCGACGGCATCGACGGATTCGACGTAGGCGAGAGCGGCGGCTTGAAAGATGTAGATGTAATCGAGCGTGCGGCCATAGACATGGGCGAGAGGAAGGAAAGAGAGCGCGACGTCTTTGGCGGGGTCCAGGCTGAAATCGTGGCCGACGTCGTAGACGTTGGAGCAAAAATTGCTGTGGGTGAGCATCACGCCCTTGGGCTCGCCAGTGGTGCCGGAAGTGTAGATGAGAGAGGCAAGCTGGCCGGGGAGAACCTGGGCAGCTCGCAAACGGTAAGAGGAAATATCCGATGCGCTTGCGCCGGCGATCAGTGTTTCGTAGCGGAGACATTCGGTGGGAACATCCGGCTCTACGTCTGCGACGATGATTTGTTCCAGGTCGGGAAGCTCTTTGCGCACGTTGAGGAGCTTTCGTAGTTGCGCCCCACCGACGACGAAAATGACCTTGGCGCCGCAATGTTTGAGGATGTAGGTCATGCGGTCGGACGATTCGTTGAAGTAGACGGGAACGGTGACCGCACCAGCGCCGCTGATGGCGAAGTCGGCGGTATGCCACTCGGGGCGATTGGCGGAGAAAAGGCCGACGCGGTCGCCGGGCTTCACGCCGAGTTCGACGAGAGCGGTGGAAAGGCCAGCAACGCGGCGAAGAAATTCTTGCGACGCAATCGCTTCCCAGCGGCCGTCGCGGCGGACCATTTGGGCGCGCGCGTTCGGATGAATGTCGACAGCGTTCAAGAAGCGTGAGGGAAGCGTTCCGTAGTTCATGGCTTGAGCGTCACCTTACCTTAACAGGCTGCCGAAAAATAGTTAAGGCCGTTTCCTCAACGGCAAAAGCCCATCGAAGCCAAGCACTTACTGCCGGAGCTCGCGAACCGGTCGGGACAGGCGCCGCTGCAACCCTTAGAAGCCTTTTCAGCACTGTCGCAGAAATTTGAAAGAACGGAAAAAATCGACTGGCGACCATGTTATGCCGGGCCTCCTGGGTCATCTTTGCCCGGACCGGCGGAAGTTTCCACGTCAGAGCGAACGGTTTTCACGTCAGAGCCAGCGATTTCCACGCTAGAACCAACAATCGCGACGCCATTTGCGGGTTGTTGCTGGCCGTGGGTGGCAGAAGGCGGGTTCGAGAGAGGCTTGGACTCCAAATACATTTTCTTCCACTCTTCATAGTCGTAGCTGAATCCGAATTCTTTCTTGAGTTTGTCGAGCGCGAGGAGCAAAAGCTTACCGACGAATGCCAGGTTGGAGGCATTGCGCGGTGGGATGCGGTTCTGCGCGATGGCTTTGTAGAGTTTGCCGAGGGCGTAGTTGATGTCCGTGGCGGTCATGAAACCGCCCGAGCCTACGTGTCAAGGTGAATTAGTAAGTAAATGAAGGGAAAGGGTTTATCGGAGAGAAAAGTTGGAGGTCAAGAGTTGAAAATTGAAGGATGAAGAAAACAAAGGAGAAAGCTGAGGTGGAGGATTCTGCCTAAAGAACGGGGAGAGTGATACAAATTACGGCTGGCACCTAGTTGTTGAGAGTCAGTGAGCTTAGTTCTTGTGGAGCTTGGTTTGCGCCAGCTTCAGTGCTGTTTCGAGGGCGTCCGCGGCCTTTACTTTTACATCCGGCTCCACGCCGGTCTCCGCCCAGTCGGTCTTTGCGTAGGGATTGATCGGCCTCGTTTCAGGAATGCCCATTCCGAAGTGATCATCAATGCGGTGAAAAACTCCCGAGTGTGCCGCACCGCCTGTCGTCTCACCTACAAGCGTGGCGCGTTTCAGCATCTTCAGGTCGTAGCAGAACTGCTCCGCGCCGGAAAAAGTCCTGGCTGACGTCAAGACATACACCGGCTTGTCCGCCAGTCTGTTTCCTGGAACAGGCGAGAACGTCCAGGACTGCTGCGTCGTATTTTCCCTGGGGTTGTACCAGTATTCCGGGTGGTCGAAGAGATAGGCGGCCAGCAGGGCGACCATGGCCGGCTCGCCGCCACGGTTGTCTCGCAAATCAAAGACAATGACGTCCGCGTGGTTCAGAGATGCCATCGCGGCCATCGCAATTGGCCGGCATAGGGAAGGATCAGGAAACGAATTGAGCTTCAGATAGCCAATGTTGCCCGGCAGGATCTCGACTTTTTCGAAGGTGCAGTTTTGCTGCTTCATGGCCTCCCAATAACGTGCAAGCTCCTCCGCGGTTGGACCAGTCGGGTTCTGAGGCAGAGGGTCTTGGCTGTAGATCAGGGCCAGATGCCTGTCAGGGCTGACATTCCTCATCTGCCTGGTCAGTAGACCGGCAAACGCCTCGCCATCCGTCACGGCGTCATCATCGCCTCTCTTTTCGTGCGCCAGCAGCTCATCCGCCATCTTCCGCGCAGCGTCCTGATCAATGTAGTGCTTCCTTAGATTCGCGATCACGCCATCAATCACGCGATGCCGTTCGGCCGGGTCCAGTATCACACTTTCGACCGTGGTGCGGGCTACGCTTTCCGGCCCAGGTTGAAGAGCTTGCGGCTTGACAAGTCCGAAGCGGCGCAGCATCAAAAGGAAACTGGACTGAGAACTGCCAGGCTCGGCATCGCCCTCTATTAAGGCGTTGGCGGTGTTTGTTGGCTGTCGCGACGCTAGTATCCTTTGTTCTGAATCCGCGGAACGCCGGGGCAGGCGCCCAGGGGCGGAAGAACGGGCGGCTTTCGGATGGGATTGGGCGACCAAAGCGCTTAGTGGCCGGTAACTTGCGCCATGGCCATTCAAAACCGAGACTGTAGCAATGGCGAGCAGCGACAGTACGCTTCCGAAAAGCAGTGCTCCGAGACGAGGCGATTCGTTTTCCAGAAGAAAGAATGAAGGCGTGCCGTCCAAATGCGGCCGCACGGAAGAGACGATGAACGCCGGCTGCGCATGAAAGTACTCGGACGGGACGGAAATAGCGAAGTCGGCCAGCAGATCGAACCAAAGCCGCAAAGTTGGGAAGAATCCTCTTTCGTCGCGAGCGCGGTCGCGGAACAACTGCAGAGCGTCTCCACCGTACTCCGCGCGAAAACGAGAGGGATAGAGGCGCAACAGCAAGGCGTATATCTTCTCAGACATAATCCCCCCTCAAGATTTTTTTGGCGCGCGCGACACGCAACAAGTCAGCAAGCCGGTCGGCTTCGGCGCGAGCCAATTTGCGTCCGGCGGCGGTCAACCGATAATACCGGCGGCGCTCATGGCCGAGTTTTGGGTCCTCGCGCAGGTCTACCTCTTCGATGAATTTCTCTTCGAGCAGAGTCTGGATGGAGCTGTATAGCGTCCCGGGGCCGAGGCGCATACGACCGTCCGTCTGGTCAGCGACTTGCCGCATAATGCCGTAACCGTGCAGGTCCTCACCAGCGAGGGAGAGCAGGATTTGAAACGCAGCCGAAGGCAAAGGATGGAGTTTTCGTTTAGGCATAGTTAGTCGATAAACGGTATATCGATAATCGACTATAGTTCAAGTGGTCCCGCTGTGCAACACCGTTCTGCCAGGGTGCTGAGTTATTGACGACATCACGAGAGGCGTGTAATTCCAGGGAACCCGTCGAAGCCGGAATCAAAGCTGAGGATTCGCTTGATTCCATGCTGCTCCATGACCGCAAGATGCATGGCATCACGCGCGGACATCTGCCGGCTTCCCATCGCGATCTCCTTTGCGCGGTTGGCTGTGGCGCGGTCTACCGCAAAAACCTCATCGGCGATACCCAGTAGCGCGTCGAATGCGGGCTGGATGGCATCGCGACGATTTATCGCCACATAACGGTGCAGGATTTCCTGTAAAACGTCGGCATCCGTGACCAAGCGTTGCCGGTCGGTGACCAGGTTTTCCAGCAAACGCTGCGCATCGGCCTTGTGCGGATGTGGAGCGCCAACGAGATACATAGGGACGTTGGAGTCGACCAGAATCAAGAATGCGTACCAGCGCCGTAGCCGCTCTCGATCTCCGCAAGCATACCGTCGATATCCGCCGAAGGATAGTCATGCCGCGCCGCCGCGCGAATCACTTCGAGCTTCTTCCCTACCCCGGCGCCAGGTTCACGCCGGCGCGCGAGGTCTAGAGCCTGGCGAACCCACTCGGCGATGGACATGCGGCGGGAGCGCGCTACGCGCTGAATTTCGCGATATTCGGGATCTTTTAGAATCACTTGCAGACGCTTGGCCATAGGTATGAGTCTATCTGACTCATGGTGATGAGTCAAGACGACCAACGACTCTAGCCCACATTCTCTGAACGAACCGCAGAAAGGGCTGGGCCACCCCGGAGTTCTCAAACGGAACCCAGTGGAAGGCGAGTGGTTGCGTGCGACACGATAGGGGAGGGGTAGGCTGCTTAGTTGTTGATGATGAATAATAAGTTGTATATGATGAAGATAGAGGAGTGCCTTATGCGAAGCCCAAAGGAACTGACACGAGCGGAAATCGTTCGAGCCGCTAATAGTTTCCGCTGGACGAGGAAAGGCGCGAAATGGACGGTGATTGTGGGTGAAAGAGAGCTTCCAGCGCGCCCGCTTGTTCTTGAAGCTGCGGGTGTTCCTCCGAATGACCCGACAAACTCGCACCAGGCCGTCGAGATATTACGGAGACTGGGATTTGAAACGCGTTACAGCACGGAGCAACCGGAAATAAGGACAAACGAGAAAGAGGAGTCACAGGAGACAGGGGACGGGTTAGACTCGGTTCTGGAGATCGTTTCGGCTGCGACGAAGGAAGTGCCCGAAGACGAGCGGGGGCGCGTCCCAAGCGATTTGTCAATAAATGTTGATCACTACCTTTATGGCAGCAAGAAGACCCGAAAATGAAGCAAATCTTCGCCGACAGTGGGTATTGGATCGCCCTTGTGAATCCGCGGGATCAGATGCATGCGAAGGCCGTCAGCGTAACCCAGCAGCTCTCTTCGGTTAGGCTCCTGACCACAGAAATGGTGCTGGTGGAGTTGCTGAACAGTTTCAGCGATAGTCCATTCCGCCGGGCGGTGGCCGGCATGGTCCTGAAACTCCGTGACGACCGGAACGTGAGGATCGTTCCGCAGACATCTGAACAATTTGAGGGCGCCGTGCGGCGCTACAAGCAGGCGGCGGACAAGAGTTGGAGCCTGACCGATTGCGCAAGTTTTGAGGTAATGGAAGCGGAACAGATTCAAGCGGCGCTTACGCATGACCAGCACTTTGCGCAAGCGGGATTTGAGACGTTGCTGCGGTGAGAGAAGTTATGAGTCGATTTCGGTCAATGTTCACGGCCGCTTCAGGAGATCAAGGAGGCTTTGGTGGACGCGCTCGACGGCTCGTAAGAATTCATCGATGCCCACGGTTTCGCGGACTACTTCGTTGGCGGCCAGGCCCGCGGTTATCGCGTCGCAAAGCTGAGTGGCGCGCCGGATACCTTCGGCGGTAAGCAAAGGGATCACGGTGAGCGGATCTTGTTTTCGCGATTGGCGCTCTTGCCATTCTTGAACGGCCCACGCCGTCTTGCGCACATTATCGACGGCATCCCGAAATTCCGTAAGGACGCGGGGATCGAAGGGGCCCGAGCGCATTTCATACTCCAGCCTGACGAGGTCGGCGCAGGTTTTCTTTAGCTGGAGATTCTTGCCCCAGAAGGTCTCACTGGGGACGAAAAGCTCGACGGCCACCCCCAACAGGCGGCCCTCGCTATTACGACGAACACCGACAACGCGAGCTTGCGAAGTTTCATGGGTAACGAGATTGGTCAACTCAATCTGAGTGCCAGGGGCAGGGTAAGTCTTCATCTCCAGCAAACCACCCTGAGCGTTGACTTCCGTGGCCTGTCCCGGTTCACGGAAAACTTTGCCGTTAGCTTCCTGCCAGGTCGCTTCCACCGGGGAGATGAAGGGAAAGCGTCTGCTCCGCCGCTTTTGGGGTGTGGAAGAAGGTTGATTGGCGATCGGCTGTGCCATCGAGGCGCTCCCATCAAGGTGATTGAGTGGATTTATAACATTATATGGTTTTATTTGCCGAGCTAAACGAAACGTTGATTTGGGCGAGCAAGAAAGATGCCGGGCTACCCGGCACAAACCGTCGGGCCCCCCCAAACCGAGGGAAAGCCCCGAGCCACGGAGGGCAAAGGCGAGGTACGAATGGGCGCAAGAACTACTGGGGGGCACCCTTTTGCGCAGCAATCCAGTTTTCGGCCGCTTGCAAGACAGCGTCTTTTTCCTCTGAAGGGCGGGAATCCGGGGCAGGAAGCTGTACATCGGGATCGAGTCCATCCGGATATCGACGGCCAGTTCGGTCGGCTTCGATTCCTACGCACAAGAAGAGAGCCGCACCGTCCGACAAAGGGTACCTCTGGTTCGAGGTTGAGAATCCGGCCGTGTGCTCACCAAAGGAACGCTCCCTCGGACGGCCGATAAAAGAAATCGCCACTGCCTCACCCGAGCTGGCGGTACTTCTATCGAGCAAGACAGCGACCCACGGCAGATCGGGTAAGACAAACGGCGGGCGCTCCACAAAGGCGGAAATCTCGTCCTGGCCTTGCGGAGGACGTACCCCGGCCTTGCCTGCTTTGTAAAACCACGGCACACGCTCACCATCCGCAGACACGAATGTGCCCAGGTCGCCTTCGCCCAGGACGGCTCCTATTCCGGCCAGCATCGGCCACATATTTCCGCCACCGTTGCCACGCAGGTCCATTAACCAGCCATCGGGCTTCTGGGCTTGCAGATCCATGACGATCCCATGAAGCTGTTCAGTAAACTGTTGAAAATCGCCGGCGTTCTTTTCCCATTCCGAATACTTGCCAAGGCACATGGGAACGACGACGTGCGCGAAGAGTTTTCCGTCGCGGCGGTCGATGTGTCCCCGCATTTCCTTTTGCGGAGCGAAGGGAGACCGGCTGGCGTCCTGCTTGGAAGGACCCCTGACCTTGTTTATCTCCGCAGCAATTGCTTCTCGCTGAGGTGCAGGCAGGCTATCTGGAAGTTGCAGGAAACTATGGGTTTCCTTCAGCTGCGTCAGCGCAAAAGCGATCGCGGGGTAGGTGTCAGCGGTGGCTGCAGCGCGGCTCGCTCGTGCCAGGGTTTCCTCGCGAAGGCGTTTCCAATCGATGGAACCTTTATTCAAGGCATTTTGCTGCATCAGATCGAGCGCCTGTTCCAGGTAGGTCCGGGCGGCGGGAGAAATCCCCTGCGGCGATTCCTGTGCCGGGGAGCTAGCGGCGGCCATAATTGCGAGCAGAGTCAGAGAAAGAGTGATCCGGCAAATTCCGGCGTGTGTGCCACGCATTGTCATCCTCCGGCATACCCGCTAGCGGGTTACTTGAATTTGGACGAACGTGGAACGGAATTGTCGTTGTCATTCGCCCTGGGAGCCGCTGCTGCCCTTGCAAGGTTTGGACTCGACGCTGCTCGCGATTGGCCAAGAGAGCGCGGATGCAAAAGGCGATGGCGTGCGCTAGTATGAGCGACGGATAGGGAGATTCATGAGTTCGACACTGTCACGGAGCGCGTCAGGAACGGTGGCGGACGGAGGATTGTCGAAAGGGCCGTTTCGGGCGCCGCGGGGGACGGGAATTTCGTGCAAGGGCTGGCAGCAAGAGGCCGCACTGCGGATGCTGCTGAACAACGTCGACCCAGAAGTGGCGGAGAAGCCGGAAGATTTGGTGGTGTACGGGGGGACGGGCAAGGCCGCGCGCAATTGGGAATGCTTTCACGCGATCGTGCGTTCGCTGAAGGAGCTGGAGGCGAATGAGACGCTGCTGGTGCAATCGGGAAAGCCGGTGGGGATTTTCCGCACGCACGAATATGCGCCGCGCGTGCTGCTGTGCAATTCGAACCTGGTCGGGCATTGGAATAATTGGGACCGCTTTCATGAGCTGGACCGCGCGGGATTGATGATGTACGGACAGATGACCGCGGGAAGCTGGATCTACATCGGGACGCAGGGGATTTTGCAAGGGACGTACGAAACGTTTGCGGCGGCGGCGAAAAAGCATTTTGGCGGGAGCCTAGCAGGGAAATTAGTGGTGACCGGCGGGATGGGCGGCATGGGCGGAGCGCAGCCGCTGGCGGCGACGATGAATGGCGCGGCGTTCCTGGGGATTGACGTGGACCCGGAGCGCATCAAGCGCCGCGTGAAGACGGGCTATTGCGATGTGATGGTGACCTCGCTCGATGAAGCCCTGCGGATTTTGAAAAATGCGGTACGCAAAGGTGAAGCAACTTCTGTTGGATTGGTGGGCAATTGCGCGGACTTGATTCCGGAACTGGCGAAGCGTGGAGTGGTGCCGGATTTGCTGACGGACCAGACGAGTGCCCACGATCCCATCGGCGGATACCTGCCGAATGGAATGACTCTCGAAGCGGCGCTGGAACTGCGGAAGAGGAGTCCTGAAGAATACAAAAAGCATGCGATGGCGGCAATGGTAGCCCACGTCCAGGGAATGCTGGATTTGCAGAAGCTGGGCGCGGTCACGTTCGACTACGGGAACAACATTCGAACGTTCGCGTTTCAACAGGGCGTGAAGAACGCTTACGATTTTCCGGGATTTGTGCCGGCGTACATCCGGCCGCTGTTTTGCGAGGGGAAAGGGCCGTTCCGGTGGGCGGCGCTTTCAGGAGAGGCTTCGGACATCGCGCGGACAGATCAACTGGTGCTGGAAATGTTTCCGCAGGACGAGCACCTGAATCGGTGGATCAAGCTGGCGCAGAAACGCGTGAAGTTTCAAGGGCTGCCGTCGCGAATCTGCTGGCTGGGATATGGCGAGCGCGACAAGTTTGGGCTGGCGCTGAATGAGTTGGTGGCGAAGGGAGAGATAAAAGCGCCCGTGGTGATGGGGCGAGACCATCTGGATTGCGGGTCGGTGGCGTCGCCGTACCGCGAGACGGAAGCGATGCGGGATGGCTCGGACGCGATCGCGGACTGGCCGCTGCTGAACGCGCTGATTAACACGGCGAGCGGGGCGTCGTGGGTGTCCATTCATAACGGCGGCGGAGTGGGAATTGGCTATTCGCAGCATTCGGGACAGGTAACCGTGGCGGATGGAACGAAAGAAATGGCGAAGCGCATCGAACGCGTACTGACGAATGATCCCGGGATGGGTGTGGTGCGGCACGCGGATGCGGGATATCCGGAAGCGATTGCGTTCGCGAAGAAAAGCGGGGTTAAAGTGCCGATGGAGTAGAGCGGGACGGCGTGCCGTTGTTAGCGGAGGCACGAAGCTTCAAAAATGAAGAAGTAAACCGGCAGGAGGGCTGAAAGCCTGTCCTGCCGGTTTTGTTTTGGGCATAATACGGGAGCCTTGGCGGAATCACTGCTCATCACAGGTGCATCGCAACTCTTGACGCTGCGGGGGAGCGGTCCGCGGCGCGGCAGTTCCCTTTCCAATTTGGGCTTGGTTAAGGATGGCGCGGTACTGGTGCGCGATGGGTTGATTGCCGCGGTGGGGACGCGCGCGGAAGTGGAAAAGCTGCCGGAAGCGCGTGCTGCGGAGAGACTCGATCTGGACGGGCGAGTGGCGCTGCCGGGATTTGTGGATTCGCATACGCACCTGGTACATGCGGAGAGCCGGGCGGAAGAGTATGAATTGAAAATTGCCGGGGCGAGTTACGAGGAGATCGCGAGAAAAGGCGGCGGGATTCTCAATTCGGTGAAGAAGCTGCGGGCGGCGACGAGCGAGGGTTTAAAGAAGCGCGCGCACGCGGCGCTGAAGGAGTTTGCGGCGCACGGAACGACGACGCTGGAAGCAAAGAGTGGATACGGGCTGGACGTCGCGAGCGAGCTGAAGATTTTGCGGCTGCACAAGGAGCTGGCGGCGGAGCAGCCGCTGGGAATTGTGTCGACGTTTCTTGGCGCGCACATGGTTCCGGCCGAGTTCCGAGGAAAAACGGGCGGAGCGGAGCGGTACATTCAGCTGATCGAGCAGAAGATGCTGCCGCATATCGGCGAGGGCCGGCTGGCGGAGTTTTGCGATGTGTTTTGCGATCGCGGGGCGTTTACCGTCGAACAATCGAAACGCGTGCTGCAAGCGGGCAGGCAGTGGGGGTTGGAGCCCCGGGTGCATGCCGAGCAGCTCTCGAGGACGGGGGCGACGCGGCTGGCGATCCTGTTGAGGGCGGCGAGCTGCGATCACCTGGAGAAAGTGAACAAGAGCGACATCGTAGCATTGGGGAAATCGGAAACGGTGGCGACGCTGCTGCCGGGATGTGATTTTCACCTCGGTCTGAAACAATACGCGCCGGCGCGGGCTCTGATTGAGGCGGGGGCAATTGTTTCGCTGGCGACGGATTACAATCCGGGGACCAGTCCCACGCTCAGCATGCCGATGATTCTGTCGCTGGCCTGCACGCAATTGCGCATGACGCCGGCGGAGGCGATTGCAGCGGCGACGATCAACGCGGCGCACGCATTGCGGCAGGAAAAGTCCATTGGATCGCTCGACGTTGGCAAAAAAGCGGACATCTCCGTATTCGAGGTGGCCGACTACCGGGAAATTCCCTATTATTTTGGTGTGAACCATTGCTGGATGACCGTGAAGCGTGGTCGCGTGATCCATGCCGCCGAACAAGCCCCAATCTAACTTTTCCAAGAAGCCGATAAGGAGGGTGCGCCTCCTGAAGATCGTCCCGCGCAAGAGCAAGAGTCTGTTCGAAGAATACTTCTACAGGTTTGTGGCGGTGATCTGCGTGGCGGTGATAATCCTCGGGAAAGCCGGGGGGCTAAGCGGCTATGATGCAGTGGTTACAGGACTGTGGGTAGGAGCCTTCCTGTGGTTTGCCCGGCAAGTGAGAAATTACAGAAAACAGCAAACCGTCAGCGCCACGATTGAACAATCCAAACAAGCGGTGCCGGCAGCGCCGCAATTGATGAAAAACGCTATGCCTCCGAACATGAAGCCGATGATCGGGCCACAATGGCCGGTGAAAATGGCGCCAGGGGCAGCAAGGCCGCGGCTACAGAGGCCCCCCCTGCCAACGCGGGAGTCGGTAAAGCCCGCGCAACCGCCAGCGCCAGCCGGACAAACGCCAGGGGCGCCGGTAGCGCCAGGCAATCCAGGGAAGAAGGCGTTTGTGTATGAAAGGCCGACTTTGCCGGACCGCAAGCCGAAACTGCCGCACAATTGGGCGGGCAAGCAGGACAAAAAGCCGAAAAAATGAAACGACTGATTGAGTGCGTGCCCAATTTTTCAGAAGGACGCGACGCGGCCAAAGTGGATGCCATTGTCGCGGCGATAAGCAGTGTGCCGGGGGTTTACGTGCTGGATCGCGAGATGGACGCGGATCACAACCGCTCGGTGGTCACGCTGGCGGGCGAGCCGGACGCTGTGGCGGAAGCGGCGTTGTTGGGCGCGGGCAAGGCCATGGATTTGATTGACCTGACGAAGCACTCTGGGGCACATCCGCGCGTGGGTGCGACGGACGTACTGCCGTTTATTCCTATAGAAGGCGTGACCGTTGAGGATTGCGTGGCGCTGGCCCGGCGAGTGGGCAACGAAATCTGGAAACGCTACCGGATCCCGGTTTTCTTTTACGAAGCGGCGGCGACGCGCCCGGACCGCGTAAATCTGGAAAACGTGCGGCGAGGGCAGTTCGAAGGGCTACGCGAGGAATTAAAGAAGAACCTCGAGCGCCAGCCGGACGTTGGAGAATCGAAGGTGCATCCGACGGCCGGTGTGACGGTGGTGGGCGCGCGGAAGTTCCTGATCGCCTACAACGTGAATCTGAATACTTCCGATGTCGGCATTGCCAACAAAATCGCAAAAGCGATCCGATTTTCGTCCGGCGGGCTGCGATACGTGAAATCAATGGGCGTGGAACTGAAAGCGCGCAACCTGGCGCAGGTGTCCATCAACCTGACGGACTTCGAGCAGACGCCGATGCATCGCGTGTATGAAATGGTGAAGCGGGAAGCAGAACGCTATGGCGCAGTGCCGGTAGGCAGCGAAATCGTCGGGCTGATTCCGAAAAAAGCGATCGAGATGGCGGCGGACTTTTTCCTGCAACTGGAGAATTTTTCGCCCGCGCAGGTATTTGAGAACAGGCTGGCGGACGCATTGAGCGGCGTACCGCTGGCAGTTGCGAAAGACGGCAAGCTGACGGGATTGGCGCGCCCGTTTCTGGAGGCGGTGGCATCTCCGGCGGCCACACCCGGCGGAGGCAGCGTCTCCGCGTTTGCGGGAGCGCTGGCGGCGGCGCTGGGACAAATGGTTGCGGGGCTTTCGCGGAAAAAGAAATCACAGGCGGACTATGCGGATCAGCTCTCGGCGGCGCTGGAGGAAATGAGAAAGACCGCGGAAGAGCTTGCCGAGGCTATCGACCGTGATGCAGCGTCGTACGACGCCGTCATGACAGCATTCAAATTACCGCAAGGGGACGCGCAGGAGACGCGGCAGCGCGAAGAAGCCATTCAGAAAGCAACAAAGGGCGCGTCGGAAGTGCCGCTGCAGGTGGCCGAGCGCGCTGTTGAGCTTTTCGAACGGCTGGGACAACTGGACAGTATCGTCGCGGCATCCATGAAGTCAGACTTGCAAGTGGCCAGGTTGATGGCGGAAGCGGGAGCTCGTGGAGCACTGGCCAACGTCGAGATCAATCTCGATGGACTGAAGGACGCGGCGTATGTCGCGTCGACGCGCGCGAAGATCACCGCACTGCGGGAGCGGCTGGGCAATGCGGCCCGCGCAACAAGAGCGTAGACTAGAAGTTCCCCCTGCCCCGTTCGAAAGGAGCAGTACATGAGATTGACCGCGAATTCAGGTATGACCCCGCCCGGACTGGGGGCGGCGATGCGCCGGGTCGTGGCCGCCGGCGTCTTGGTGGCGATGTTCCTGGCGATGCCGAAGCCCGCGCGGGCCGGACGCCTTGGCCCGGACATCATCGCGCTCTTCCCCAAGGAGATTGGGGAATTTGCGTACGCCGACTTGAAGAAGGCGCGCTCGCTGAAATGGTTTCCGCAACTGCAGGAGCAGATGTTGCCGGACCGCTTCCGGCAATTCGAAAAATTCCTGGCCGCGGCGGGAGTCGATCCGAATTCGCAAGTCGATGAACTTGCCTGGGGGCTGGTCGCCGAGGGAATGAGCGCGAAGACGGAAGGCGTGGGCTCGACAGATGTTCCGACCGGCGAAGAGGTCGTTGGCGTGGCGCTTGGGAATTACAATCCGGGCTCGACGGAAGGATACTTCAAGCAGCAAAAGCTCCCTACGTTCAAGGCGCGCGGCTACACGCTTTACGCGTTCGGCACGGGTTCGGGAGCGAACGATTTGTTCTTCTTTTTCATCGATTCAAATACGGCGGCGTTTGGCCACCGCGCCGTGCTCGAAAAAATGGTGGAAGTGCGCTTTGGGGCTGAAGAAGGATTGCTGCGCAACGAGAGACTTTTCCCGCTGATCAGCGAAGCAAACGGCAGCGGCGTGGTCTGGGCGGTGCTGAACCCCGCTTACACGCGCTTGGCGATGCAGCAACTGGCCCCGGAAGTGGAGCAGTTCCCCGAGGCGGCGAAACTCGTGGCGCGCATGCAGAACATGATTATCAACGTGGACGCAAGCAGCGGGATCGACGGAAAGTTCCAGGCGGTGTGCGGATCGACCGAAGATGCGAACACGCTGGGACAGTTGCTGCAGGCGGGATTCCTCTACAAGAGGTATCAAACGCAGAAAGATAACCCGGATCTGGCGCAATTGCTGGATCAGGCGCGCGTGACGCCGGCGGGCGATCGAGTGATCCTGCGGATGTCGCTGAGCGACGACCAGATGGCCTCGCTCATTCGCAAGAATACGTTCGCGCTGAAGATGTAGCATTTTTCAAAATAATATCGTGCAAGAAAAAAGCCAGACAGCTGTGCTGCCTGGCTTTTTTTGTGACGATGGACGGTTAAACGCTGGGAGCGACGTGGCCGATATACTTCGTCAGGCGAGTGACAGCTTCCCCATCGTGCGTTTCGTACTGAACGCGATCGAATCCGGCGAAAACGACCTGGACAGACTCCGTAGCGCCAATGTGCGAGGAAAACCCGGCAATGGTGTCGAGGCCAATCGCTGGAGAGTCTTCGTCCATATGGGACAGAGCGACTTCCATGCGGTCGGAAAAGCGCGTGAAAGTGACTTCCAGTTGAGGGTGAGCGGCGCTCAGATGCTCGAACGCTTCCGAGCACGCGGCGATGACGGCGGATTGCAATCGGGCGACGGCGTCGTTCTCGAATCCCGCCGCGTCGGCGAGAAAGCGAACAACGCCTCCCGCTGCGGCCGCTAATCGGGAGTCAGCGTCAATGAGGAGTCGGAGTGTTTTGGGTTCAGTGGCCACGGCTACTGGCCAGAGAAATGTCGCAGGCTTCCCGGCAATCAGGGCAATAGTAGAGGCCGTCGGAGCAAAGGCGCACGTTCACCTGTCCCTTGCAGATGGTGCAATATCTTTCGCAGGAGCAGCGATCTTCCGGCAAGTCGCATTGCGCGCAAAGGGTCTGACCTTGCATAAGGGCCTCTAAGGAAAACTCTACCTGAGCAGATGAGGATGCGGCAAGGCGAAGGTGAGGAGGATACGCTGAGTCGTTTACCTGGTCTTGGGGACGAGCCGATAATTCCCTGTTGGGGACAACGAGTCAATACTCGACTACCCGACTACGGGCGGTGCCGATCGAAGGAGAGAAGAGCAGAACTGCCGTCACTTCGCCGGTTTGTGCGCGGTATTGGTTCGTTCGGCAAACAGAAAGCGTCGCAAACGGGCGGGGACCATTGACATTGGCACATGGCCGAGTCCGGTCACAGCGGCCGTTCCAAAGCCTAGCCGAATCAGTCCAAAAATTACGACCCCTAATACGAAGAGGCCAGTAAGAATCCACCTAATGGGCCATGAGTAGTCCATAGAACACCGCTGACCAAGGCTAGCACCCTGAGGGTTATGCGGCAATCCCCTCAGACATCCCTCAGACTCCGCTCAGACACGACATCCCCTCAGACACGACAACCCTCTGGGTTGAATTACTCAAGCTCTGCCGAATCGGAGATTGAAACGACTACTCCCAGCGACCTTCTTTGACCCATTGGAGAGCGCATGCTAGTATCGGTTTCTACTCGAGCCATTGGAATGGAATCCGCCGCAACTCCCCACAAGAGCGAGCTTCGTAAAACGCCGCTGAACGCGTTGCACCGCCGCCTGGGCGCCAAGATGGTCAACTTCGGCGGCTGGGATATGCCTGTCGAGTACCCATCGAGCGGCGGGCTGATTGCGGAACACAGGGCAGTGCGCGCCGGCGTGGGCGTTTTCGACGTCAGCCACATGGGGGACATTCGTATCCGCAGCGGAACGAAACCCGGCGGGGCGCTGGCGGCGGTGCAGCACATCAGCATGAACGATGCATCGAAGCTGGCCATCGGCCAGGCGCACTATTCCGCAATGCTCTGTCCGGAAGGCACGTTCGTGGACGATGTGATCGTGCACCGGCTGGGCGAAGATGATTTTCTGCTGGTGATCAACGCCGGGACGCGCGAAAAAGACATCAACTGGGTGCGCGAAAATACGAAGAGTTTCGATTGCGTTGTCGACGACCTGAGTGACGCCTACACGCAATTGGCGATTCAGGGGCCGCGCGCGGTCGAAGTGATGAAAAAGCTGACGGATGCAAATCTCGATGGCATCAAGAATTATTGGTTCACGCGCGGAACGGTCTGCGGTTTGAAGAACACGCTGATCGCACGCACCGGTTACACGGGGGAGGACGGCTTTGAGATTTACGTGCCCTCGGATGTAGCGACCAGCGAAAGAGTCTGGAATCAGGTGATGGAAGCAGGGCGCGAATTCGGGATTGTCCCGTGCGGACTGGGCGCGCGGAATACGCTGCGGCTGGAATCGAAGATGGCGCTTTACGGGCATGAGATCGGCGACAAGATCACTGTGTGGGAAGCCGGATTGGATCGCTATTGCAAGATGGAAAAGGGCGACTTCATCGGGCGCGCGGCGTTGGAGCGCGCGAAAGCCGCAGGATTGAAGCGCACGCTAGTCGGAATGGAGATGATCGACCGCGGCATTGCACGCGACGAATATTGCTGCTGCAATGAAGGCGGCGAAGCTATCGGCGTGGTGACGAGCGGCTCACCTTCTCCAACGCTGGGAAAAAATATTGCCCTGGCCTACGTTCCGCCGGCGTTCTCTGCTGTTGGCACAGTTTTGTATGTGGAAATACGCGGGCAGAAGTACAAGGCGCAAGTCGTGCCGACGCCGTTTTACAAGCGGGCGAAGAAAACTGCGGTTCAGCAAGTATCTTGACGGGCGGGAACGATTCCAAGGAGTGACCAATGGCGTATCCGAAAAATTATCGCTACACCAAGGAACATGAGTGGATCAGCGTGGAAGGCCCTCTGGCCACGATCGGCATTACCGACTACGCGCAACACGAATTGGGCGACGTGGTTTTTGTGGAGCTGCCCAAGCCCGGAGCAAAGCTTGAGACCGGTAAATCCTTTGGCACCGTGGAGTCGGTCAAAGCCGTCAGCGAGATTTACGCGCCCGCTTCGGGCGAGGTGATTGAATCCAATGGCGAGCTTCAGAATACGCCCGAGAAAATCAATACCGATCCGCACGGTACAGGTTGGCTGGTCAAAGTGCGCCTGACGAGCGCCGCCGAGCTTAATGGGCTGATGGACGCGCCTGCCTACGAAGCCTATATCGCGGCCAAGAGTACGGAAGCCTCGGCCTGATGCGCTACCTCCCGAAGAGCCCCGCCGAGCGGAAAGAAATGCTCGCCGCCATCGGCGCAAAATCCATCGGACAGCTTTTTTCCGGCATTCCGGAACGCTACCGGCTCCGCGAAGCGCTGAAGATTCCCGGACCGTATTCGGAAGCCGAGGTCATTCAGTACTTCAAGGACCGCGCCGCGGAAAATTCAAACGGGTACACAAGTTTTCTAGGCGCGGGCGTCTACAATCACCTGCGCTCGGTAGTGACGGACGCGATTATCCAGCGCGGGGAGTTCCTGACGTCGTACACACCCTATCAGGCAGAAATTACGCAGGGTACGCTGCAGGCGATCTTCGAATTTCAAACGCTGATGTGCCAGCTCACGGGGCAGGAAGTGGCCAACGCGTCGATGTACGACGGGTCGACAGCCATGACCGAAGCCGTGCTGATGGCGGAACGGCTGACGGGGCGGCAGCGCGTGCTGGTGGCGCGATCCGTGCATCCGGAATACCGCGAGGTGTTGAGGACTTATGCGAAGAATTCGGGCTTGCGCGTGGAGGAGATTCCTTTCACGGTGAGGGGCACGGTGGATGCAAAGGCGCTGCAAGCGGCGTTGAGGGACGATGTCGCGGCGGTAGTGGTGCAGTCGCCGAATTTTTTTGGCGTGATCGAATCCTACGCGCCGCTGGCGGAATTCGCGCATGCATCGGGCGCGATGTTCGTTGTGGTGGTGACGGAAGGCGTTTCGCTCGGTCTGTTGAAGCCGCCGGCGGAAGCGGACATCGTGGCAATGGAAGGCCAAAGTTTCGGGCTGCCGCCGAGTTATGGCGGGCCATTCGCAGGCGTGATCGCTTCGCGGGACAAGTTCGTGCGGCAAATGCCTGGAAGGCTCTCCGGGCAAACGACGGATTCCGAAGGCCAGCGCGGCTTTGTGCTTACACTCGCCACGCGCGAACAGCACATCCGCCGCGAGAAGGCCACATCGAATATTTGCACCAACCAGGCGCTCTGTGCGCTGGCGGCCACCGTGCACCTGACGCTGCTCGGCAAAGAAGGCTTGCGCGAGATGGCGGAACAGAACTTGTCCAAGGCGCAATTCGCGCTTTCGGAGTTGCTGAAGATTCCGGGCGTCCAGCGCGCGTTTGACGAGCCGTTTTTCAACGAATTCACGATAGCACTGCCGCGCTCGGTGAAAATCCTGAATTCGCACCTGCTGCGCGACAAAATCGTCGGGCCGCTCGCGCTGGGCACAGCATATCCGGAATTGACCAAGCACGCGCTGGTCTGCGTTACGGAAACGACGCCGCGCGCGGAAATCGAGCGGTTTGCATGCGCGTTGAAGGACGCGTTGCAGCAGCCGGTTTAATCGGAGCCTATTCCTTGTAGGGCGGCGAAGCACGTTGGATCCTTACAGGCAAGAACTGGGAAATGAACAAGAAAATCAAAAAAGCTTCGCGCCACACGAGCCAGAACGAAGGGCTGATCTTTGAGAAGTCCTCGCCGGGAAAGCGCGCGTTTGAATTGCCGCCGCTCGATGTTCCTGCGGCCGATCCCGCCAAAGCCCTTGGAGCGAATCATCGGCGCGCGGGCATCGAAGGTTTTCCCGAAGTCAGCGAGATCGAAGTTCTCCGCCACTTTACTCGGCTCTCGACGTGGAACTACGCGATCGATTTGGGAATGTACCCGCTGGGCTCCTGCACGATGAAATACAACCCGCGCGTGAATGAATTCGTTGCCCGGCTCGATGGTATCGCTACCGAGCATCCTTATCAGCCGCAGGAGCTTTCGCAAGGCTGCTTGAAAATCATGCGGTTGCTCGAAAAATGCCTCCTGGAAATCACCGGCATGGACGCGATCACGCTGCAGCCCGCCGCGGGAGCGCACGGAGAAATGACCGGCCTGATGCTGATCCGCGCCTATCTGGAGAAGCAGGGGAATCCGCGCAAGAAAGTTCTGATTCCCGACTCCGCGCACGGAACGAATCCGGCGACAGCGGTGATCGCGGGATACGAAGTCGAAAACATCAAGTCCGAATCGCACGGCCAAATTGATGTCGATAAGCTGCGGGACCTGGTGACCGGAGATGTTGCGGCGCTGATGATCACCAATCCCTCGACCCTGGGCATTTTCGAGCAGCGCATCCCGGAAATCGCGGAAATCCTGCACGCCAAAGGCGCGCTGCTGTACATGGACGGCGCGAATATGAACGCGCTTGCGGGCGTGACGCGGCCCGGCGACCTGGGCGTCGACGTAATGCACTTGAACCTGCACAAGACTTTCTCGACGCCACATGGCGGGGGCGGCCCCGGCGCAGGCCCGGTGGCGATGAAGAAAATCCTGGAGCCGTTCCGGCCGGTGCCCATTCTGGTTGAGAAAGAAGGCGGCCGGCTCGGGCTCGAACCAGTGCGGCCGGATTCGATCGGCAGAGTAAAAGCCTTCAGCGGAAATTTTGGCGTGCTGGTTCGCGCGCTAGCATACATCCTTGCCTACGGCCCAGGAGTGCGGCAGGCCACGGAAGACGCGGTGCTGAACGCAAACTACATTCGAAAGCACCTTGAGGGCGTTTACGAACTCCCCTATTCCCTGCCCTCGATGCACGAAGTGGTGTTCAGCGACGCCATTCAGAAGAAATATGGCGTAAGCACGATGGACATCGCCAAACGGCTGATCGACTACGGCTTTCATCCATACACCACAGCGTTCCCGCTCATTGTCGCTGGAGCGATGATGATTGAACCGACAGAATCCGAGTCGAAGGAAGAATGTGATCTTTTTATTGACGCAATGAAGTCGATTGCCGAGGAAGCCGCTAAAACGCCGGAGGTTGTGAAGACTGCGCCGCATACCACGCGTGTCCGCCGCCTTGACGAAGTCGGTGCCGCTCGCAAGCCGATTTTGCGTTGGAAGCCGGCCGTTCCGCGCAGCGAAGCCGCGGACTGAGCGAACGAATACACGCTGAATCGCCAGGCAACAGCTCAAGATTCTCTTCAAGGCACACCAGCACTCCGCCTACAACAATCCCAGCTTGCTTCTTGGTAGAATCTCTCCCTTGACGCTTTTCCCTTGGACAGAAAGCCGCATGACATCTGCGCTCGAAGCCTGGCTCCCGAAATCGATACTCCTGTTGCGCGGCTATGATCGCCACAAATTCCTCTCCGACCTGATTGCCGGGGTTACCGTTGGCCTTGTCGCGCTGCCGCTGGCGATGGCGTTCGCGATCGCCTCCGGAGTGCCCCCGCAGGCGGGACTGTACTGCGCCATCGTGACGGGCTTCCTGATCTCCGCGCTGGGCGGCTCGAAAACGCAGATTGGCGGCCCGACAGGGGCGTTCGTGGTGGTCGTCGCCGGAATTATTGCCAAGCACGGGATCGATGGCCTGTTCATGTGCACTATGATGGCGGGCGTTCTCCTGGTGCTTCTGGGCGTCACCGGCATGGGCACCATGGTGAAGTATTTTCCCCGGCCGGTTGTGGTTGGCTTCACCAACGGCATCGCCATCCTGATTGCCAGCACGCAGATTCGCGACTTTTTTGGCTTGAAGATGGACCATGTCCCCGGTGATTTCTTCCACCGCATGATGGCCTTTGGGCAGGCGTGGAACACGTTTTCTGTGCCGGCAACTGCCGTATCCATCTTTTCGATCGCCGTGATGGTTTTCTGTTTAAAGTACGCGAAGAAAATCCCGGGCGCCATCCTGGTCACCTTCGCCGCTACGGCTGCAGTTTTCTTTCTGCATCTCCCCGTTGAAACTATCGGAACGCGTTTCGGGGGAATCCCCAGCGGCTTGCCAAAGATAGCCCTTCCGCAATTCCACTACGACGTCTTTCGGCAGCTTCTGTCAGCCGCGTTCACCGTGGCGATGCTCGGCGCCATTGAGTCGCTGATGTCCGCGGTTGTCTCCGACCGTATGAGCAATGACAAGCACAATCCCAACGTGGAACTAATTGGCCAAGGCATCGCGAATATTGTTTCACCGTTGTTCGGCGGACTTCCGGCCACGGGAGCCATCGCGCGAACGGCCACGAATGTGCGCTCCGGCGCAAAGACGCCTATTGCGGGAATGATTCACGCGCTGACGCTTCTGGCGATCGTGCTGTTTGCCGCACCGCTGGTGAAGAGCGTCCCGCTGTCTGCCTTGGCCGCCATTTTAATAATCGTGGCCTACAACATGGGCGATTGGGAGGAGATCCCGGAGATCTTGAAACTAAGCAGCGCGGACATTGCCGTTTGGCTGCTTACGCTGACGTTGACCGTGGTGACCGATCTGACCTTCGCTGTGGAAGTTGGCATGGTGCTGGCCGCGCTTACCTTCATTCGCAAGGTTTCGAGGACCACCACCGTGAGCCCGGTAACCAAGGATTATGTGGAAGACAGCCGCGTGCATGTCTTGCAAGGAAAAGACATTCCGGACTACGCGATTGTCTACCGCATCCATGGCCCATTCCTTTTCGGCGCGACCGATAAATTCGCGGATATTCTCCATTCGCTCGACAAATTGCCGCCTATCGTCATCCTCCGTCTGCGCAACATGACTGCGATCGACGCCACCGGCCTGGGCGCAATCCGTGATCTCGCGGATACGCTGCACGCCTCGGGACGATCGCTGCTTCTCTGCGGTGCGCGTGAACAACCCTCTCAACTGATGAAGCAAGCGGAATTTGAACGCCACGTCGGCGCGGAAAATATTTGCGGCAGCATCAGCGAAGCATTGCAGCGTGCCGCCGAAGTCTATCGGTTGCACCACGAGGGCCAGAAAACCAGCGAACTTACACCAGCCCAATAGAATTGCAGTTGAATTATATTTAACATCTACTAAAACTATCAGTACTGACGCATTCGGCCTGAATTTCCGAACGGTTTCCAACTCTCCTTCTCCGATTCACGCGCCAGTCACGTTTCTCTCTCCAAGCTGTAACACGTTCTGCCTAGGCTCTTCGCCGGAGTAATCGGTCGCACCTGTTATCGGATTTTCCGAGCAAAGGAGATTCACTTGAAACAAAGATTGCTGGCAGTAGCCCTGTCGATCGGATTCATCGGCACTACATTTCCCGCACCGCTTCGCGCCAACGATGAACTTGGAGAAGGACACAAAATCAAGCATGTTCTCCTCATCAGCATTGACGGGATGCACGCGGTTGATTACGAAAACTGCGTGGCATCTAACACCTGCCCAACCTTGGCCGCCTTGGGCAAGACGGGCGTGAACTATACGCGTACGAGTACTTCACGGCCCTCCGATTCTTTCCCTGGGCTGATGGCGCTCGTGACTGGTGGGAGCCCCAGAACGGTAGGCGCGTTTTATGACGTCGCGTATGACCGCGTCCTCGCTCCTCCAAAAACCGCGACCGGTAACGGGCTCCCTGCCGGAAACTGCGTCCAAGGGCAGATCAACGGAACGCAGACCGAATACGAAGAAGGCGACGATTTCGACGAGACCAAGGTCAACGGCGGCGGTCCCTATTCCACCTTCGACGGCGGCGTACTTTCCATCGACCCCAATAAGTTGGAGCGCGATCCTTTCAATGGGTGTAAGCCGGTTTACCCCTGGAATTTCGTCCGCACGAACACGATTTATGGCGTGATCCACGCGGCCGGCGGCTTTACGGCTTGGTCCGACAAACATGCGGTTTACGCGGTAGTGTCCGGCCCCACGGGAACCGATAAGCCCAGCAACGTGGACGACTACTATTCTCCGGAAGTTAATTCCCTCGAGATTCTCCTGCCGGGGATTAGGACAGCAGCGCCTAAGGGCGGAGCCAGTTTTGACTGCGGGACGCCTTCTACTTCGAGTTCCGGTGTGAAATTCCCCATTACCGACGATGACTGGACCGTCGGTTTCGATGCTATCAAGTGCTATGACCAGTTGAAAGTCAACGCCGTCGTGAATTGGATCAACGGCAAAAGCCACCTGGGTACGAGCAGCCAGCCCGTCCCCGTCATCTTCGGCATGAACTTCCAGGCGGTCAGCGTTGGACAGAAGCTGATTGCGCCCAAATCCGCCATCAGAACCGACGCAAACTCAGGCGGCTATGAGGATGCCCAAGGTACGCCCAGACCCTTAATGCTGGGCGAGATCGAATTTGTGGATGCAGCGATCGGACAAATGGTTAAGGCACTCAAAGCTAATGACCTCCTCGATTCGACCGCCATCATCATCACAGCCAAACACGGGCAGTCGCCGATCGACCCGAACCGCTTCTTCCCCATTCCGGGGCATTCAGGCAACAACGGTACTCCGCCATCCGGGATCATCGGGTCCTTTCTCCCGGCGGTCTACAACGATCCCAACAACGGGCTCGGGCTGGCCGAGGATGACATTTCCCAGCTCTGGCTCGCAAATTCCAGCGACACCGCCAAAGTCGCGGCCATGCTCGAAGACAACACCGCTGCGGCCGGAATCGGCCAGATCCTCTATGGCGCTTCGGTCGCGACCATCTTTAACCCACCCGGTGTGCCCAACGTTCCGGGACCGTGCTGCCGCTTACGTGAAGGCGGTGACCCGCGCACGCCGGACATTGTCGTGTTGCCCAACGTAGGCGTGGTCTATACAGGTAATCTAAAGAAACAATCCGAGCACGGCGGCTTTGCTTGGGATGACACCAACGTGATGCTGCTCGTCTCTAACCCTGATCTCCAGCACAAGACCATTCACAGCTTTGTGGAAACTACGCAAGTGGCTCCCACAATCCTGCAACTGCTGGGACTCGACCCGCGTGCGCTGGATGCCGTGAGGGCGGAAGGCACGCCAGTACTACCGGGCCTGGAGGCGGACCGCTAAGCACGGGCACAGGAGCTGGGAAATAACAAAGCAGTATTGAATCGTTTATACGGAGCGGGTGCTGGTATTGTGCCCGCTCCTTTTTCTGCCACAGGCCAGACCGAGACGCGAGCGTTTCGCAGGCCAAGTCACCCCGACTCCGCCATTCTTTCTAATGGGCGAATCGCACGCTGTCGAGGACCGAGGAAAACGTCTTGTCATAATTGTCGTAGGCTGATTGTGGGGCCACGCAGACGAAATAAACCAAACCCTCCGGGCGCAAAACGCTCACGACCCAATCCGTCTCCGGGCCGCCAGCAGGCGAAACATTGCTCAAATACGTGGAAAGGCCCGGCTGGCCGTTCAAGCGCAACCGCTCGCCTTGCCGCGTGATTTTCATGCTCGGGTTCGACTTCTGCAGATCCTGTATCACCTGGCTCGTTGCGTTATTCAGCGCTTTTCCATCGTTGGGATCGCCCTTGGCCTGCGCCACGCCTATGATTAGCCCATACGCAAGGCTGCTATGGCCGCTGCCATCGTCCAAAACTCCCCCTTCGGGAGCGAAGGAAACGCCGGCACCGTCGCTGTCGGGATATTTTTTCCAATTGTCCGGATACTTGAGCGTGTACGAACTTGCCTGATATTCGGCGAAATGGCGGGAGGGGGGCGCGGGGACAGCCGCCGATCCAGGCGCTCCGGGCGTCGGTTTTTTCACAACAGGCAACGCCAGCACTTCGCGTTTGATGGCTTCGAATTCAGCGGAGTCTCGCTTGAAGTTTGGCTGAACGCCGCCAAGCTTTTCGACTTCCTCATCCACGCGCTCGACGCGATGCTCCGGATTCGGATGGTCCGAAAAAAACTCCGGAGGATTCTTGCCCTTCGACTCCGCTTCGAGCTTCTCGAAAAACTGCGCCATGGCTCGCGGGTCGTACCCGGAATCGTAAAGCACCTGAGTGCCCATCACGTCGGCTTGCGATTCGGCCGTTCTCGAATAGCGCAGCAGCACTCCTCCTGCCGCGAAGGTACCCAGTGTTGTCACCAGCGCGCCTCCCGTGCTGTCTCCGAAAACCGCGCCGAAGATCCCCAGCCCCGTCTCGGCCAACATCGCCTTGGATGCCTGGTTCGTCCCGTGGCGAAGAGCGACGTGCGACAGCTCGTGCGCCATCACTCCGGCAAGCTGCGCCTCGTTGTCCGCGGCTTCGATGGCCCCGCGGTTCACAAACACGTATCCTCCCGGCAATGCAAACGCATTGATGGCTTTGTCGTTCACGCAATGAAACTCAAAGGGGTACTGCACTCCGCCCGTCGGCAGTTTTTGTGCCAGCCGCGTGCCCAGTTGCGTCAGGTAAGCATCGACTCTGGGCGCGTTGCAAAGCGGCAACTGCTTTTCCGCGTCCGTCGCTGCTCGCTTGCCAAGGGTAATGTCGTCTTGCGGGGAGAACTTGTTCCAGCCCTGTTTAAGTTGGGTCCGCTGCGCTGGTGCGCTGGGAACCAATAGCAGGCACAAGCCAAGGAAGAAGCCGACCGCCAACACGCGGTCCACTCTGACGGCTCCAGGCTGGTGACTCGTATTTCTTCTGGGAGTTTCCCGTTTCGACCAGCGGATGCTCACTTCAACCTCCGGAAGCGCCTGTGAGGAAGGATGGCATTTCCCTCTCAAAGGTTACTTTAGCATCGGGCGGGCAACAAAGAAAAAGCCCGGGTGGTGAACCACCCGGGCGGGATTCAGGGTTGGGCGACGAAAAAATTTGATTTAACGAGCCAGCCGCGGCGTCGGTTCCGGTGAAAGCGTCACGCCTGGCGTATCCACGGCCTTACCGCCTTTCGCGGAAGCGGTTCGTGCGGGAGCAACCGGCTCCGGCTTGCGCGCGGGGATTGCCAGGTTTTCCCCTTCACGAACGAAAGTCAGGCGGTCCTGTTCCTTGTTCCAATCAATGCAAATCAGGTCACCGAGGTGAACCTGCTCGGTCGCCAGCAAGTTCGCCAGCGGATAGACAACGTGGCGTTCGATGGCACGCTTCAGATGCCGCGCGCCGTAGCGTTGGTCCGTTCCTTCTTGCAGCAGGAAATCGCGGCCGGTGTCCGTCACGCGGAACAGGAACTGCCCCTTGGCGGTTTCCAGAACCCGCTGCTGCACCTGGCCTAGTTCGATTTCCAGCACCTTCTCAAGCTGTTCGCGTCTCAACGGATGAAACACCACGACTTTGTCGAGCCGGTTCATGAACTCCGGCGAAAACTTGCGGCGAGCCGCTTCTACGGCAGTGCGTTCCACCTTCTCGTCGAGGCCTGCGGCCGGCTTGTCCTTCGGCTGAATGAAGCCCATGCCGCCCTGCATCAACTCGGTAATTTCTCCCCCACCGAGGTTCGATGTCAGGAAGATCACTGTCTGCGAGAGGTCCACGCGGCGGTTGTCCCCCAGCGTGAGCGTCGCCTTGTCCAGCATGCCTAGGAGCAATTGCCAAAGCGCGTCGCTGGCCTTTTCGATTTCGTCGAAGAGCAGGAAGCTGAGCTTCAGCTTCTCCGTATGGCTGGCTGCCAGCGCTTCTTGTGTGATTAAGGGATGGGTTTCGCGATGGCCCAGGTAGCCTGGAGGCGAACCAATCAGCTTGGCAATTTCATGCGAGTGCTGGAACTCCGCGCAATCCACCTTGATCACCGCGCGGGCATCCCCAAACAGGATTTCCGCAGCCGCTTCGACAATGCGCGTCTTTCCCGAGCCTGTCGGCCCCAGAAACAGGAGGTTTCCCACCGGACGGCCGGGCGAGTTCAATCCGGCACAAAAAACTTGGAACATGTCGACCAGGGACTGTACGCCCTCTTCCTGACCTACGATCTTGGCTCGCAAAGACGAGTGAAAATCACAGGTGTCATTGCTGCGGATGGTTGGATCCAGTTGATGGCGGACGGCAGCTTTCATTTCGTCAACCCTTCATCGCGTCTAGCTCCCCCAAACGCGAAGCGCGTCTCAAAGTCGCGCATCATCGTTTATAGCATGGGGGTTGCCAATCTTTTCCACAGCTTGGAACGTCAAGAAGCAACGCAAACTCAATAACATACAGGATTTGGAATCCCGAAGAGTGTCTCAAGCCGTGAGACAGTCGTTTCATCTGCAGGCAAAGTGAGAGAGATGAAACAGTTTGTGTCACGGGCCAGACGACAAAAAGAGGCGCGTTTCAGCGCGCCTCCGCTCGTTGTTAAAGTGATGCTTTAACTATCTTAGCGGTCTTGCTTCTTGCGCCCTTGCGCGGGAGCCGCCGAGCCTCCGCCGGGTTGCGCCACGCGTGACTTCCTGTCGTCCACGCTGGTTTCGGTAGGCGTCTCTGCAGACTTGCCGTCCTTCGCCTCAACAGCCGTGGTCTTGCTGCCGCCTCCCTGCGTGGCGGCTTGCACCAAGGCCCCTTCGCCCTCCCGCACAAAGGTAAGTTGCTTGTGGCTCTCATCCCAATCGATACGCACCAGATCGCCCAGGCTGACCTGATCCGTAGCCAGCAGATTCGCCAGGGGATAAACGACATGCCGCTCGATGGCGCGCTTCAGGTGGCGGGCGCCATAGCGCTGGTCCGTGCCTTCCTTCAGCAGAAAGTCGCGGCCGGTGTCCGTCACGCGAAAGAGGAACTGCCCTTTGGCGGTGTCCAGAACCCTCTGCTGCACCTGCCCCAGCTCAATGTTGAGCACCTCCTGTAGCTGCTCACGCTGCAATGGATGGAAGACCACCACTTTGTCCAGGCGGTTCATGAATTCCGGCGAGAACTTCCGCCGCGCTGCTTCCACGGCCGTGCGCTCCACCTTCTCATCCAAGCCGGTGACTGGCTTGTCTTTGGGCTGTATGAAACCCATGCCACCCTGCATCAGCTCGGCAATCTCACCGCCGCCGAGGTTGGACGTCAGGAAGATCACCGTTTGCGACAAATCCACCTTGCGGTTGTCCCCCAGAGTCAGGGTGGCCTTGTCCAGCATTCCCAGCAGCAACTGCCACAAGGCATCGCTGGCCTTTTCAATTTCGTCGAACAGCAAGAAACTCAGTTTCAGGTCGTCTCGATGGCTTGCCGCCAGCGTCTCCTGAGTGATTAGCGGGTGCGTTTCGCGATGCCCCAGATAGCCTGGAGGCGAACCAATCAGCTTGGCAATCTCGTGCGAGTGCTGGAACTCCGCGCAATCGACCTTGATCACCGCGCGAGCGTCCCCAAAAAGGATCTCCGCTGCCGCTTCCACGATGCGCGTCTTGCCCGAACCTGTCGGCCCAAGAAAAAGGAGGTTCCCTACCGGACGGCCCGGCGAATTCAATCCGGCGCGAAAGACCTGGTACAAGTCGACCAGAGCCTGGACGCCTTCTTCCTGTCCGACAATCTTTCCCCGCAGCGCGGTCTGGAAATCAATCGTGTCCGTGCTGCGTTTGCTGGGATCGAGTGGCAGGATGGTTTCGCTCATGACCGCCTCCTAGTGCGCCCGCGATGACGGGGGCACATTACCGAATCTCCCGCGTACCCGGCCAAACTGATCGAGCTTGACCTGAATGGTGGAATGCAAGAGCTGCAATTGTACAAGCAGTTCCCGTGCCACCACGGGGGATTCAGAAATTCGGAGGAGCGGCGGAAACAAGTCCGCCAGTTCGAGATTGAGGGCTCGAAGAGAGGAAACAAGTTTTTGGACCGCCGGCGAGTTTGGATTCGCCAGGTCCACTTGACCGTTCAATTGTTCGCGCAACGCTTTCCAATCCAGCTCCACGAAAGGATGCTTCTTGGAAACTTCGCGCACGAGATCATCCGTAATTCGCGCCCGAGCTCCGAGTCTAGCCAAATGGAGTTGGCGCACTTTTCCGCCGCGGCGCACATTGTGCACCAGGTAGAACGAATTTCCTTTGCGGCGGACAAAAGCCACGACGTCACCTCAAACTGCCGTCACGCTGCGTAGTGTAATTCTCTTCCACTACGCTCTACAATATTAGACACTCTTTTTCCTAGAAAGTTGCACCCAATAAGTAACGGGTTTCAACGTAGAGCAAACACCGGAGAAATCCTTATCACTAATTTCGCTTCGTTTCATCGAAATATCGGATTCTCGCTTCATCGCTTCACTTCCGGCATTTCTCCGCGTCCCGTTCTGATCGAATGCCCGCTGTTGTGCCGCTTCATGAATCAGCGGCGTTGTCCAGCTACTGCATTAAACCCTGTAAGCGCGTTTTTCTCTTGTTCTCTTGGCGACAGGCACCTAGGATTTGTCTCGAATTTCTTGTGAATCTCCTTTGGAGCCTGATTCGGTATGTCCTGGGATCCTGTCTTTCGCTTCGTGAAACAAATTCCCCGCGGCCGGGTTCTTACTTATGGGGCCTTGGCTAAAGCCTTGCGTCTTCCCGGCGGCGCGCGCAGCGCCGGACGCGCCATGGCCGCAACTCCTTCCGGAAAGGGTATTCCCTGGCATCGCGTCCTTGGTGAACGCGGCAGAATCCTGATCCGCGAGCCTTATGCCTCCCTGCAAAGAAAACTTCTCGAAAGTGAAGGCGTCGCGATCGTCGAGTCCCGCGTGGACTTGAAACGCCATCTCTGGAAACCGTCCAAAAAATCCACGCCGAAACTCCGCGCCCGCAAAAAGCGCAATCACAAGTGAGGCGGCAGCCCGTCTGTTCTCCTGTTACGAACGGGCCGCTTATCTGCGGTATGCTATAGCCTCTTTTCTGAGTGCGCCCCGAGTGGTGCGGGGCAACGAACATGACTAATCCCATTCTTCATGTGGAGAATCTCGTTAAGCGCTACGGCGACGTCGAAGCCGTTCGCGGCGTCAGCTTCGACGTGGAAGAAGGAGAAGTTTTCGGGCTGCTTGGGCCGAATGGCGCCGGCAAGACCACTACCGTTGAAATTCTCGAAGGACTCCGCGATCCCGACGGCGGCCGCGTTTCCGTTTGCGGCCTGGACCCGCAGCGCGATTCGGACGCCCTTAAGCACGAAATCGGCGCCGCGCTGCAATCCACCTCACTCCCGGACAAGCTCCGCGTCATGGAAGCCCTGCGTCTTTTCGCCAGCTTTTACAAGCGCGGCCGCAAGCCTGAAGAATTACTCAAACGTTTCGGCCTGGAAGAAAAGCGCAACACCTTTTACAACCAGCTCTCCGGCGGCCAAAAGCAGCGCCTCGCCCTCGCTATGGCCCTGGTCAACGATCCGAAAGTAATCTTTCTGGACGAACCCACCGCGGGACTCGATCCGCAAGTGCGCCGCGAAATCTACGACGTTATCGAGGAACTGCGCCGTGAGAAAAAAACCATCCTGATGACAACGCATTACATTGAAGAGGCCGAGCGCCTGTGCGACCGCGTCGCCATCGTGGACTTCGGCAAGGTAATCGCTCTCGGCACACCTCGCGAATTGAAAGCGCATTCCGGTGGCGCCACTCGCATCGAAGTGCGCCTCTCGAAGCCGGAATCCAATGGCGCATTGAAAAGCCTCGAAGGCGTGGCCGACGCGCGCGAAGTGGATGGCGCCTACGTCCTGCACTCCAAGCGCCCGCCGCAAACCATCGTTTCTCTCGTCAAACATCTGGAAGCCGGCGGCAACGAACTTGTCAGCCTCGAAATCGCCACTCCATCGCTTGAAGATGTCTTCATCGAAATGACCGGAAGGAGGCTGCGCGATTGAGCAACTTTGCCAGTTTAACCCGCACGCGCATTCTGCTCGCGCTGCGCAATAAAATGTTTTTCTTCTTTAGCGTGGTCTTTCCGCTGGGCATGTTTTTTCTGTACGCCGGGATTTTCGCCCGCAGCAATCCTCGCGCTGTTAGTTATTTTCTCGGCCCCGTCATCGCCTTCAACGTGATGGGCAGCTTTTGGGGACTCAGCGCCACGCTGGTGATGTTCCGCGAACAAGGGATTCTGCGCCGCTTCCACGTCACGCCGGTCACGGCCACGGACATGCTTGCCTCCAGCCTCCTGGCAAACTACGTGCTCACGCTCCCCACTGTTTCCATTGAAGTATTCTTGGCGCGTTTCATCTTTCATGTTCCAAGCCTCGGCAATCTTCTCTCTCTCGCTGTCCTGGTTACCGTCGGCACGGTTTCGTTTGGGTCGCTCGGCCTCGTCGTCGCCAGCGTCACCAACACCATGCAGGAAACTCAAGTCCTTAACCAGATTATCTGGCTGCCGCTGATCTTTCTTTCTGGCGCCACCTTCCCCCTTGCCTACTTGCCCAATTCTGTCCAACATGTGGGCCTCTTCTTGCCGGCCACCTATCTCGTTACCGCACTCCAGGGCGCCCTTTATCAATCCTTTTCCGTCTCGCAACTCTTGGTTCAAATCGTGGCCCTCGCCGTTTGGGCTATTCTCACTTTCTTCGTTGCGGCGCAGCTCTTTCGCTGGGAGCCAGAGGTCAAAATTCCGCGCAGAGCCAAGCTTTGGGCTCTGGCCACTGCGCTGCCTTTTTTCCTCTTGGGCGCCTGGGAAAACACCAACGGCGACATCCTGAAACAGGCGCAAGCCGCCTTCCACTCTTTGGAGCGCCCCGGCAATTCCGATCAGCCATCCAAGACTGCGCGGTAACAACCCGCATTGCCGCGCGCCGCGCCAATTTGGTTTCTGGTGTTTCTCTTTCGGTACCATCGGCGCATTGACGCTCGCCGCCCGGTACCGTATTCTGCGATTTCGCGCCGTGCCACGGCGAATGGCACTGCCAAACAGGGAGCATCTATGCCGATTCAGGCCACCGAGAAAATCTGGCGCAACGGAGAGTGGATCAACTGGGAAGACGCCAAACTGCACGTTCTTTCCCACGTCGTGAGTTACGGCTCCGCGGTTTTCGAAGGCATCCGCTGCTACGAAACGAAGCAGGGCCCGGCCATCTTCCGCTTGCGCGAGCATATGCAGCGCCTGATCAACTCCGCAAAAATTTACCGCATGGAGCTTCCCTACTCCGTCGATCAATTCGCCAACACCGCTTGCGAGCTCGTCCGCCTGAACAAATTGAATTCCTGTTACGTGAAGCCCATCGTGCTGCGCGGCTACGGCGAAGCAGGCGTGAATCCGCTGAATTCGCCCATCGACATTTACATAGCCTGCTGGAGCTGGGGCGCGTATCTTGGTCCGGAAGCTTTGTCGAAAGGTGTCGACGTCGGCGTCAGCTCCTGGACGCGCATCGCTCCGAACACTCTCCCCGCCATGTCCAAAGCCGCCGCGAATTACATGAACTCGCAGCTCATTCGCATGGAAGCCACATTTAACGGCTACACCGAGGGCATTGCGCTCGATTCCGACGGCCATGTCAGCGAAGGCTCCGGCATGAACGTTTTTCTCGTGCACGACGGCGTGCTGTACACTCCGCCTCTCGCTACCAGCATTTTGCCCGGCATTACCCGCGACGCCGTCGTCAAGCTCGCAGCCGACCTCAACATTCCCTTCAAGGAAACGGTCATCCCGCGCGAAATGCTTTACATTGCCGACGAAGTCTTCTTCGTGGGCACCGCCGTCGAAATCACGCCCATCCGTTCCGTCGACCACATCCAGGTCGGCAAAGGCGTTGCGGGGCCAATCACCCTCACACTGCAGGCAGAATTCTTCTCCCTGACCAGCGGCAGGAAACCCGACCGCCACAATTGGCTCACTCCGGTCAGCGCGCCCGTCAGCGCTGCTACGCGCTAGCAGTCTCTCGTTTCCATCATTTTTTGTGGCGGCGCAGCATGCTGCGCCTTTGCCAACGACGCGCGGCTCAGTGGGTCACCGGACGGCGCTCTCAGTTGCCGTACGATTATGACCATAGTATAATGACCATGGCCATAAAGGAGCTCCGAATGAAAAAAATGGCAGCAGGCGTCTTCAAGGCAAACTGTCTCGCCGTCATGGACGAAGTCCAGTCCAAGCGCGAAACCGTCGTGATCACCAAACACGGCAAGCCCGTGGCGAAGCTCGTGCCAGTCAACCCGCAACTCGATGATATCTTCGGTTTTCTTCGCGGGAAGATCACGATTACAGGAGACATAGTTTCCCCCGCCTTGACACCGGATGAGTGGGGTAATCTCTTTTGATTATATTGGACACACACGCTGTGCTTTGGCTGATGTCTGACCCTGACAAGTTGTCGGGCAAAGCCAGAGCAGCAATTGAAGTTTCGCGTACGAATGGTGAGGGAATATCAGTTTGCGATATAACCCTCCTGGAGTTAACAACGCTCGCGAGCAGGGGCCACATCCGTCTCGGTATCAGCCTCGAATCCTTACTGCTCGAAGTCGAGTCCCGCTTTGTCGTCCTGCCGATCAGTAGCCGCGCGTGTGCGCGCGCCATGTCGTTTCCAACAACTTATTCCAAAGACCCGGCGGATCGCATCATAGGAGCTACCGCGCTCGTCGAAGGGCTTTCTCTGATCACGGCGGACCGCGAAATCCGTCGCTCCAAATTAATTCCTACCATCTGGTGAGTTTCTCTTTATTCATGCTCCGTGCCTTCGGCGCTCGGTGTTTACTCCGACCCGGTCGGAGTGCTCTCTGTGTAAATTCCTGTTCTTTTCATCTCCCCGCGTAGGTACTCAAAGTTCCTTGGAGTGCTGGCGTTCTGCCTCGCATTCCGGCTAGAATGCAGCGGTTTGCATCGGGCACGCATTCCTTTCCTTTCGCGGAGGATCATTGATGTACGGCACATCGCAAAAGCTCATCGCGGAATTCCTGGGAACGTTTGCGCTGATTTTTTTCGGCGCCGGCTCGATTTGCACCGACCAGTATTTACATGGCACGGGCGGCCTCGGTCTTCTCGGCATTGCGCTCGCCCACGGGCTCGCCATCGGCGTCATGGTTTCCGCCCTCGGCCACATCTCCGGCGGACACTTCAATCCCGCCGTGACCATCGGCTTCTGGGTCACTAAGCGCGTCAATACCATCGACACGATTCTCTATTGGGCGGCGCAACTTGCCGGCGCAACAGCCGCGGCGTTTTTGCTGAGGGCCGTGGTTCCCGAAGAGACCTGGCGCGCCGTAACGCTGGGCACCCCGGAGCTGGCCCGCGATTTTCCCCGCTGGGCAGGCATGACGCTCGAAGCCGTAACCACTTTTTTTCTCGTACTCACGGTTTTCGCCACCGCTGTCGATGAAAAGGGCGCGTTTCGCTCCATCGCCGGCTTTGGCATTGGCCTCTCGATTACCCTCGGCATCCTCGTCGCCGGCCCGCTCACCGGAGCGGCCTTGAACCCCGCGCGCGCGTTCGGACCCGCTCTTGCAGCCACCCACTGGGCCAATCACGGGGTCTACTGGGTCGGTCCGCTGGCCGGAGGCTTTATCGCCGGTCTGCTCTACGACTCGCTCTATTTGAAGAAGCCTTGAACGTCAATTTCGCTGAGAAACCCGCCACTCGGCCAGTTAACTAGCGCGCAACCGGCCTTTGCGGTTTCCTTGCTCACCCTTCCCCCCGATGCTAGCTTCATACATTAGCTGCACTCTTGCGGGGTTCACACGATATGGCTATTAGCGTTGACGATCTTCTACGCCGCGCCGTCGAAAGCAAAGCGTCCGACTTGCACCTGAAAGTCGGCAATCACCCTTATTTGCGCATCGACGGCCTGCTCACCCCGCTCACCGACGTTCCTCGCGTCACCCCGGAAGAAATGCTTTCCATGGCCTTCAGCATGATGACCAACCGCCAGAAGCAAAAGTTCAAGGAAACGGCGGAATTGGACATGGCCTATGGCGTTGCGGGCTTGGGGCGCTTCCGCGTCAACGTGTTTCAGCAGCGCGGCAATGTCGGCATGGTGCTCCGCGTCATCCCCACAAAAATTCGCACCAACGAAGAGCTGAATCTTCCCTCGGTCGTCAACAAGGTTTGCGAAGAACAGCGCGGCCTGGTGTTGGTCACGGGAACCACGGGTTCCGGTAAGTCCACCACGCTGGCGGCCATGATCGACCGCATCAACGCCACGCGCGCCGACCACTTGATCACCATCGAAGACCCCATCGAGTTCCTGCACCGCGACAAGAAAAGTTTCATCAATCAGCGCGAAGTCGAAGTGGACACCGCGAACTTTTCCACGGCCTTGCGCGCCGCCCTTCGTCAGGACCCAGACGTGATTCTGGTCGGCGAAATGCGCGACCTCGAGACCATTTCCACTGCCCTGCTCGCCGCGGAAACCGGCCACCTGGTTCTTTCCACTTTGCATACTCTCGACGCCACGGAAACCATTCAGCGTATTATCGCGGTCTTCCCGCCGCCGGAGCAGAAGCAGATTCGTTTGCAGCTTGCCGCCACACTGAAGGCCGTCATTTCCCAGCGCCTGGTTCGACGCGCGGATGACAAAGGCCGCGTGCCCGCTTGCGAAATCATGATTGCCACCGGCTACATCCGCGATTGCATCATCAACGCGGACAAGACGCGCTTGATTCATGACGCCATCGCCGCCGGCACCAGCCAGTACGGCATGCAAACGTTCGATCAATCGCTTTTCGATCTTTATTCCAAGCAGCTCATTACTCTCGACGAAGCTCTCGCGCGCGCGTCCAACGCCGACGAGTTCAAGCTGCGCATCCAGGGTATTCGCTCCGCCTCCGACTCCGCCCGCGAGGAAATGGAGCGCCAGATGGCCGACTTCGAGCGCTTCGCCCGCAAGTAACGCACTGCTTATTGTTCTACAAGGGCCCAACGCAACGGCTTCTCAGAACCACCTGGATTTTCTCGTCTCCGTGTTTTCTCACTCTCGTCCTTAGCTTGTTCCTGTGGGCCGTCGCAGAAGCCAGTCACCAGGGGACGCGATTCCTACAGGGCTGTGTTTTCATTTGCAATCCGCTCCTTGGCATCCTTGGAATTGGCGCGGCCGCAAACTTGGTCATCGCCTCCGTTTGCTTGGGCCGGCTATTGTTCTCGGATGATGTCGCGCCGCGAGCAAAATGGAGCGGTATTTTTGCAGTGATTTCAGGGTTAGTTGGGCTCGCGATTGCATGTTATTTGTATTTGTCCGGAAAATTGAACCTGACCTGGTGGTTCTGAGTCCTTGCGTCACGAGTTCCTCACGCCTATCCTTCCTCTATGTTCAGCAGACCCCGCCAGCTCGACACCGAAGCGGAATTGTACGATGTCGCCGTGCGTGCCTTGATGCGACGGGCGCACTCCGTCCACGAAATGAAGCAGAAGCTCGAGCGCCGCAGCGACAACAAGCTGCTGGTGCAAGTGGTAATGGCGCGGCTGAAAGAAAACGGCATGGTCGATGACGCCCGTTATGCCAAACAATTCGCCCGGCAACGCACCGAATCCCGCAAGCAAGGAAAGTACCGCGTCGCACGCGACCTCCGCGCCCGCGGCATTCCCGACCGGCACATTTCCTCCGCCCTCGAAGAAGTCGCCCAGACCTCCGACGAAGCCGCCATGGTCCGCCAGCGTATCGAGCGCAAGCTGCGCTTGAACCGTGGCGAAATTAATGAAAAGAAGCTGGCTTCCCTGTACGGCAGCCTCCTCCGCGCCGGGTTCTCCGCTGACGTCGTCCGCCGCGAATTGAAGGCGCTAACGAGAGAAGACGTAGCCGAAGTCGAGACGGAATAGGTTCTCCCTCACGGGTCACGAACTGGCTTCGCTTTTCGGCAGGAGGACGACGTATTAAAGCGGGAGCTTGCTCCCGCTTTTTCTTTTCTGGGCAGTCGCTTCGGCCCTTGCTAGTCCAAAACAACCGAAATCGCGTCCTTTAGAATCAACCAATTACGAATCGCAAACTTTGTAAGTCCTTTCCTTTGCTATTCATGCAAATTGGTGGGGGGCATAACAGAAAAGCCGCCCGACGAATCGAGCGGCTTGTCCGTAACCTGGGTAAGCTTTATCGGCCTTAAGTCTTACTTGCAGCGGTTGGCTGGTTCGCCGGGGCCGCCCTCCAAGCAAGGAATGGCACTTAGATACTCGTATATGGCACGGAGATCATGATCCGTCATGTTTGCATAGATCGGCCATGGCATGATCTGGAGAAGAGCGCCGTCGAACGGAGCTGGGAGGCATTTCCCGTTGGGTGCTCCAGTGCAGGTCGGATGCACTTTGTCCGTATCGATGCCAGTTCGGATGATGGCCTCGAATGTGGCAAAAGTGTTTCCACCTTCGGGCATCCCGGTCTTGTCCGGCGTCAGGTTGCGCGAAATAATGTGCGGGAAGGGTCCCGGTCCAGGAAACGGACCGAAGTCTCTACCGCCGCCCAGGTATGTCTTGGGATTGATCTTCGTGGGTTTTTGACCGAAGTAAGGGTTTCCACCCATGGCGAATTCGGTGGCTGGGTCCGCGGAGTGGCAGCCATTGCAGTCACCCTGTGCGTTGACAATGTAGCTGCCCAATCCCACCAAATGCCGGTTTTTCCCGACCAAGTCCAGCGGGACCGGCGCGATTTCAAATCCTCGACGAACTTTTGCCTCATCTCTTTCGTCGTCGTCATCGTCATGGGCGATAACGCGTCTGGAACTGCTCACCATTCCCGCGACAACGATGGCAACAAATGCGGCGATGACTCCTGTGGTCTTGAAAAACTTGCTCTCCGTCATGGCAACTCTCCTTTTTCTCTTTTTTCCCGAAGTGTGATTCTTGTTGGCCTGAACAAGCAGAAAGGTTTACCGCGCCTTACTGGAAGGGACACTGCCAGAACTGCGGTTTGAGGTGGACTATATCCCGTTCTTGCTAGGAGTCAAGGAATTAGGTCGGCCGCGGGCCTTGCGGCGGCGGCTTAAAGCGCCGGAAAAGGCCTCCGTCGCACTCACCTGAGAAAGTGGGGCGCGGCCAGGATAGCGAGGAGAGCAAAAACCATGAGGAGGAAAGAACAGATCGCGACCAACAGCGCTGGACGCCAAGACCTTTGAGAGATTTCACTAAGTTGACCTTTAAGCTCAGGTCCAACTTCGCTCAGGGAAGAAGTTAAGCCTGGAATCGCTTCTTTGTTATAAACTCCAAAGCATCCATAGCAGAACGATCAGAACCAGTGAGAAAAACATGGGGATTCCCATGGCAATTGCGAATCGGTGTGCCCGCGGAGTCAAACCAGCGAAGTCTTCCAGGATCAACCCGGGAATGAAAACGGCTGGATAGCCCAGGAACCCAATCCACTGATTGAGACTCCGATACATCCTGACAAACACTCGGATTTTTTCTTCATCCGATTTGGAATCGACGAAATAACACTTGCGCTTAAGGCCAAATGGAACAAAGACGAGCCGTCCGCTCCGATCTTTCAAGAAGTGAGAGTCAACGGCGTAGTCCATCATTCTGGAAAACGGAGAGATCATGGCTTACGGCTAACCAGGAATAACAATGAGATGCCCATGGCGATCGCCCCCAGGATGATCAGCCCAGCGACAACTAAAATTTGCCGCCGCCCGGCACTCCTCCCCGATACCGAAACCTCATCTTCGGCCGAAACAAAACTTAGGAACGCCTTTTTGTAGGATCTCCAAACCAAGAAATAGGGGAGGCCCACGACAAAAAGATAAATCCCCAGAAAAATACATTCAGCTCTAAGCACATGCTCCGCTTGCCTGTCTAGAACATGCCGGAGATCCGTCGACCACCCCGATGCCAGCAGACCGCCTAGCAGGAGTATGGACGCGTGGGCGCAATAAAACATTTTTAGAAAAGATCTGATTTTTAGTTCCTCAGCCTGAGACCTGACAAGGTAGCCTCGATGGCGGCGGTCCCCGGGGAAAACGACCACGCGGCCGGCGTTTTCACTTCTAAAATTCGCGCTTACAATGGAGTCAAGAAGAGCCATATGAATTCCATTCTCCTTGGGTAGGTTCCTCGGGTCGTGTCTACGTCCATGTTGCCACTCCAAAAAAATGGTCCGCCATGGAAAAGATGTCCTTGTGTCCTTCTCGCCGCTAGCGCCGCATTAGTCGTGCAATCGGAACCTTACCAACGGCTCAACTTTGGATTCGTTGCGGGGGTTTGCGGCGGATTCCTTGCTAATCCTCAGAGTTTCTTTTGAAGTCGTTCGACTCGATTTGATATCATTCATCCAGACTGAAGTTCCCGCCCACCCTCGTGATTGTTCGGACGGTACTATGTGGGAAGATAGCCGTTATTGTTGGGTGGTGCATTGCAAGAACCGTTGGTTCCACCTTCGGCAGAATCTATTTTACAGACACAGGATTCCGCTGGCCGAGACGGATAGCGTCACACCTCGGCCCGCTATTGATCGCCGATTCAGGGCCCGATGCGATGAATGCGGCAAAGAGTATGTCTACAAACCTTCCGAGGTGCTGAGATCTGAACTAGAGCCTCCTGAGCCATTCACGCCACACCCACTATTTAGCGATGAAGAGTCTGGCTCCCATCCGATTGTCGCGGATCCAGACAACGCACAACGCTGACTCCCGGTAAACGACGCAAATCGTGAATCGATGACAGCAGACTCTGCATTCATTGCGGGGTCTTGCCGCGTCTGCGATAATCTGGAGATTAAATCCTGCAAAACTGGGGCCGGCGTGCCCGGGTAGCGGCACGGAAAAGAAGGTGCCCGGCAAGGGCACGCACATGAAAATGACGGGGAACGAGAAAAGGCCCACGCCCGCGGTAATCGGGCACAAAAAGAAAGAATGGAGCGGCAACGAAATCCGCGAAGCCTTCTTGCGCTTCTTTGAGGGCAAACGCCACCGGCGGGTGCGCAGCTCGTCGCTGGTGCCGCATGGCGATCCCACTTTGCTCTTTACCAACGCAGGTATGAACCAGTTCAAGGACGTTTTCCTCGGCCTCGACAAGCGCGAGTACACGCGGGCGACGACAGCACAGAAATGCGTGCGCGCGGGCGGCAAGCACAACGACCTCGAAAATGTCGGCTTCACCAAGCGCCACCACACGCTTTTCGAGATGCTCGGCAATTTTTCGTTTGGCGATTATTTCAAGAAGGACGCGATTGCTTACGCGTGGGAATTGGTCACTTCGCTCGAATGGTTCGGCATCGCTAAGGACAAGCTGTACGTGACGATCTTCGATGACCCCGACAAAGCAGCCGCCTCCTTGGAACTAGGGTTCGACGTTGAGCGCGACCATGAGGCGGAAAAACATTGGCTTGGTGTAGGGGCTCCTAAGGACCGCATCTTCGGTGGTGGGAGGAAAGACAACTTCTGGCAGATGGGCGACACTGGTCCGTGCGGCCCCTGCAGCGAACTTCATTACGACATGGGAATCTCCGCGTCGGAATTGGGTCACGGAACGACCGCGCCGGAATGCAAATTTCCCTGCGATTGCGGCCGCTTCGTCGAGATTTGGAATTTGGTTTTCATGCAGTACGATCGCCAGCCGGGAGGCACGAGGCTCTTGCCCAAGCCTTGCGTGGACACCGGCATGGGCCTCGAACGCGTTGCCGCCGTCCTCCAAGGCGTCATCTCCAACTACGATACCGATTTATTCCAGCCGCTGATGAAGCGCGCAGCCGAATTGTGCGGCGTCGATTTCCAGGGCGAGGAAAAACTCGAAGAAGGCAAAGGCGGCGCCGCTTCTCTGCGCGTAATCGCCGACCATGCGCGAGCAACCA
>Ga0207665_10000184_pt1 | contig 41733 bp, 38 predicted proteins | sample LARL112metaG_FD_184351 | JGI IMG/M metagenome (GOLD analysis project Ga0207665, IMG submission 184351) | Corn, switchgrass and miscanthus rhizosphere microbial communities from Kellogg Biological Station, Michigan, USA - LAR L11-2 metaG... | ecosystem: Host-associated > Plants > Roots >... | reverse complement strand
TGATAAACGGATCGAATGGAATCGCCGTGGGCATGGCGACCAACATTCCTCCACATAATCTGACTGAGATTGTGGACGCGACCATTACGCTGGTGAACAATCCCGCGACCTCACTTCCTGAAATCCTGAAGTTCGTGAAGGGGCCGGATTTCCCGACCGCAGGAATCATTCATGGCAAGAGCGGGATTCTTGAAGCCTACAAGACGGGTCGCGGACGTTTCATGATGCGCGCAAGAGCGGCGATTGAGACGTTCAGCAAGGACCGCCAAGCCATTATTGTCACCGAAATTCCCTATCAGATCAGCAAGAAGCGGTTGATCGAGCGCATGGCGCAGCTGGTGAACGACAAGACGGTTGACGACATTTCGGACATCCGGGACGAGAGTGATCGCGACGGCATGCGCATCGTCGTTGAACTGAAGCGCGGGGCCGAGCCACAGATCGTGCTCAACAAGCTTTTCAAGCACACGCAAATGCAGGAGAGCTTCAGCATGATCCTGCTCGCCGTGGTGCACAACCAGCCGAAAGAGATGGGGCTGATCCAGGCGCTCCAGCACTTCATCGATCATCGCGTCGATGTGGTGCGGCGTCGCACGGCGTACCTGCTGCAAAAAGCCAGAGACCGCGAGCACATTTTAGAGGGGTACCTCAACGCACTCGATCATCTGGACAACGTGATTGTGATTATTCGCGGCAGCGCGAATCGCGGCGAGGCTCGCGAGAACCTGGTGATGTATTTCGGTGGCAAAAGGATCGAGATCAATACGACCGGACGTGCACCCAAGCTCAATCCGGAAAAGCCGTTTACCGCAATTCAAGCCGACGCGATTCTCGAACTGCAATTGCACCGCTTGACCCGGCTTTCAATTGACGAAATCAATAAAGAGCTGGGGACGACCCGAGAGAGCATTGCGGAGTACGAATCGATTCTTGGTTCCGAGAAAAAGCTGCGTAAAGTCATCGTCACCGAGCTGGAAGAAGTCAAGAAGCTCTACGGCGACGAGCGGCGCACGGTGATCGAAGACGAAGCTGCGGAGATCCAACTGGAAGACCTGATTGCCGACGAGCAGGTTGCGGTCACGGTGAGCCACGGCGGATACCTGAAGCGCACGCCGATCTCGACTTACCGCCAACAGCGACGCGGAGGCCAGGGTCGCACCGGCATGAAAACGCGCGACGAGGATTTTGTCGAGCATCTGTTCATCGCTTCGACGCACGCGTACATTCTCATTTTTACGAACACCGGGCGCGTCTACTGGCTGAAGGTATATGAGATTCCTGATGTTGGAGCGGCCGGCAAAGGCAAGCACGTTTCCAATCTGGTTTCATTGCAGCCGGGCGAAACCGTCCGCAATATGCTTGCAGTGCGCAATCTGGAAGAAGAAGGCCGCTACATTTTCTTCGCCACCCGCAATGGCACGGTGAAGAAGACTCCGCTCAAAGATTTCTGCAATGTGATGTCGCGTGGCATCATTGCCATCGGCATTGATAAAGGCGATGAACTGGTTGGGACTACCCTTACCGACGGCAGCCAGATCATCTTCCTTGCCTCGCATGATGGCCAAGCCATTCGCTTCGACGAAGCCGACGTGCGCGACATGGGACGACCGGCGTACGGCGTTCGCGGCATGAAGCTCGACGAAAAAGATTACATCGTCGGCATGGCCACCACGCCCAAAGATCCCAAGAAAGCTGAAGCCGAACTTGAAAAGGCCAAGGCCGAAGCCGGAGTCCCGGAGGCGACAGCGACCGACGCGACCATTCCAATCAAAGGGTCGTTGATTTTGTCGATCACCGAAAACGGCTACGGCAAACGCACGCCCGCGGACGAATACCGACTGCAGGGGCGCGGCGGCTCCGGCGTCATCAACGTGAAGACCACCGAGCGCAACGGCAAAGTCACGGGCATCGCGCAGGTCACGGAGAAATCCGAAGTCATGCTGATCAGCCAGTACGGCAAAATCATCCGCATGGATTCGGGCACCATCCGCGAATCCGGCCGCAGCGCGCAAGGCGTCCGCCTGCTGCATATGGAAGCGGGCGATCGCGTGGCGGCGGCAGTGGTGATTCCGCCGGATGAGGAGCCGAACGGCGGGTTGATTCAGTAGGGCTTGTGTGGGGCGGACGCCTCGTCCGCCGAAGTTCTTCTGCCCCGGCTGGTGGCCTTTTAGTGCTTGCATGTTGTGCCTGCACAGCCTACAATCACTGCATGCAGTACACCATCCGAAACGTACCCGACCATCTAGATGCCGCCCTTCGCCGCAAGGCACGTGAGCAGGGCAAGAGCCTGAATGACGTGACGATAGAGGCTCTAGCGCAGGGGGCCGGCGTTGGCGAGCAGCGATCCCGCCAGCGTGACCTTAGCGATATCGCAAGAACATGGCGAAAGGATCCTGCATTCGATGACGCCCTAGCGGCGCAGGATACGATCGACCCGGAGTTGTGGCGGTGAGACTTGCTCTCGATACCAACCGCTACACCGATCTATGCCGGGGTAATACATCAGTCGTCGAAACAGCGGAACTGGCCGATGAAGTCTGGCTGCCCTTTATTGTCTTGGGAGAGTTGCGGGCCGGATTTGCAGTCGGCACCCAGGGGCCGCACAACGAAGCTATCCTGCGCCGCTTTCTTTTGAAGCCTGCCGTCGGCGTCCTCTACGCAGACGAGCAAACCACTCATCATTACGCGGCCATTTACCGTCAATTACGCAAGCAAGGCACTCCCATTCCCACTAACGACATGTGGATCGCAGCATTGGTTCTGCAACATTCGCTCAGCCTGTGTGACCGCGATGCCCACTTCGATACGCTCCCCCAACTCACACGGGTGTAGGCATTCGCCGCTTGAGGACGGGCTCCAGCGAAAGTTCGGAGGTCATGTTCATCAGCGAGTACGGCAATCATTCGCACGGATTCAAGGACGATTCGGATCTGGGCAAAGCGCGCAAAGTGTGCGCCTGCTGCCCGTGGAAGCGGGAGATCGAGTGGCGGCATCAACGCGAGGCAGAAGATCCTCGATTTGCCGGCGTAAAGCACGGCCTCGACGGCGGGCTTTCAGCTTCTCCCAAAGCTTCTTGAAAACGGAAATCATGGCACTCACTTTACATCAGCGCAATTCTCATTCGCAGATCGAGAGTCAAGCGTGGGCAGCGCGGATACGACGAGCACGGATTGCCAAGCTGACCGGCGCTCGCAGAGAGAAGAGATCACGACAGGCCATCCGGAATTGGAGCATCTTGACAATGTGACACATAATGTGTCACATTATTACCATGCCGTCCGTTAATATGCGTCAGCTACGCGACACCAAGCGGCTGAAAGCCTGGCTGCGTGCCGGAAAGACCGTCGAGTTATGCGATCGGGACCGGGTTATCGCTCGCATTGTCCCTGAAAATGGGCAGGGGCGTCCGGCCAAGATGCCGGACTTTGCTGCCCGCGCAAAGAAAATATTTGGCGATCGCATTCTGCCCGGCGCCGATATCGTTATCGAAGAGCGCGGCCGCTATTAATGGTCTACGCGGACTCCAGCTTCTTGGTTTCTTTGTATGTGACCGATAGCCACTCTGCTGACTCTCGCCATCGTATGCTAACCGCCCCGAGTCTCTGGCTTACGCCGCTTCACATCGCCGAGTGGTCTCACGCCATTGCCCAGCACATGTTTCGCGGAGAGTTGAAGCCAAACGAAGTGACAGATCTGTATCGCCAATTGGAGGACGACAAGCAGGGAGGGGTCTGGGTTGAGGCGGAACTACCCGAGAGTGCTTTTGAGATCTGCGCCGATCTGGCCCGCCGTCACGGGCCTAAACTCGGATTACGCACGCTAGACAGTTTGCACGTCGCCTGCGCGCTGGAACTTAAAGCCGACCGCTTCTGGACCTTCGACGACCGCCAGGCAAAACTGGCAAAAGCAGAGGGACTGAAGATCTGAATCGCACCTGCTCTTCTTCCTTCCCTCTCCTCCTCGCGCTTTCGGCTTCGCAATCATCTTTTCATTGCAACTGCCCCGGACAATATCTGACATGACATGTCCTTCGAGTCCACGTCGTGTGCGAACCGCCAAGGATCACTTCACTTCAACTTTCACTCTCATCCAGGGGTGAAGGCAGCATTGAAAGTAGTGTGTGCCCTTGGACAATCCTGTAAACAGCGATGTGCTGCCCTGAATGATCCGGGTCTTGGCTACGGCGAGGTCGTTGAATCCACCCGCGCATTCGGGTACTGGCTCTTCCCCGCTGTTCAGGCCAGCGATAAAGCCGCCGCCAAATTGCTTCACTTCCGTGAAAGTGTGGGGCTCGCCGCCCTGGTCAACGACCGAAACGACGGTACCTTTGTGGATGGTGAGCTCGTCGGGCTCAAAGTCCCATTTAGGATCCGGAGTTCCGGCTGCGGCTTTCGCGAACAAGTCCTGAATCGTGGTGGCAAACCCCAACGGGGCGAGCGCGACATTCTTGCAGAAGTCCGGCCCGATCGCTTGGTTGAAAGAGGCCGGATCGCATTCGTCCAGGGCGACGATCTGGGCGACGCTGGGTGGGCCATCAGGCTGAATTGCTCCTGCGAAGACCAGGCAACCGGCGACCAAACCGAGTCGAATCAATGTTTTCTTCATGGCGAATCTCCCTGTCCTCGGCTTTCTGCCCGGTCAACCTATGGCGGCACCCGAGGAATTTTTGTGCATACTTGCAGATCACACTTTTGCGCTCAATAGTGGCCACCTGTTGGCCGTCTTAATTTCTTATGTGCTTTTAAGTCGCAGAAAACAGAAGTGATGTTGCGAAAGGCAGAATTGGCGGTAGAATTGCGGCGCTCACCTGGGGGCGTCCGTGGCTACAGAGCCGGTACGAGTACAGCAGCCGATGAAGTTCGGGGAGGACTTCGAACTCGACCTCCGCGCCTACGAACTGCGCCGCTCCGGCCTAGCGCTCAAGCTGGAACCGACACCCTTCGGAATTCTGGCCCTGCTAATTGAGCAACGCGGCGAACTCGTTACCCGACAGCAGATCGTCGAAAAAATTTGGGGCAAGGGCGTTTTTCTTGATACTGACAACAGCATCAACGGCGCCATCCGCAAGATTCGGCAGGTGCTGAATGATGATTCGGAGAACCCTCGCTTTATACAAACCGTGACCGGCCGGGGTTATCGTTTCATTGCACCGATAGTGGCGCCAACTCTTGAAATACCGGCCCTGCTGATCGTCGAGCCGGCGGGCGCGCGAAAAACCGCAGAGCCCGTAAGCGCGTCGGAAACGAAAATCCGACGCATTCTCGTACTCAGCCTTTTGATTACGACGGTTGCCGGGTTGACGTTTTGGCTTGTAGCGCGATTCCGACTCCGAGCCAGCGCGACACCGCCGATCCACTCGATAGCTGTCCTGCCACTCGACAACTTGTCTGGCGATCCCGCTCAAGACTACTTAGCCGACGCGATGACCGATGAGCTGATCACCAACCTTGCCAAGGTTGGCTCATTACGCGTGACCTCTCGCACCACCGTCGCTCTTTACAAGCACACCGGCAAGAAGCTTCCCGAGATAGCGCGTGAATTGAACGTAGATGGAATCGTCGAAGGATCGGTCGTGCGCTCAGGGCAGCGGGTGCGAGTCACAGCCCAGCTCATTCGCGCGAGCACGGACCAGCATCTTTGGGCGGAAACCTATGACCGCGATTTTAGCGATGCTCTTCAATTGCAAAGCGATGTGACCCGAGCCATTACTGAGCAGGTGCGCGCTCAGTTGACCCCTGAGCTCAAAGAGCAATTCGGTGCCTCCGGTTCCATGGATCCCGAAGCGTACGACTCCTATCTCAGAGGCCGTTACCACATTTATAACGAATCGTTCACTGATCCAGAGACGCTGAATAAAGCGAGGGCTTCCTTTGAAGAGGCGATTAAGAGAGATCCGAACTTTTCTCCAGCCTACTCCGGCCTAGCCGAGACTTACGTTTGCATAGCGCTATTCGCGCCAGGACAGGTTTCAGCTGGGGAAGCGTTTAGGTTGGCAAGAGCAGCAGTCCGCAAGGCGCTTGAGTTGGATCCAAACAATGGCGAAGCCTACGACGCTCTCGGCACGCTGAGCTGGCGCGCCGACTTTGACTGGAAGGCGGCCGACCACGCATTCACTAAAGCCATCGCTCTCGCCCCGAGTTTCAGTTGTGCCCATGAAGACCGGGCAATGTTCCTGGCTTTAATGGGAAGACGTAACGAGGCTCTGGACGAGTTGGAAAAAAGCAAGACAATTGACCCTGGACCGGTTTCTGCCGGCGCCGAGTTAGCCGTCTTTATTCAACTGCGAGATTGGGAACGGTTGCTTCAATCGAGTCGCCAACAGCTAGCGGCGAATGCGAATGACTGGCAGATGCACACCAATCTCGGTGTCGGGTATGAAGGTACAGGCAAGTTTCCCGAAGCTATCGCCGAATATCAGAAGGCCGTTGAGCTCTCGAATGGCGGCGATCTGAATGCGGTCGCTTCGCTGGCACACGCCTATGCGGTCGCTGGCCGCCGCTACGATGCCGAAAAGATTCTCCACCATCTCGAGCAGAAATCGCGAGAGGGCAAAGCCTCGCCGTATCTTTCAGCAACTATCTACTCTGGACTCGGCGAAAAGGACAAGGCATTAGAGCTCATCGAAAAGGCTTACCGGGAGAAGTCTCTAGATATTGGCTGGATCTTGAAGTCCGACCTCCGGACAGACAACCTCCGCTCCGATCCTCGCTTCCATAACCTGCTGCAACGGGTAGGACTGACGAATTGACTTCAGTCCGGCGTCAACCTTGTTCCTGTTGAAATCCTTCCAACCGCCTTGCATGCTTCCGCATCTCCATATATGCACAAAACTTAACGTGGAGGCGAAGGATGAGATTTCGTAAAGAGAATATTCTCTGGAACGTGCTGCTCGGGACAGGCGTGTATCTGATTGATTCATTGAGAGGCAGACTTGCTGACGGTTTCGACGACATAAGCGACCGTGCGCGCGACACCTACGGCGAAGCTTCGCGCAGGGTCAGCCGGGCCTCGGATGTGATTCGCGGCGAAGACCATCGTGGTGTGAATACTGCGGTAGCGCTGCTGCTCGGAGTTGGCGTAGGCGTCGGAGTTGGGTTGCTACTCGCGCCCGCCAGTGGCGAAGAGACACGCAGCAATATTTCAAACAAGGTGCAGGAATTCGGCGACCGCGTGCGGGACAAGTTCAGTGAGGAAAGGCGCGGGCCAGAATCTAAGAACTACGGCACATAGCCATTGACGAACCTCTTGGTTCAGAAGTACTGCTTCAAAGCGGGCACGATCCTCCGCCGGGCCAGGTAGTATTCGTTCACAGGTTTGTTGTCTTTAAGCGCCGGAGTTCCCGGCGCTTGTTCTATTAGCTGCTCCAGCGAAGCTTCGTTTTTCAACAACGCCGCGAACTGGCGTTCCGCATTAGGCTCAGGCCCCCACTCGATCAGATCCCTTGCTGCCGGATCGGGCATGTGCTGTGCGAGTTCTGTGGGCGTCCAGTTATGTAATGGCTGCATGCTGGCTATGAAGTGAGTGCCCCACCGGTCCTGCGGATCCTCCCAAAACACGCGGACGTAGGGAAATGACTCATCGAGGGCGCGAGCGATGGCTGCGTTGTCGACCTTGTCCCCGCGGGGAAGCCATTGCTGCAGGATTCCCCCCGTCCGCAAACGCGGCTTCAGCGTCTGGTAAAACTCCACCGTATAAAGCAGGCTTGATCCGGCTGCTTCAACCGGCGGAGGAGGATCGATGGTGATGACGTCATATTGAGCGGATGTTCTTTCCAGGTAGCGTCGTCCATCATCAATGACAACGTGGGCCAGGGGTGAACTCAACAATTCCGGTGCATCGGCGTGGAAGTACCAGAACAGCCGGGGCACGCTCGGGACCAGTTCCACTGCAGTCACGGGGATGTTCCACGAGAGCAGAGAGCGAAAGCTGGTCCCCATGCCGAAGCAAATTGCCAGCGCGTTGTGCGGGGCACGATCCATTGAGGCAAGCGGCAAATGGGCCATCATCTTGGTTGCAGGTGTGAGCACAGTGATGCCGACGCCATTCACCAACAACTGCTTCTGCATGCCTTGACCGGCTGCGATGATGGTGGCGGTGTGGTCGCGCCGCACTTGCCGATTGTGAAAGCGGGATTCATAGTCCCTGCCGAGCAATAACAGGGCGAGAGCAACAACTGCGACCGCATACGACTGACGCCTGGTATGTGGTTGGGCCGCGGAATTCGGCTCTGCCAGCCATCCTGGGCACAACCCGATCGCCAACCACGGGAGTGATAGAACGAATAAGACCCAGCGCTCACTTAAAAGTGGAAGCAGCACAAATCCGGCCAGCAGCGGACCGAGAATGCAGCCGACAACATTTACCGCGTAAGCACTACCTGCTTGATCAGGATCGCCACGCGACCAGCGGTCAACCAGCATGGGCGTTACGAAACCCAAGAGCGCGGAGAAAGGAGCGACGCCAAGCACGAGCCTTATCGCCGCAAATAGATGTATTTTCGGACTCGCCGTAACCAGCGGCAGCAGAGCACACAAGCCAAGCAGCATCCACACCGTACTTTGTTCTCGCGTGTGAGTGGTGCTCCACCGGCGATAAACGCGCGACCCCGCGAAGGTGGACAACAGATACACGCCCAGGATGGAAGCGAATGCGTACACGACAGTCGTGAGATAAGGCGTAAATTCCCTGATCCAGACAATTTCCATTCCCATGCTGGTGAGCCCGGTGGTGAACAGCAGCGCCAGCAGTTTGGGTCTGCCCGAGGACGAATTTGTGTTCTCGCCTACAGACATTACGGTCTCAACAATTGCGGGTTGAGCGGAACGCTGGCGAAAAGAGAATGCGGTGGCGGAGAATGCGATCAGCACATTCAGGAGCGTCCCGGTCGCAAGTGCCCCATGAAACCCCCATCCTTCGATAATCAGCAGAGGAATTGTCGCTCCTGCCACGGCTCCGAGGACATTTGCGAGATATAGAAAACTGAAAGCGCGCGGTGACTCGCTGCGGAATTCGCAGCGGATCGCTTGCATGCCAACGGGAATGGTTGCGCCCATGCAAGCGCACCAGGGAACGAGTGTCAAAGCAAGCCAGATTCCGGACGCGAGATAGTAATGAAGTGAGGAAGAGAGCTCAAGATGTTGCAGCAATTGCCGTCCGAAGAATAATTCTTTTGGCACCAGCAGCGCTGAAACGGCAATCAAGAATTCAATCGAACCATAAATTCGCAATGCTGATGAACGAGTGAGTTCATACCTGCGAAGCAAGCGTCCGCTGATCCAGGAACCCAGGCCGAGTCCGGCCATGAACATCGAGAGCACGATCGAGACCAGGGCAGTCGTGACTCCGAACTGCGCCATCGATAGCCGCAGCCAAACCAGCTCATACAAAATGCTGCAGAACCCGGAGACAAAAAAGAACACGAAGAACCAGGCCACGAAACCTTCCTTCCCTAAATGTTGATCATTTTTCTAGAAAAGTGAGTTGGAGCATTTCATGTTAAATGGCAGCAGCAGAAATTCATACCTTTGACACCCCGCAGAAGAATTGTGGGACGCAACTTGATTGTGGTACATCTTTGATCGTTGACCTTCGCAAGTTCCAACTCTCCTGAGACCACCGTTCTGTTATTCACCGCAGCCGTGCTCGGCGGCGCCTTGAACGCCGTCGCTGGAGGAGGAAGCTTTATTGCATTTCCGGCGCTCCTGTTCAGCGGCGTGCCGCCAGTTCCGGCAAATGCCACCAACACGGTCGCGCTCTGGACTGGACTGGTTTTTAGTGGCGGCGCCTTTCGCCAACACTTGAACGTGCGCCCGCGGGTCTTATGGACTTTGCTCGCAGTCAGCCTGGCCGGAGGGGTTGTCGGAGCAGTTCTCTTGTTGCGAACGCCGGCTCAGACGTTCATGAGAGTGCTGCCCTGGTTAATGCTATCGGCAACTCTGCTTTTTATTTTTGGCGGAAGCAGTTCCCGGACGATCGGATCGGTCAGTGGCCAGCCGGGTGTGAAAGCGATTGCTCTGGCGTCATTTTTTCAATTACTGGTCGCGATATACGGTGGATATTTCGGCGGCGGCATGGGAATCGTGATTCTTGCCATGCTGACAGCGTTCGGCATGGCAGACATACACGCCATGAATGCTTTGAAAACCGTATTGAGCAGTGCGACAAATGGCGTGGCAGTGATTGTGTTTATCATGTCGCACGCGGTGTACTGGCGGCAGGCCCTGGTCATGATTGCTGGTGCAGCTCTCGGCGGATATTTCGGGGCGCGCTATTCGCTTCGCCTGCCTCAACCGTGGGTGCGCAGGTTCGTGATTGCCATTGGGTCAGTCATGACAATCTATTTCTTTCTCCGCGCATATTAACTTCCTCTCCGCAGGACAACTAGTCAACGGGAACTTTCCTCTACAATGTGCTCATGTCGGAGAAAAAAACTGTCCGCCTCACAGAGACGGTCAAAGCTGCGGGTTGAGCTTCCAAGCTGAGTCCGGCGGCGCTGGACAAAGTGCTTGGGAAATTAGCCCGGCAGCATGATCCGAATGTTCTTGTCGGCTTCGACCATGCCGACGACGCCGGCGTGTATCAAATCGCGCCTGACACGGCACTGGTGCAGACTGTCGATTTCTTCACTCCAATCGTTGATGATCCGTACACCTTCGGCCAGATTGCCGCGACCAACTCCCTCAGCGATGTTTACGCCATGGGCGGAAAGCCGCTGACAGCACTGGCATTGGTTTGCTTTCCAGAAAAAGGCGACCTGGAAATTCTGGAGCGAATTCTGGCTGGCGGATTATCGAAGATGATCGAAGCCGGCTGCACCATCGTCGGCGGCCACAGCATTCGCGATGATGAAACCAAATTTGGATACTCGGTTACTGGAATCATCGATCCGAAACGAGTGCTACAAAATGGCGGCGCGAGGGCAGGCGATCACTTACTGCTTACCAAGTCACTAGGCACTGGAGTGATTTCGACCGCGATCAAGAAAGGCCTCGCGAAGCAGTCGTGGATTGACGCAGCAGTTACTTCAATGACCACACTGAACAAGAGCACCGCCGAAGTGATTCGAGGAGAGGATTCGATCAGCAATGCCCCTGTGGGGACCGGCGGATCGCCCGTCCCCACACAATCAATGCCGCCGAAGGTGTTCCCTGTTCACGCCCTTACCGACATCACCGGCTTCGGACTGATCGGGCATTTGCGCGAGATGCTGCTGGCCTCAGACAACGTTTCCGCCGAGATTCGAGCCGGTAGCGTGCCTCTGCTCGAAGGCGCGCTGGAGTGCGTTCGCGCGGGCTACATTCCCGGAGGACTCAAGGCCAACCGTGATTTTGCCGAGTGCGTGGTCAACTACGAGGGTGGGATCCCGGAAGAATTCAAGACCATGCTCTTTGATCCACAAACTGCAGGAGGTCTGCTAATTGCTGTTGACGCAAAACAGTCGGCGGCCCTCAAGTCAGCGATGCTGTCAGCTGGCGTGATCTGTGCCGACATCGGGGAAATCATGCCGAAGCGCGGTCCTCTGATAACCGTGACTCAATAGTCTGATAACCATAGTTCGAAGCGCACGCCGGCTTGATTCTTGACTTGCCGGCGGATAACGACCTACCATTCGTTGCCAGCCTGGAGTCCTACCAATTACTCCCGAAACCATCTCGCACTACCGCATAATCCGCAAACTGGGCGGCGGGGGCATGGGAGTCGTGTACGAGGCGGAAGACACGCGGCTCGGCCGGCGCGTGGCGTTGAAATTCCTTTCAGAAGCTCTGGCGAAGGACGCGCAAGCCTTGGAGCGTTTCGAACGAGAGGCGCGGGCCGCATCTGCTCTCGATCATCCCAACATATGCACAGTGTATGACTTCGGGCAGCACGATGGACAGCCATTCATTGCCATGCAGTATCTGGAGGGACAAACCCTGGGCTCCCGTATTTTGGGCAAACCTTTGGAAATGGAGTCTGTGCTCGATTTTGGCATCCAGATCGCCGATGCTCTCGACGCAGCACACAGCAAAGGTATTGTCCATCGTGATATCAAACCGGGAAACATTTTCGTTACTGCGCGCGGACAGGCAAAAATTCTTGATTTTGGTCTGGCGAAGTCCCTGCTTGCCCGGCCAGTCGTTGAGCCGATCGCAGCCGCTGCCGCGACCACCATGGCACAGGAGCATCTCACCAGCCCGGGCGTGGCACTCGGTACCGTGGCTTACATGTCTCCCGAGCAAATCAGAGGCAAGGACCTCGACGCTCGCACCGACTTGTTCGCCTTCGGGGCAGTGCTCTATGAAATGGCGAGTGGGATGATGCCCTTCCGTGGTGAGACATCGGGTGCGATATTCGATACGATCCTTAATCGGGAGCCGACCTCACTGGTGCGCCTGAACCCGGACGCGCCTGCCAAGCTGGAAGAGATTATCAACAAGGCCCTCGAGAAAGACCGCGATCTCCGCTATCAAACTGCCAGCGAACTGCGCGCCGATCTGAAGCGGCTCAAGCGTGACACCGAGTCAGGAAGGGTCCTCACCAGTGGCGCTGTTCCCACGGCGCCAACTGCTACTCAGCGCTTCTCACGGCGTGTGATCATGGTCGCCGGCGTAACCGTCGTTGCGCTCGTCGCAGTTGTGGCGTACATGCTTCGCCCAGTGCAACCTGCACCGAAGATCATTGGCTCGAAACAGATTACCTCGGACGGCTTTCAGAAAACTTCAATGGTGTCGGATGGGAATCGGCTTTATCTCACCGAAACTTCGGGGCCGAAACTCTTCCCGGTACAGGTTTCGAGCAGCGGAGGTGAGGTTGCACCTATCAATGTTCCCCTCGAGAACACTCAAATTGCGGATGTTTCTCCGGATGGATCCGAGCTGCTGATTACAACCCCGAATCCACCCGAGATAGGGTCTCCTTTTTGGTCATTGCCGCTTCCGGCAGGATCTCCTCGAAGGTTGGGCTCGCTCATTGGACATGATCCAGTCTGGGGACCACGCGGACAATTGGTATTTGGACAAAAAAACGACATCTATGTTGCCGAGCACGACGGTTCTTCGCCAAGAAAGCTGCTGACGACACCGGTATTCCCCGCCGCGATTGCGTTTTCTCCGGACGGAACTCGCATCAGGTTTACAGTGTTCAATGCAGTAGCCAACATCTCTGAACTTTGGGAGGCCCAGGCAGACGGCAGCGGCATGCATAGGTTGTTAGCCGGTTGGAACAGAACACCGAATGAATGCTGCGGCCTGTGGACAAACGACGGAAACTACTACATCTTTGACAGCGTTCGCGACGGGGCGTCCAACGTCTGGATCATCAGCGAACGATCCAGTTTTTGGCGCAAAGCGTCACCAACACCCGTCCAGCTCACGGCTGGCCCGCTGGCGTTCTACAGTGGCATTCCCAGTAAGGACGGAAAAAAACTTTTTGTCGAGGGAGTGCAGCAGCGAGGCGAGCTGGTAAAGTACGATACCCGATCCAGAGAATTTGTTCCTTTTCTGGGCGGGATTTCGGCCGGCGAAACTGACTTTTCCCGCGACGGAAAATGGGTAAGCTACATAAGTTATCCGGACGATACTCTCTGGCGGAGTAGGCTCGATGGCAGCGAGCGGCTGCAGCTTACATATTCCTCTTCCTCGATGCGCGCCAGCCTGCCGCACTGGTCTCCAGATGGACAACAGATTGCGTTCTCGGGGATAACACCCGGCAAGCCATGGAAAGTCTTCCTCATTTCAAAAGATGGTGGTACTCCGACGGCAATAACAGCGGACGAGGATGCAACCGAGGCCGACCCCACATGGTCAGCAGACGGCAAGTCTCTGGCGTTCGGGCATTCTGGAGATTCCGCGGAGAGAACGTTCATTGAGGTGTTCGACGTGCAAAGCCGCAACATTTCGCGGCTGCCCGGCTCCCAAGCTATGTTCGCACCCCGTTGGTCACCGGATGGACACTATATAGCCGGATTGTCAGCTGATGGCAACAAGCTGTTGCTCCTGGATTTAAAAACGAATCAATGGACCCCCCTGACGCACAGTAATTTTCTTGGCTATCTCGCGTGGTCAGCAGATAGTCGTTATCTGTACTTCGATACTGCGCTCGAACAAAACCCCACTTATCGCCGATTGCATGTTCCTGATGGAAAGCTCGAAACTATTGTGGACCTGAAACGAATTCGCATGTTTCCCAGCCAATTCGGCCCAGGCTCATGGACCGGCCTCGGGCCCGGTGACACTCCGATATTCGTGCGCGACATCAGCGCGCAGGAAATCTATGCTCTCGACTTGCAGCTGCCTTGAAGGTGTGGCACGCCGAAGTAACCAAAATTCTTGATTGACGGATAAGCCTCCTGTGCTAGTATCTCCCGAACTTCCCCACATATTCGACTAATGGGAGGATTCAATGTCCAGTCCTGGCTTTGGGCCTAGTGGCACGCCGCAGGCCTCACTTACTAATCTCGTGGAGCAGAAGCTCCGGGCAGAACGCGTGGTGAAAACCGGCGCCGGGTGGTTTCGCATCGTGGCGATTCTATCTATCATCAACTCCGTTCTTTCAATGAGCGGCGCTGGGATCCGCTTCATCTTCGGGCTGGGGATTGCCCGGTTCGTGGATGATCTCGCCCATCAGGCAGGACAAGGTGGGATCGCACTTGACTTGGTGATCAATGGCTTCGTCGCGGGGGTGTTTTTTGTATTTTGGAATTTTGCGCGCAAAGGACAGCAATGGGCATTCCTGGTCGGCATGGCCTTATACGCAGTCGATGCCCTGGTTATGCTCTACTCTCGCGACATCCTTGCGGTCGCTTTTCACGGCTATGCACTGTACCGGATTTATGCAGGTATGAGCGGCATTCCTGCCCTGCAGAAACTTGAGGCAGCCTTGACGCCGGCAGGCGCTCCTATTCTGCCAAGGTGAAGCTTCCCGAGCTAACTAAAAAGTCCCTGCATCGCTTCCTGCATCTAAAACTGCTGAAATCCACGAGCAGGAGATGCAAATGCAATACCGCGAACTAGGTCGCAGCGGTCTGAAAGTTTCTGCCCTTGGGCTCGGCTGCATGGGGATGTCGGAATTTTATGGCCCAGGGGACGAAGCCGAATCCATTGCCACCATTCATCGCGCCATCGAACTCGGTCTCAACTTTTTCGACACTGCCGACGTTTATGGTCCCTTCAAAAATGAAGAACTGGTCGGCCGGGCGCTCCGCGGCAGGCGCGATAAAGCGATCGTCGCGACCAAGTTCGGCATCGTGCGCGATCCCAATGATCCCAAAGCCCGAGGCGTGAACGGCAAGCCCGATTACATCCGCAAGTCGCTTGACGGCAGCTTGAAACGGCTGGGGATGGACTATGTCGATCTTTATTACCAGCACCGCGTCGATCCCAACACTCCGATTGAGGAAACGGTTGGCGCTCTCGCGGAGCTGGTGAAAGAAGGAAAGATTCGTCACATCGGCTTGTCGGAAGCCAGTCCGAAGACCATTCGCCGCGCGGCAAAAACCCACTCCATTACGGCGCTCCAAACCGAATATTCATTATGGTCCCGTGATCCCGAAGATGAAATTCTGCCCACATGCCGCGAACTGGGCATTGGGTTTGTCGCCTACAGTCCGCTTGGCCGCGGCTTTCTTACTGGACAGATCAAGCGTTTCGAAGATTTCGCGCCCGATGACTTCCGCCGCGGCATCACTCGCTTTCAGGGAGATAATTTCCAGAAGAATGTTGATCTCGTTAAGAAAGTTGAAGAGATTGCGCGTCAGAAGAATTGCACCCCTTCGCAACTTGCGCTTGCCTGGGTCCTTGCCCAAGGCGATGACATTGTTCCGATCCCCGGCACTCGACACCGCAGCCGCATTGAGGAGAACGCAAAGGCGCTCGATGTCCACTTGAGCGAAGGCGAACTGAAACAAATTGACAGCACTTTCCCCCGTGGCATCGCCGCTGGTCAACGCTACTCGGAGCAGATGATGCAGTTGATTAACGCGGGATAAGTCGTCGCTGGCATGGACTGATCGGGAACAAGAAATCGCCAGCAAATGAAAAGGGCGGCCACTCGGGCCGCCCTGATGCGTGTTCCACCTGACGTGCAGACTTACGCTGGCGCCGGATGCTCGCCGCCCTTGGCGATGCCCGGACGTCCCGGTTCAGGCTTGAGCACCTGCTGCACGCCGCTATCGTCAGACTTCGGCGGAGGCACAATCTTCGGTAGCTGTTTGCCTTCAATGAGCAACTTGATTTCATTGGCGTCGAGGACCTCGCGCTCCAGCAGCGCCATAGCGATGCGAATCAAAGCGTCATTATTGGCCGCGAGAATACCCTTTGCCGCCTCGTAGCCCTTGCCGACCAGGCGCTTCACTTCTTCATCAATCTTGATAGCGGTGGCTTCGCTGTAATCGCGGTGCTGCGCGATTTCACGACCCAGGAATATCTGCTCTTCTTTCTTGCCGAAGGTCAGGGGGCCGAGGTCGCTCATGCCGAATTCGCAAACCATCTTGCGCGCCATCTCGGTTGCCCGTTCAATGTCATTCCCAGCGCCGGTGCTCATTTGGTTCAGGAAAATCTCTTCCGCCAGGCGGCCACCCATCATGATGGCAATCATGGTTTCGAGATAATCCTTGGTGTAGTTGTGCTTGTCATCGATCGGCAACTGCATGGTCACGCCAAGCGCCATTCCGCGGGGAATTATCGTGACCTTGTGCAGCGGATCGGAATTCGGCAACTTGGCCGCGACCAGCGCATGGCCCGCCTCGTGATAAGCCGTAACTTTCTTCTCTTCGTCTGAGAGCAGGAGCGACTTGCGCTCGACGCCCATCAGCACTTTATCTTTGGCCAGCTCAAAATCATATTGCAGCACGGCTTTGCGATTCTGCCGGGCCGCTGCCAAAGCCGCTTCGTTGACCATATTGGCAAGATCGGCGCCGGAGAAACCGGGGGTGCCGCGAGCCAGAACAGACAGATCAACATCGTCCGCCAAAGGAATCTTGCGGGTATGCACGCGAAGGATTTCTTCGCGGCCACGAACGTCGGGGCGATTTACGACCACGCGGCGATCAAAGCGTCCCGGCCGCAGCAGTGCGGGATCGAGAACGTCAGGCCGGTTGGTCGCGGCCATCAGAATGACGCCTTCGTTCGATTCGAAGCCGTCCATTTCAACCAGCAACTGATTCAGAGTCTGCTCGCGCTCGTCATGGCCGCCGCCAAGCCCGGCGCCGCGGTGACGTCCGACTGCGTCGATTTCGTCAATGAAGATGATGCAAGGAGCATTCTTCTTGCCCTGTTCGAACAGATCGCGGACCCGGGACGCTCCCACACCCACAAACATTTCGACGAAGTCGGAACCCGAAATCGAAAAGAAAGGCACATTGGCTTCGCCGGCTACAGCTCTGGCCAGCAAGGTTTTTCCCGTTCCCGGAGGCCCGACCAGCAGCACGCCCTTAGGAATGCGACCCCCCAGCTTCTGGAATTTTTGGGCTTCGCGCAGAAATTCGATAATTTCTTTCAGTTCTTCCTTGGCTTCATCCACGCCGGCTACGTCTTTAAACGTGACCTTTTTCTGCTGCATGGAGAGCAGACGCGCCCGGCTCTTGCCAAATGACAGGGCCTTGTTTCCACCGGTCTGCATCTGCCGGATCATGAAGTACCAGAGCGCAGCCAGCAGCGCGAGCGGCGCAAGATTCACCAGCCAGCCCCAACTGCCGCTGCTCACATCCTTGACAGTGATGCTGACGCCTTTTTCCTGGAGCTTCTTGATCATGTCTGGGTAGTTGGCAGGGACGATCAGATGGAAGCTGGCGCCGTTGGCCTCTTTCCCGGTAGCTTCCTGGCCGGTCAGGGTCACTTCCTTAATGCTGCCCTGATCAACTTCACTCATGAATTGCGAAAAATTGATTTCCTGGACTTTCTGGCCGGAGTTGGCCTGTCTGACCACCTGCCATAGCAGGAGGGCAGAAACCGCAATCACTACCCAAAAAATGATCGTTTTTACCGTTGAATTCACTCGAAAAGCTCCTGAGAAAGGCCGCCTTGTCTTCTGCTCCGGTGCACTGCTAAATGCTTAGACTCCGGCTGGAGCCCGGCGGATTTGCACCCTTCCCACTGGTTTAGATGCTCGCCCCGGTATTTAGATCGACAAAATGACGCTACCCCATTCTACGCTGCTCCAAGAAAAAATGCGGCAGCTTCTTCGGATAACTTAGGTCACAAGTTCATCTTGGAATTGGGACTGAATCAGGACTGCAGCAGCGGTGGGAACCCTCGATTACTGGACGTTAATGGGCCTTACGACACAGTTTCAAGTATTGATGCGGTAATGAGCACTCCTTCATGGCCTTTCACCTGAAAGTCGCGCCGAACTCCGAAATCTCGGACCCAAATGACTTCGTCCCCGCTGGCTACCACCGGCCAGCTCTTCTTCACTTCGCCCGTGATGTGACGGTCCTGCAGCAGCTCCTTAATTTTCTTGGGCCGCTTGCGATTTGCGGGCCAGAAGCGATCGCCGGGACGCCAGTTGCGGACAAGAAGTCCTTTGGTAGCGAATTGTTTGCTCAATAAGTGTTCGCTAGCGTACTGATGGTCTGGTGCGCTGACCATAACCGCCTCGATGACGGCATTGGCTTCGGGAACAACCACTCTTCCCGGCACCGACAACGCATGTTCGTAGTCTCGCGGCTCACTGTCCCGACGTTCAAAACGGACCTCGCGATTGAGCAACACCGCCGACCAGCCGTGCGGCAAGCTGGCACAGTTGCTGGCTTCATGCAGATTGAGAATTTCTTCCACATGCCGGAATTCGAAATTGAGGCCGAGCGCTTCGCCGACCGCGCGAACAATTCGCCTTTGTACCGCGAATTCAAGTTGCGCGATCGAGTCGCGACTCAAACTGCCGCCGTTCTTAGATTGGTTCCACACTTGGGGGAGCAAACGGGCAGTTTTGTCCGACCAGTATTGCTCTTCGGAACGTGCGATGTCCGCCGCCTCGGCTAGCGCCTCGCGAACTCGCGGATTTATCTCCTGCTCCAGATGTGGCAAGATCTCGTGGCGAAGGCGATTGCGCGTGTGCCGAAGCTCGCGATTGGTGGAGTCTTCACGCCAGACCTGCTTCATCGTGCTCAAGTAGGCTTCGATCTCCGGGCGGCGAACTGCGAGCAGAGGCCGGATTACGGCTTTGTTTCGCAGACTACCGGGTGACGAATGCTGACTGCTGAGGCTTGGATAAATTCCTGCCAGGCCTCTCGTCCCGGTTCCTCGTACGAGCTTCAGAAGAACAGTTTCCGCCTGGTCGTCGAGAGTGTGCGCGGTGGCAATCCGGCCGAGATTCTCACTGACCAGCACTCTATTGAAAAAATCGTAGCGCAATTGCCGGGCTGCGCTCTCCAGGCTGAGCTTGTTTGCGCTCGCATGGGCTTTCGCGTCTACGTTTTCACAGATGAATTGCAGTTCACGGGCCTCGGCAAGTTTGGACACGAATTCCTGATCGGCGTCGGAATCATCTCCTCTCAGCTGGTGATTGAGGTGAACGACGCAGAGGACAATGCCCAACTCCGGGCGAAGTTCGAGCAGGATTCGCAGCAACGCAACAGAGTCCGCGCCACCGGAGACTGCAACGCCAACGCGGTCTCCGGGTTGCAAGAGATCATGCTTGCGGACAAATCCCAGCACTGATTGAGCCAGCCGGTGCACGGGTTAATGGTAATGCTAAGCGGTAGGAGGCGGAGAATTAAGATCTCGCAGACTGACTGCAGAATGCAGATTGCTTTACGCCTCCGCACTCTTCTTTGACTTTGTCCGTGCAGTAAAAGTGGACACGCTTACCACGGCCCGTCCCACCGTGCCGCGTCCGATCTCGCGCTCGCCATCTCTCGCCGATACCCTCACGGTATAAAAACGCCCGTCGAAGCTCTCCACAATTGCCTCAGCTTTGATCTTTGTTCCGACACCTGATGCGGCGCGGTGCTCGATGTTGATGGCCGTGCCTACGCTGATTTCGTCGCCTTCGCAGTAGGGCTGCAAGGCAAGGAATGCTGCCGTTTCCATAAGACGAATCATGTCAGGTGTCGAATAGACGGGCGGCAGTTGCGGGTGGTGAGCGGTCAACGTGTGCTTGAATTCGACGGTTTCTTCCGCCTCGCCGCGCGCGCCCATGGGGACCTGTTTCATATATCCCTTCGCAAAATCGAAGGGCCAGCGGTTGAACGAACCGCCGGCCTTTTTCTGAGGCTGCGTCTTTTGTTGAAAGCTATGCTGCTCTGGCCAGCCGAGCGGCCTCGATTCCATCGAGGGCAGCCCATAACATCTCCGCGGCTTCCTCTCCCGCATTGAGAGCGGCGTCACTGGCTTCAGGGTTCTTTTCAACCAGCTTCGCCAGTTGACTACGCCATACGCGCGAGTGATACACATCGGCGGTGGTGTGCAGGGTGAAATATCCGCAGGTCTTTTCGTCAGCGCCATACATTTCCCGTAGACCACGCGCTTTCTCTGCCGCCACTCGCGGAACCTGCGACTCATAAGCGTAAAACGCAGCCAAAGCCTCTTCGGAAGCGCCTTCACGGGCGACCCGATTAAACCAGTTCACCAATTCCTTCATTTCTGGAAGCCCCGGGTTCGCGTTGGTGCGGTCTCCACCCATGCCTTCCACGAAATCCATCCAGAGTTCCTGATGGGATCGCGATCCGTCGGCTCCCATTTCTTCATCGCGGTTGGCCAGCACGGCGCGGCGCAGTGGCACGTCAGAAGTACGCGAGGCGAATTCGTTCAAGTACGAAGGGAACGCCTCGACATGCGAGTAATATTCGCGCCCATATTGGCGCAAATCCTCGCGGGTGAGTTCGCCGGCCGCCCACGCCTTATAAAAGGGATGGCAAAGCAGGTCATATTGCGCAATGCGCGCATCCAGTTGCTCAAAGAATTCTTGCGTCGTCATTCATCCTCCACAGAGCAAACATAGTATCGAGGAACAAAGCTCGAAAGCAACACCACACGTACGTCGCAGATCCGCATGGCGGCTCCTGGATGTTTGTTCCTGGATTTGGTGTGCAGTTCGATCCTAGTACGATTTCGGGAAAATGTGACCACGACAACAATTTTTCCGGCCGCACCGGCATTCAGCGATGCAAGGATGTCTGATGTGCCGTTTGCCGCAAGCATCGAGAGGGGGCAAAGCTCTGGGAACCGTCGCCGCTCTCGCGTGCTGCTTCGGAAGTGCCCTTCTATTCTCACAGGCCGATCTACGCATACCTTCCGAAGTCCGATACAAGTCGGGATATATCAACACCGTTCCAAAGCCGCCGGAGTTCGCGTCGGCGATGCTGTGGGGAATTGCTATCGCGGATACCCGGGCGCCCTACTACAGTGATGCAACAATTGAGATCGCGCGCACTCAACTCATTTGCCGTGCTAACGGCCGCAACTTCGTCCTGAACGATGACCAAGGAACGGTGCGCGGAGGCTTATATCGCCGCTTCCCATGGTTTGGGACAGATGTTCACGATCCCATGCCTCTCGATGATTCCGGCGACCATGAGATTGTGATTCTCCACGTCGGCAGCCGTCCTGACCGGGTATGGCATTTTTGGGCCGCATCGCCGCGTGCTGCTATTCCGCAAGGCCATTTCGAAGGATGCACGGTGAAAATTCGTGCCAAAGTTTCTGACGGCGCGCTTCTGCAAATAGGTTTCGACTATTGGCGAGATCGAACTGTCGCCTATGGCAGCGGCGGCAATAATCATGAAGCAGGGGCGAGCGACTGGTATTTTCCAGCACCGGAGTGGCAGGAAGCGACGTTCTCGGATATCAAGTCTTCGGATATCAAGAGGTGATCGATCCGATGAAGATCGGCGTCCCACTCTGGCAAGGCCTCCGAGGCGGGGCACGCCAAAGTTCACAGGATCGGTTGAGCGGAGATTTCCGGCTGCGCGTACTCGCTGGATTCTTCTTCTGAAAGGGTTGTTTCTTCCCAGAGACTCTTGTCCCGCAGAAGACGGGAAACCAGCGCGGTATGCATGGCGTGACCGGCGCGATCGGCGACAACGTTGCCCAAAATCTGATGTCCGATCAACGCCAGGTCACCGATCAAATCGAGGATCTTGTGGCGTACAAATTCGTCGTCAAAACGCAGTGGGGGATTTTCCAAACCGTCGCGCGTCAGCACAATCGCATTCTCGCGGGATGCGCCGCGAATCAGGCCCTGCTGACGCATGGCGTCGGCTTCGTGTAAGAAGCCGAAGGTGCGGGCCGGAGCGATATGAGAAACGTACTGGCCATTCGTCAGCTCGAGCGCGTGGCTTTCGCGCCCGATCAGCGGATGCGGAAAATTGATGGTGTATGAGACGGAATAACGGTCGGCAGGATACACGGCGATGAACTTGTTGCCATCCCGCAATTCGAGCGGCCGCAGAATACGGACGTAAGTTCGCGGCCGGCGCTGCTTACGCACTCCCGCACGTCGCACCAGGTCCACAAAGGGCCGGGCGCTTCCATCAAGGATCGGAAGTTCCAGGTTGTCGAGTTCGACGATGGCGTTATCTATGCCCATGCCAACAAACGCGGAAAGCAGGTGCTCGGTGGTAGAGATGAGCACGCTTTTCTTCATCAGGCTGGTGGCGTAGCTAACGCGGGCGACATTACGGCTGATGGCTTCGACTTCAAAGCCGTCAAGATCGGTGCGTCGGAAAACGATGCCAGTTCCGGCGGGAGCGGGCAGTATCTTCAGATTGACCGGCGCGCCTGAGTGCAGCCCGATTCCGCGGCACTGGGCGGCGGAGCGAATTGTCTGTTCCTGAATCAAAACGGGTGTTGGAAAGTAGGCTAATGCCTAGCGGCAGGATTGTGTCTGTGGCAAATTAGCCACAGTAGCTTCCGCGTAATAAGCGCTAAATATCGTTCAAACACCGCAAAACAAGCAGTTTACGCTCACTGCGATGATTTTGCCGCGCACCAAAGCACTAACCCGTATGGTTTATGAAACAGAAACACTTCAGCGATGTTTTGGGGCTGCCGCTTGAGGATCGTAGAAGCTGTCCTGTACCGGCTGGTTATAGCTGGCAGAGGTCAGAAAAGACTGTGCGGACATGTCCCCGTTAAACGTGCGGGTAAGGTCAAACGCGGTCATTATGCCCTGTATCAATCGGTAGTTGTCGAATATTTCTTCCTCGACGTTGCGCTGTTTATCTACCGGGTCCCGCCAGACAAAGCTCTTCTTTACCGGAAGGTGGGTATTGATTTCAAAGTTTACGGTGACGGCCTCATTCTTCGCATTCATGATAGTGACCTGGTTGGTTTCCTTCTGTGCGGCTACCGTCTGCCCTTCATAGAACAGGGCGATGCCCGGTTCGTGCAGCCACTCGCGTAAGACCAGGTCGAGTGAATAGTGGCGACGACGAAGGAAAGGATCGAGTTCGTCCTTTTGATCCAGATTGCGGACGCCTTTGTACGTGATCTCATAGCCCTTGTCACCGTTGAAAACTTCGATCACGTCACGTTTCTTGGTGAGTTCGACGCGTTCCTTATCAGGAAATTGCTTAAAGCGCCAGAAAAGTGTCCCCAGGCTGTTGGGTTGGCCGTGATGGAAGCTATAAGCGCGACCTTCCTGCGACATTTCCTGCCAGTTCAGGTACGCATCGCCCCCAAGCGCCTGAATGGCTTGGTCCAGAACTGCTTTAGCTTTGCGGACGTTTTCTTGATCAACCGGTATTGAGGAAGTAGTTTGGTCGGGAGCGCCTTCAGATGGGCCCTGCTGGCCTGCGCACAAGGCGCTCTGGGTAAAGATAAGCGCGGTCAGCAACAACAAAGCGGCGGCATATTTCATCACTCACTATCTTAGATGCAATTTTTGAATGAGTCTCGGCGGCTTTGACCGCGGCTGTCTACCCTGCCAGTACAGCGCCGCCATTTACATTGAAGACTTCGCCGCTGATAAATCCCGCCCCGGGAGTGCACAGGAACAGCACCGGGGCGGCGATTTCGTCGGGAGTACCCACCCGTCCTAAGGGGATTGTATTCAAGACCTTCTTCGCGCTCTCAGGATCGTCGAGCGTGGAACGCGACATATCGGTATCCACCCAGCCGGGAGCAACGCAGTTCACGTATATAGGATGCCTGGCCAGCTCCGTCGACAAGCCTTTGACCATGCTGATGAGTGCGCCTTTGGTTGCGGCGTAATCGCAATGGAAGGCTTCGCCACGCTGACCGGCAGTCGAGCTGATAAGAACAATATGTTTGGGGGACTGTGGCGCGGCGTGCTTTTTCATTTCGGCGACCGAATGCTTGACTAAGCCGAAGACCGCGTCGAGATTTACCGCAACCGTCCGGTGCCACTGCTCGTCAGGCATTTTGTCGACAGGCATGTCTTCGGGCGGCCAGATGCCATGGTTGGCCACCAGAATATCGAGGCGGCCAAAGCGGGAGAGGCAGGCAGAGACGAGTTCCTGCGCAGCATTAACCGAATTCAGGCTGCAGGCGATGGCCGCGCAGTTTTGCTCTCCGCACTCGCGAACCAGCGCTTCCGCCGCCGCTTTGGCTTTCTCGTAGTTAAAGAAAACTTTCGCCCCCGCCTGAACGAACATCCGCACGCACGCCGCGCCGATTCCTCGTGATCCTCCGGTGACCAGGGCGACTTTACCTTCCAAAGACAAGGCAACAGGCATAGTGGGATAGTTTCGGGCCTGCGGTGTTAGTTTGGCAAATGGATGGGATGCTGGCCTGGTTGGGGGCGCCTAATTAGGGGCGCCTAAGTGCCCAAGCCTGGCAGGCTGCGCTCGGATTTCAACTCACGAGTGAGAATACGCACTAACATGCCGTCAAATTTGACGCCGCTGGCTTTCTCGAGCTCGGTGATTGCCTGTTCGCTGGTCTTGCCGGGAGCAAGGGAGCGGTCACTGGTGAGATTTACGTACGCATCTGCAACCGCGATGATGCGCGCCCACAATGGAATATCTTCTCCGCACAGACCAGCGGGATAGCCGCTGCCGTCTACCCGCTCGTGATGGCTTTCGACGGCTTTTTGGACGCGCTCGGCTTTAGGAAGAGTACCGACAATTTCGCCGCCGAGACGACTGTGCATCTTCACCTGGTGGAACTCATCGTCGGACAGCGAAGCCTGGTGGTTCAGCACGCTCTCGGGAACGAATATTTTCCCCACGTCGTGCACGCGTCCGGCAAAAGCCAGCTCGCGGACGTCCTCTGGAGAGAATCCCAGTGCGCGGCCGATCATGGCCGAATACTGCGCCACGGCCTCTCCATGTCCGGGGGCGTTCAACTCACGCGACTCCGCCGCCCGTGCCAACGCCTCAATTGAATCGCGTAATAACGGAAGATTTTTTTCCTGGCCTCCGGCGGACAGCTTGCGCAAACTTCCAACCAGTTCTTCAACCTGCTCCGGCCCAGTGCGCTCGCGCTGCAGGAAGCCTTCGATGTAGCCGGAGACGAGTTGCCGCTGAACGATCGAGTCCTGGTCCTGGTCGTAATTTTCAGCAGTTGAAACCCGGTCTCCTCCCGCTTTTTTGGACACGTACATGCCGGCGTCGGCGACCCGAATGATGTCTTCAGCTGAGAATCCGTGCAGAGGAAAACTGGCGACCCCGAAACTCCCCGTGATTTTGTGCTCGCTGAGCATAGGATCGGTGGCCAGCCACAGGCGCAAGCGTTCTGCGAGAATTTGCGCCTGCTCAACCCCGGTCTCGGGCATCAGAATGACGAATTCGTCTCCGCCGTATCTGGCAACCACGTTCGACTGTCGGCACTTCTGCTCAAGCAGCCGCCCCACTCGCGCGAGCACCAGGTCGCCTTCCATGTGGCCGAAGGTGTCGTTGACTTCCTTGAACTTGTCCAGATCGATGAGTACGACCGAAAAGGGCCGGCCAGAGCGGGAGGCGCGTTTCCACTCCCCGGTAAGCGCTTCCCAGAAAAACCGCCGGGTCTTGATACTGGTCAGCCCGTCAGTGATTGACTGCTGCTGCAGCTTTTGGAATACGAAGGAATTGTGCAGCGCGGTAGCGAGCAGGTCGGCCAAAGTATTCATGACCAGCCGGTCTTCCTCGGCGAAAGCGCGCTCCTGTTCGCTCTCAACATTCAACACGCCGAGCAAGGTGTCGCCGTAAGCAATGGGAATGCACAGCGCGCTACGCGAGCTCGGCAGGAGGGCCTGGAACTGCCCAGGATCGCCGGCGTTAATGCAGACGGCCTCTCCCGTCCGCGCGACTTTGCCCATGATCCCCACGGTTACTGGGATCCTCTTCCCGGTCTCACGCGCGGTGGTGCCTGCCTCGGCTTTGATTTCGATTTCCTTGGTGGCGTAGTCGAGAATGGCGATACCGATGTGGTCGAAGCGGAAGTTCTTCTGAATATGCCCCACAATTTCGGCCAGCATCTGCTCGGCATCTTCGCTCGAGATTGCAGTTTTAGAAACGTTGTTCAGGAAAGCAAACTGCCGCGAGCGAAGCTGCTCCTCGGCAAAAAGACGCGCGTTCTCGATGGCGACGGAGACCTGGCCCGCGGCAGTCTTGAGCACGTCCAAATCGCGCTGCTCGAAGACGTACTCGCGGGTGGTGCTCATGGCAGCCATTACTCCCGTAGCTTTGCCGTTGACCAGAATGGGAGCGCCGCAATAAGACTTTGCCGGACGCTTGGGAACGAAGCTGACTCCCAACCTTTCGCGGGCGCGATCAATGTCGGATCGAATCAGAATAGGTTGGCCGGTACGCAACATGTACTCCGTTAAACCGTTATCCATTTTGCGCTGGCGACGTGTCAGAAACTGCCCGTCTTCAACCTCGATATGAAAAACAATTGCGTCGCCTTCCTGAAAGGCTACATAGAAGTTGGAGGTGTCGCAGATTTGTCCCAGCTCCTTGTGCACAGTACGCAAGACTTCCTGCTGGTTTAAGCGGGAACTGATTGCCTGGCCGATCTGAGTAAGCAGTTGGTATTCCTTGGTCCGACGCTGGGCGTCGTGCATGACGACGTAATTTTCAAGGGTGAGCCCGATCTGCAGGGCCAGCCCGATCAGCAGCCGCAGGTTGGAGTCGCCAAACAGCCTCCGTTCCGCATGAGGAAACAATACGACGCCGAAGTTGTGCTCGCGAGTTTGCAGGCTGACGGCGGTCACGTTGCGGATGTTTTCGGCAGCCAGCGCGCGACGAAACTGCTCAAAGCGTCCGCCGGGAAACGCCGGCAAAGGCTCAGACATTTCAGGAATGTTGCGGAACGTTACAAACCCTCCGCGCCGGTACGCAAGTTCACAGACATACTCGCCGGCGCCGCTGGCATCGAGATTGGCGGCAAAGTCCGGTGAAAATCCCAACTGCACGGATGGAAGCACCGCACGCCAACGCTCGGAAATACAGATCACCGCGCGGTTGGTGGGAAGCGGCGCTACCAGCCGATCCAAAATGCTCTGCATGCTGGGCGCGAGTCCTTTAGCGGATAGCAAGCGCATGGGATCGACGTCTAGCTTGGAAAACGCCAGCGCGTTTTCCTGCACCGCATTGCGCTCGCTCTCAAACAACACCATGACCATAGCGATGCCGAGCAGCATTTGCGGCAGCGGGCCCAACTGGCCTGAGACGCCAAACATTTCCGAAAGCACCGGGCGAAATTGCCCAACCATCATCAGCACAGCCCAGAACGCGAGTGAAATAAAGAGCAGATAAAAAGCCGGCGAACTGCGGCGCTGGGCGGCGAGGTAGAAATGGAATGAGCTATAGGCGAGCACCGCGGCGACCCCGATCCCAAGGTAAAAATGTGGATTGGGCAGGACTCCGGCTTCGGCACCCGGTTTCAAATCCCACAACGCGAGCGCAATGCAAACTGCTGCTACCAGAAGTTCGTACCACCGCAGGCGGAAAGCTTCCATGCGCTCAGAAGTGGTGAGCCGCCGCGTAAGTCGCGTGGATACGAGAATGCAAATCGCCATTGCCACTAGCAGCACTGACGCGACCAACTGCAGCAGGGTGTTAGTACCAAGCGCTCTCGACCAGGAATCCAGTCCGAAATGCAGGGTGTAGGCAGCCCATGCAAGTTGCCAGGCGCGGAAGTACGGCTGCCGGCTCTGTTCGTGCAGATAGGTGAATACCAGGAAGAGCAGTAGCGGAACTACGCCCGGCAGCACGACGGCGCTGATGACGACACTATTCATGAGGCGATGGCTTACCGTCTCTCAGGTTTTCTTATGGGGGAAGAACATGATTATGGTTTCATACGTTTGGGCGTAAAACAACTGTTTTGGAGCGCGGAAGTAACGCCTTTCGTTGCAGTTATAGGTAAGCCATTGGCTTGCTTGACGCTCCCAGGCACGGGCCGTAACATCCAGTTTGGTTACCCAAATGACTGCTGGCCCAGCCCTCAATTCCGCTGAAACACCTCGCGTCCGTTTCGCCCCGTCGCCCACGGGCTACCTGCATGTTGGAGGAGCGCGCACGGCGCTTTTCAATTGGCTTTTCGCCCGGCATTTTGACGGAACTTTGGTTCTGAGGATCGAAGACACCGATCTGGAGCGCTCGACCTCTGAGATGGTTGACGGCATCCTGCAAGGGCTACAGTGGCTGGGAATTCACTGGGACGAAGGACCGTATTACCAAACCAAACGTGTGGAACTGTATCGCTCGGCAGCGGAGCGGCTGATCGATTCGGGGGCGGCCTACTACTGCTTTTGCAGCAAAGCAAGCTTGGAGGAGCGGCGAAGCAAGGCTGCGGCAGAGGGGCGTCCGCCGCGCTATGAAGGCACTTGTCGCAAGATCGATCGCGCAGATGCGGTGAAGCGGAAGGGTGCGGGCGAGGCCGCAGCGGTGCGCTTTGCGGTGCCGGAATCCGGCAGCACGGTTTTCGAAGATGCAGTCTTTGGCAAGGTTGAGTTCGCAAATATTGAGCTTGAAGACTTTGTCCTGCTGCGTTCTGATGGCAGCCCGACTTACCACTTGAGCGTGGTTGCAGACGATGTGGATTTGCGCATCACGCACATCATCCGCGGAGCAGACCACATTTCGAATACGCCCAAACAGGTTTTGCTCTATCAGGCGCTCGGCGCGCTCATACCGGTGTTTGCGCATGTTCCGCTTATTCTTGGGGCTGACAAAACCCGACTCAGCAAGCGGCACGGCGCGACCAGTGTTATGGCATATCGCGATGAGGGCATCGTGCCTGAGGCGTTCCGCAATTTTCTAGCTTTGCTGGGATGGACTCCTCCCGAGGGATCTCCGGAAATTCTGGGTGATCAGGAATTGATTCGCCTGTTCAATCTGGATGCGATCTCCCGCTCCAACGCCGTTTTCGACCGCGCCAAGCTGGACTGGTTCAACACCGAATACATTCGGAGATATCCCGCCGAGAAGCTGCTGCCCTTGATCGAAGAGGAATGGAAAAAAGTTGGATTGAATGTTGCTGCGACAGATAAAAGCTGGTTAATCGCGACCATTGATCTTTTGAAGCCGCGGGCCCGCAGCTTGAAAGATTTTGCCGGATCGTTCCGCGCGTTCTTCAGCGATGAGTTCGAACCCGATCCCGCGGCAATCGAGAAATTTCTGAAAGATGCCGACGTCCGCAAATTGCTGGTGGAACTCTCCCAGCGCTACGCGGCCTTACCGCAATTTACCGAGCAGGAAACCGAGCAGGCTCTCCGTGATTTCGCTGCAGAAAGGGGCGTGAAGGCCGGAGCGCTAATCAACGGGGCCCGGGTCGCGCTGACTGGACAAGGTGTAGCTCCGAGCTTGTTTGCGGTGATGTGCGCGATTGGGAAAACGCAGACGGTGTCGCGCCTGGAAAATGTAGAGGATCTTGCGAACCGAGTCGCCGTGGCGAAAACGTGAGCGTTTGAGGCCTAGGTGTGGCTGTGCGGGCTCTGGGGTGGGATCCGCCGTCTATGCTCGTTTAAGCCTTTCACGACCTTCACTTCAAAACTCACCGGCAATTGCCTTGGCGGATAGCACGCTGCGTTATCGCAAGCCTGGTATTTGAGTGTCGCGTGGACTGCGTACCTTGCCGCCATCACCGTCTTGAGCGGCCGAACAACAACTCCAATTGCAATGTCTCCCGTATAGACGTTCAGCTTTTCGTCTGGGGCGAAGGGAAAGCTGCGGTCTTCGCCTTGCGGATAAGTGACCTTTTCAATAGCGATGTCGGTCGGCGGATCCATCTTCAGCTCAGTCTTTTTCAGGTACTCCTGCCTGGGCTGATTTGAGTTGATATGAAACCCGCCGGGGATGCGGAAATTCAATTGCACCGTACTCGGATGTCCGCGAACAATCGTAGTGACTGCCGGGGCATGGTAGGTGATGGTCGGCTGCCTGCTTCCGGCAAAATCCTGCGCGAATGCCAGACCGCTAAGGGACAAGATCAACAGAATTGGCGTAAGCCTCACTTGGTCGCCACCTGCGATCCGAGAGCCTTCTGAATATCAGCCTCGATTTCCGAACGGCTTACCAAGCCATAAATGCGGTCCACCACTTTGCCTTCGCGATCAATATAAAACGTGGAAGGAAGGTAAGGAAGGCCACCGTATTGATCGCCGACAGCTTCTTTCCCAAGCACGATGGGATAATTTACTCCCAGCTTTTTGGCGAACTCACCGATCTCTTTGGCTCCGGCATCGTCCATGGCAACGCCCAGGATTTGAAGACCTTGCGGTCCGTACTTCTTTTGCATGTCTACGAACCAGGGCATCTCGATCTTGCAAGGTTCGCACCAAGTGGCCCAGAAGTTGAGCAGGACAGCTTTTCCGCGATAATCGGAAAGTTTCAGTGTGGGCCCGTCAACCGAGGCCAAAGAAAAATCAGGGGCCAGTTGGCCCTGCAGTTTACCCGCACCACCCGGCTGGAACGCGGAGTGGCGGGTCTTCTGGATTCCGAAGACCAGCATCAGCGAGATGACAACCGCCACCACAATCAGAATGACAGGATCTCGTTTCACGGAACTCCTTTACAAAGCGAAGCGGTTCAAGAACGAAAAATAGTGTGAAAGCAAAGTGAACTTGCCAAAAACCAAAAGCACTCCGAGCGCGATGAGCAGGCCTCCACTGGCGACTTCGAGCGCGTGCATGTGCCGGCGAAAGCCGCCATAGAACTTTAGAAAGCGCTCAATTCCAAACGCGGTCAGGAGAAACGGGACCGCAAGCCCCAGGGAATAGAGGGTCAGCAGCAGAATTCCCTTGCTCACCGAATTTTGCGCTGCGGCGAAGCCAAGAATCACAGCCAGTATCGGTCCCACGCAGGGCGTCCATCCGAAGGCAAAAGCAAAGCCGATCAGGAATGCGCCCCAGGGCGTACTGCCGCCCTTTACGCTGTGCAAACGCTTGTCCGCGTACAAGGCGTTTATGCGGAGAATGCCGGTGAGATGCAGGCCAAAAACGATGATCACCACACCCGCGACTTCCGCCAGCGTGGATTTATAACGTGCCGCGAGTTGTCCGACCTCGGTCGAAATCGCGCCCAGCGTAATAAAAACAATGCTGAAACCAGCGATGAAGGCAACCGAGTTCAACATCAGTTTCCGGAAGATGCCGGTTTCCTGAACTTTCAGTTCCTCAACTCCCACCCCTGAGATCAGCGACACATAACCGGGCACCAGCGGCAACACACATGGTGAGAGGAACGAAACCAGGCCGGCCAAGAAGGCGGCGATTGGAAGCGGAAGATTGCCCATTCTCGATCATTGTACGCGAACTCAGGTACGCGTTTGTCATCAACAAATGACAACTGAAGGTTGGCTCCGGGGAGGCTGCAGGAGGTACCTCTTGAGCCTATTGAGCCTATCTTATTGACCTAATCTTACGGCTTCTTGGGCGATAACTCTGCCGGCGCTTCAGAAACAATCTTGCGGATCAACTCTGACGGCAGGGTAGCCGTGAGCACGGCCCGCTCCTTGTTGTGCTCGATCTTGATGCTATCCATGGCACGTTTGAAATCGGCGTCGGTGGTATGACCGGCCACCGAAACGTCCGCGGCCCGAAAAACTGTTAGAAAGCTGCTGGCCTGCGAAGCAAGTTGCTCGGCAGTTGGTTCGTCTTTGGTAAAAACTTCAGCCCGAAAATGCACGGCTCCGAGATACCGCACGGAAGCGACCACTGTTAGCGGAGTTGCCACCGTTGGCGGCAAACTAGCCGGGTCAACCTTGAAAATCGCCCAGCCCAGGCTCGGAAGCGGCAATTGCGGCACGTATTTATAGAATTGCCGCAGCAGCGCAGGCCCGCCAAAAGGAGATGCCAGCTTGCGCGAGCGGTCGATTATGCCGCGAATTACCCCGGCATCGTTGTGGTTCGACGCAGCCACGGTGTCGACGCCAAGAATTGCAACTCGAACGGTGCGATCTTGAACCGGAATATTGAAGATATCGACGGCCCGATAATTTTCAGTCGACCTGGCGAGGGTTTTCAAATACGACCGCAGCTTGTCTCCATCAAAGTGTGCAATGAATATCTCCGAGAAGCGCCTTTCACCGCCTGTCTCCGGGCTCGGATAATGCATGGCAAAGGCCACCTGTTTCAAGTCGCGTTCAAATTGAAATCCAGTGGCTTGTACGAATTGTTCGTAGTCCGGGTCGTGAGGCACAGGCGGGAGCTTGTTGGCCATTTCGGCAACCCGCATCCACTTGAGATTCATGTAGAGAAAGGCGTCGGCGCTGGGAAGCAGGCGCGCGGGTTCAGGCGGAGCATGCTTGCGCAGCTGGACGGCAATGGTGACTGCCGCAATAAGCAGCAGCAAACCAATCAGAACCGGGAACCTTCGACGGAGCCGCATGCAGGATGGAAAGAAATGATAGCACCCAACGGGGACGGGCGTTGCTCATGGAGCTTGCGCTCCCCCAGCGGCTCTCTTGTGGAGAATTTTGGATCAGGCGCTAGATGTGAATGCCGCGCAGGTCTTGCGCGGCACTCAATTGCATGCTCAGGTGTACCCACAACCACAAATGAATAGGGCTTCGCCGAGTGCTTATCGCTTCTTCCCAAACTCCTGATATCGGCGGTTGATCTCTTCCCAGTTCACCACATTCCACCAGGCCGCGAGATACTCGGGGCGGCGGTTGTTGTACTTCAGGTAGTACGCGTGCTCCCAGACGTCATTGCCGAAGATCGGGAACATGCCTTGCGACAATGGGTTGTCCTGGTTGGGGGTAGAGATAATCTGCACATCGCCGCCCGGTTTGCCTGCCAACCACACCCATCCGCTGCCGAATTGTTTGACGCCGGTGTCGTTAAACTTGGTCTTGAAGTCATTGAAAGTTCCGAAAGTTTTCTTGATCACGTCTGCAATCGCGCCTTGCGGATCACCGCCACCACCCGGCTTCATGATCTTCCAGAACATGCTGTGGTTCACGTGTCCACCGCCATTGTTGCGGACGGCGGTGCGAATGTCTTCGGGGACTGCGTTTAGATCGCGGACGAGGTCTTCGGCGCTTTTCGACTGCAGATCGGGATGTTTCTCGAGCGCGGCGTTCAGGTTTTTGACATACGCGCCGTGGTGCATGTCGTGATGCAGCTTCATGGTTTGAGCGTCAATTGTGGGATCGAGGGCAGAATAGTCATACGGCAAAGCGGGCAGTTCGTGCGCCATGGTTCTTCCTCCGAATTTGAAAGATGATTACTATTTTGGAAAGATTCAGCTGCCTCTCAGTGGGCCTGCCAGTTCGGCAGTTCTGACTCGCGGGCAACTAACTATTGTGCACAAATCCGAGCGGCTTTGCACGTAGCAGCTCGCTGGGAAGAAAGCAGAGCTGTTCTCAGTAGCTGCCGGATGCTAACCGCAAACTATGGATTACGAGCTTGGCCCAGACCTGAAACGGGCGCTCGAATCTGATAACCTGCAGAAACACGAATCTAAAACAGGAGGCAGTTATGGCAGTAAAACCTATTCCTGAAGGCTATCGCTCAGTCACTCCATACCTGATTGTGAAAGGCGCGGTCCGCGCAATTGATTTCTATAAACAGGCGTTCGGCGCAACGGAGATCATGCGCTTCCCCGGGCCGAACAACACAATCGTTCATGCCGAAATCAAGATAGGCGATTCGGTCGTGATGCTGTCGGACTCGCCGGTCGGAGGCGAGTTCCGTGACCCGCAAGCTCTCGGTGGAAGCCCCATCGGCCTTATGATCTATGTGCCTGAAGTGGACAAGACGTTTAAGAACGCCGTGTCGTTGGGTGCAAAACAGAGCCGCCCGGTAGTAGACCAGTTCTACGGAGACCGCAGCGGCACTCTTGTCGATCCTTTCGGACATGTCTGGACCGTCGCGACGCACGTCGAGGATGTCTCTCCTCAACAAATGCAGGAGCGCATGGCAAACATGCAGAAATCAGCGTAGAAGTACAGACTCTTACGGGAGGCCCCGTGCGCATGTGGACCGTACTTCTCGTGCTAGTGGTTGTTGGGTTCTCTGGGTTCGCAGCCTCCCGTTTCTTTTCTTCCCGAACCATACCGCAGGCGGGCTCGGCCGCCCCGGAGTTTTCGCTTCCCTCACAGGATGGGACCGTCATCAGGCTGAAGGATTACGCCGGCAAGTGGGTGGTGCTGTACTTCTATCCCAAGGATTTCACCAGCGGCTGCACCGTAGAGGCGCACAATTTCCAGCGGGACCAGGCTGAATTTGCCAAGCGAAATGCAGTAATCCTGGGCGTGAGCGTTGACACCGCAGATTCGCACCGGAAGTTCCGCGCCAAAGAGGGCCTCAATTTCAAGCTGCTGGCCGACACCTCGCATCAGGTCTCGAAGCAATATGGTTCATTGATCAACTTAGGCGTGGCCCAAATTTCTGCAAGAAACACTTTCTTGATCGATCCTCAAGGCAGGATAGCGCGAGCGTTCGCCAGCGTGAATCCCGCGAGGCACAGCGCAGAAGTGCTGTCGGCCATTGATGCGTTGCAGTCGCAGCAGACGAGGTGAACCGCAAGCTCACGAAGTCGGACCTCTAAAGTTTTTGCTAGCAGGAGGTAAGCCATGGTTGTGTTGAGAATCCTCTTGTCGCTCTTCCTGGCCTTGGTCGCAACCGGTGCGACCGCGGCCGATAACAACGAGAAAGCCAGTCCAGCGACAGTCTCAAATGAGGCAAAGCTTTCTGGCGGAGTCTATTCCGGCCTTGATCTGACCACTGAAACTGAATCTCGCACGCAAACCAATGACGATGTTTGCTACACCATGCGGACTTACAAGGTGAAGCGGACTGAACGTCTGACCGACCGGCAACGCAGTCTGCGGGGTTACGCAACCTGTGAGATGGCCGGCAACTATCGTCTTCGCTCGGCGGACGCCAGCGTCTTGCAACCAGAGCGGAAGTAACTGCTACCTGGGTACTGTTACTCGGGTGAGGTACAGTGGTCAGCGACTTTCGCGATATCTTCCACGTCGAGGGTCTTGGGAGGTTTCTGCGGCTCTCCTCCGCTGACGCTCTTCTCGCCCGATGACGCATCAGGCGGGTTCATTAACGTCGCTGTTATGCGGACTTCCTGGCCGACGTAGCTGTCGAGCGAACCCACGCTGCTCACCAGTTTGAAGTTGGTGTTAGACGGATCCGCCAGCAAGATGTTCCCGTTCTCTCTGATCACGCATCCCTGATATGCCGACGGCGTGGTGTTTTTCGAGTTCGGATCGCGGTCAGGAGTCCGGTTGGGACTCTCTTGAGCAACCGAGCAGCAGGTTGAAGCCAGAATCAATAAAGCCAGTGAGGTACGCATTGGAGTTCTCCGCCTTTCCGACGGCAGAACCTGGACTCGGGTTGCCACAGTGCTGCGAGGGATCGGCAGAACCGACCAGGGCAGTTTTGATTAATTTTTCCGTGAGCTCGACCAATCGCCGCACAAACGGGGTTTCCTTTATAATGTCTGTACATTTTTGTTGGAGGCGATAATTTGGCTGAAGTTCGATTGCAGGAAGGCGAGTCGATAGAAAACGCACTGCGGCGGTTCAAGCGCAAAGTGCAGACGGAAGACATCATCAAGGAAGTAAAGCGCCACTCCTTCTACCTGAAGCCGGGGGCGAAGCGCCGAGTGAAGCAAGCCTTGGCGCGAAAGCGCGCGCGCAAAAAGATTCGCAGAGAACCCGAATAAGTAGCAACGCAAGAACGGAGGGTCACGATCTCGCCGGGCTCAACCCCGAAAAGCGAAAGAAGCGTGACCCCTCGCCGAAGCTCTAGGCAACCACCACGGAAACTAATTCCGGAATGCAGCGGGAAGTTTGAATGGATTTGACCGCATCTTCAGCGGTGAACCTTCCCATCAGGAGCGCCTGCTCGCGACGGGTAGTCATTTCTATCGGAGCCCGATCAATCCGGCGCACATATTCCGGGATGCGAATACCGCCACGATTAACTTTCACGAGAAACTTGATTTTCTTCATAGCCACTGTCGAGATAGTCATTGTCGAGCCTCCGGAACTAAACGCCTTTAGCGTTGGAATGCCATCTTGCACACGACGGACAGGCTAACGGGCCTGGTCGTCCGCAGGCACAGTATGGTTTGCAGAATCTGAGGAATTATCAACTTCAAGGCCCGCAGCTTTCCCGTAGATTTGGTGAATGCTGTGGCGCAAAGCAATCATGTTGCTGCGATTGGATTCGGTAGCAGGGCTAGAGGGGTCTTTAGCGAATTCCGCCTCGTACTTTTTTCTGAGTAGTCCGCTCTGTTCTTCCAAGCGTTCGATTGTTTCTGCGTCGAAGTGGGCTTCAGTCAGGATATTTCTCTCTTAATTCATTGTACATTGTTCTCTGCAGTGGAGTAGTGCCCTTTTAGTCGCTAAGCTGCGGTAACCTCATCCTCCCGGCTTCCATTGCCGACTAAATCTATTCTAAGTCGTTCCATTTCTGTCGCTGCTTCTTTCATCTGCTCAGCATATTCGTGCCCTTGTCGCGGAAGGAACCCGCCATAATTTTCCAGCAGCAGCCGCGAATTGGTATTCAAGGCGGTAAGGCTGAAACGCGCCTGGCCGGAAAGGGCAGAAGTTAACTTCGCTAGCTGTGAATCGCGGACGGCCAGCTCTTGTCTGCTCTGAGCGACTTCTTCTGCCAGCACCCGACCGTCATAGCGGATCAGTGCGAACAGACCTATCGCCAGCAAAAGCAGCCCACAATTAGCAACAATGGTTGCTGACAGTATTTTCTTCAACGCGACCGCATTCTCTTGGTCGAATCTCGTGAAATTCGTGCTCTCGGCTGACGAGAGCGACGCTGAAACGCCGCGGAACCCGTCCATATAGCCCTTGCCTTCGTCTGTATTCACCAGCATGAATGAACGATGGCGATAGCCTTTTTGGCGCAAATCGATGGTGCGCTCCATCTCAACCTGCTTCACCTTAGCCAATGATTCGAGTTGCGACTCGAGTGATCGTTCGTCCTGCGGCCGACCAGCCAACTTCCCCCGGAGCGCGGTAAAGTCGGTCGCGATTTTGTCCTTTGCGGTGGTATAGGGCTGCAGGTAAGACCGGTCGCCGGTGAGAAGATACCCGCGCTGGCCGGTTTCCATATCGGTCAGATCCTTTTGAACACCAGAGATACTTGCCTGCATCACTGAGCTTTCGAGCGTGAGCGCCTCCATCTTCTGCATCTGTCGCAAGTGATCGACAGCCAGGTAGGCATTCAACGCCATGCAGACGAGTAGCGCGGGGACTCCGATTTGCAGCAAAGCCTTTCGCATCATTTGTGTTTGCCCCTTCTGTTTCTGCCCATTCTGTTGCTACCCTTCAAGTGATCTTCAGACCACCCTGGGTAGTTATCCGGCTGGCTTTCGAAATCTCCACGGCCATCCTGACTCCGGCGTCCCTGCCGAGGAGCGTCCCTTCAGTTGACATGATTGAACTCGCAGCCACCGTGAAGAGCAGAGCATCTTCCTGCTCGTCAAAGTAAAGCACTACCTGATTCATGGAAGCTCCTACCAGATCGTTTAGAAATGATAGGCCGATTCAGCACCGGAACGAGGTTATCGATATTGGTGCACTTAACGGGCGCAGGTGTAAACTCCAGCGTCTCACTGAAGCGAGCTTGAGGAGGTCGACTATGGGATTCTTTGTGTGGATCGTGGTTGGTCTGATCGCTGGTTGGCTGGCCGGCCAAGTCATGAAGGGTGGCGGCTACGGGGTCCTCGTTGACATCATTCTCGGCATCCTCGGTGGCGTCGTGGGCGGCTGGGTCTTTGGACTTTTAGGAATCTGGCCTGGTGGCGGGATGATTGGAGCGATCATTGTCGCCTTTGTTGGTGCGGTGATCTTGGTCGGACTTACGCGCTTACTGAAAAGGACCTGATTGTTGACGATAGGACCGATCGCACTCATTTTCGCGCCGCCATGCCGGCAAGTTCCCGCCACGTGATCAGCTTGACGTTCTCTTGAACCAGAATCTGGCGAAATTGACTGCTGGTAAAAAAATCGAAATCGCGCTGCCTCCAAGCCGAGCCCCACGTTGACCGCTCCCTGGTGGCCGCGCGCAGTTCCTCATCGTCAAAACCGGGATGAATGACAAATTCGGTCACGCCGGGTTTCAAGTTCTTAAGCGCCGAAATGTAAAAGTCGGCCCATTTTTCCGGCTGTACCTCGGGCCCGATCGTGATCGTATGGTCAAGAACTATGTCGTCAGGACCAAGGCTCTCCTGTAGATAAGGATGATCAGCGAACCAATCTCTGTTTACGAAAACCCGCAACTTGTACTCATGAGCCACTCTCAGCATCACGTCGAATAGTTCCTTACCATTCATAATCAGCCGGTACTGATGCGAATCGAGGTGTGTAGGGCGAACACCCATCGCCAGCGCACGTTCAATCTGGGCGCGCAATTCGATTTCGACCTCCTTCGCGTTGATCTGCTGGTTATGTTCCCAGTCATGATGGAGGTATCCGTTTTCGTCCACGAGGCTCGGCACTTTGTCGGCGGGAGCTACCGGACCCCAACGGTAATAAACTCGCTCACTCGTCAGCGTGAGATGCAGTCCGAAGTCTCCGCTGGGATGGGTTTTGGCGTAGTCGGCAATCTCGGGGAACCACGGGCAGGGCACCATCAGGCTCGCGGAGTTGACCGAGCCAGCCTCCAAAGATTTAATCGCCGCGGCATTCACCGCATGAGTTTCGCCAAGATCGTCGGCATGAACGATGATCAGTTTGGTGCCCGGAGGATATCCCAGACGGTCCGCCAGGGTTTGCGCAGAGATTGTCCCCGGATAAAAAGATAGAAAGGAACCAACGATCAACAGGGCGAATGCGAACTTGCCGTTCTTCTCAAGCCGATTGCGATTTGACATACGACATTACTCTACTGCGGGAGTCGGGGGCTTTCCAGATCGCTGTTGATTACAGCCGTCATCATTCATTGAGGTGAGCAAATCGGGTCAATGAGTGAAATCGCGATTTATCACCAGTTGAGATATTTCGTCGGTTATGAGGACTTTGGATTCCACGGTTGGTGTTTCAACGTTGGCTAAGTCTTGAGTCGTCCACGTTTCAGGTTCCCGGAGCGGAGACTGGGGCAACATCACGATCCTCTTTCGCCTCGCCCTGCATCAGCTCAACGATAACCGCGAACAGACGATTGCGGGTCTCAACTCTTACTCCTGCACGAGTGATATAGCGAATCAATATGTCGATACCGGATCCCGCCGGCCTGAGATTCACCGACGGCATGGCGCTGAACTGTGGCGATCCTTCTTCGTGGGTCACCCTCTTCCATTCCGCTTCGGCCATTATTGCGTCCGCTTCGGTTATCTTCACCGTCGATTCGTAAATCGACTTGAGAAGCGGATGGATACTTTTATCCGGAGGAACGCTGATCTTAATCTCGTCCCACATCCACTGCCCTACAGTTGAGAAGTTGAAATACTTGCCACGTATGGCATAGCCGTTCAGGAACGAGACTCTTCTCCCTGTAGGATGGCCGTGGGCAGTCCAGTTTCCCGTCTCCAGCAGCCAGGTTCGGAACAGCCCAAGCTGTACCACCTCGCCGCCGACACCATCAATCTCTACCCAGTCCCTGACCCTCACGCCGTTTGGTCCCATCAAAACGAACCAACCGCAGAAAGCCAGGATGAAATCCTGGAACACCACCGTCAGTCCTGCGGTCACCAGGCCCAGGATCGTCGGCATCTGCTGTGGTGCACCAAAGATGATCAGCAGGATTAGAAACAGGCCGACCAGTTGGGTTCCCAGGTTTAGAACTGTTTTCAACGTCTGTTTCTGCCGAGAATCGTGAACGATCTTCTCCAGTGCCAGTTGGAGACCCCAGCCCGCCAGGATCACCACAAGGCAGATCGCAGCAATGAATGCCAGTGACTGCAATATCAGGTGAATCACGATCTTTTGCTGTAACTCGGCCTGCTGTCCCCATCGCCCGTAAAGGGTCACAAGCTGTTGTTGCGCTCCCAGACGATCAGTCAGGATGCTCAGGATGTTTTGCTGAACGCTTACCCTTTGCAGCCGATCGATTCGTTCGGGACCTGATTCTTCAACGGGTTTGGCAGTAGGACTAGCAGCTTCCGCCTTCAGTGTCTCCCGATCGCCTGTGAGCGCCGCCACGTCGTCCTTCGCCAACTGCTCAGCCTGCGCAATCAATTGCCTCCGGTTGCGAAGAGAGCGCCATGTTGATAGCTGCTGAGCTAAGGTGCGGTACTGTTCCGCTGAGGCGACAGCAGTCTGCCCGTCGTCCTCAGAGGCGCGATCCTTGTACTGCTTCATCGCGGCTTGGCGCGCCGCTAGTTCCTGTTGAAGTTTGGGTCTCTGATCTCCGCTTTCGCGGGCGAGGTCCTCGATCGAATCGGCCAGCTCGGTTTGGTCGAGGCCAAGTTGCGCCTTCGCAATCTCCAGGTCACTGCTGGAAATTGTGCCCGGCGATTTCGCGCCGGCAGATGCACCGAGCGCCGCGATCCGAGTCTCATCGTTTTTCACAGTCTGTTGAAGCTCGCTGACCCTTTTCTGCAATGCGAGCGCCTTGTCGCTGAGCTTTGGTTGCGCAAGGCTTGCCTGCCTTAGTGATTGCGAGAAGGCCTGGTCGACTTCGTGGTCCGCAAGACGCTCGGCGTCCCTGGCAAGCTTTTTTTCCTCTGCCGACTGTGCCAGGGCCGCCAGAGTCGCCGCGGTTTGCCAAGGCCGTTGATCCACAATTCCGAGAGGTACATATGCTCCCGTCCAACTCCCCTTCCTGGCTTGCAGGAATGGAAGATCCGCCATAACCCCACGGGTCAGAAACGCACCTATGACAGTGACGGCTAACACAATCAACATCACCAGCACGGTCACCGTGCGGGATCTATTCATACGCACACCTTTTCGTCTGAACCTCTGGTTGCTTGTATCTTAAACGGATAAAGGACTCTTATTTCCCTGAACAGCTCCCGGTATTCTGAACGTATCACGGGCAATTCGGAAGTCAACTCTTGCAATCAGGGATGGAGCTTAATTGACCCTCAAGGATGAGTTTGCGAGATCAATTTGCTACCCTCATCCATTTCCAGCGCGGGACACCGTTGCGGAAGCATTTTCCCGCACCTATACACGACATCAGCACTAATTTGACTGCTTTGTTCGGCCAGCCTAAGATGGCCGCGATTCATGATTGGGCAAAACATTTCGCACTACCGCGTCATCGAGAAACTAGGTGGCGGCGGCATGGGCGTGGTGTACAAAGCAGAAGACATTAAGCTCGGACGTTTGGTCGCGCTGAAATTCCTGCCGGACGAACTGGCGCGCGACCGCCAGGCATTGGAACGGCTGCAACGCGAGGCACGCGCGGCGTCCGCACTCAACCATCCGAATATTTGCACTATCTACGATATCGACGAGCAGGATGGGCGCCCCTTCATTGTCATGGAGTATCTGGAAG
>Ga0207665_10000182_pt1 | contig 42287 bp, 36 predicted proteins | sample LARL112metaG_FD_184351 | JGI IMG/M metagenome (GOLD analysis project Ga0207665, IMG submission 184351) | Corn, switchgrass and miscanthus rhizosphere microbial communities from Kellogg Biological Station, Michigan, USA - LAR L11-2 metaG... | ecosystem: Host-associated > Plants > Roots >... | reverse complement strand
GCCTGGCCATCACCGATCAATTTATCGGCGCCGCAAGCGATCGCTATCTCGAGGTTCAGTCTATCTTCCAGGGGTTGCGCGATCCCTACGAGCAGCTTTACTACACCGGGTTATTGCACGAGCGCCACGCCAAGACCCAACTCCTTGTCGGCTATGCGCCGCATACACTTCTGCCATTAGTGGAAGAAGCCATGCGCTGCTTTGCGGAAGCCGAAAAAATCCGGCCGGCGGGCAACGACGACTGCATTCTGCGCTGGAATCGTTGCGTTCGATTGCTGGAGAGCCGGCCTGACTTTCATTTCGAACGCGGACCCGCAGCCTTTGACACGGAAGATATGCCGCCTATGAGCTCGCCGGCGCGCCGCGCCGGGGGCCATCACTGAAGCTACGCTGATTTTCTAGGCCGTTACGACGCGCTGGAATCGGCGCGCCAGTTTTTCGTGTTCTTCGCCAATTTGGCGGGGCAAACGATTGCCGAATTTGCCGAGGAAGTGCCGGGATTCTTCCATCTCCGTGTCCCAATCTTCCGGATTCACGCGCAGCAGTTCGCTCAAAGCGTCGTTTGAAATCTTCATCCCGTCCAGGGTCAGCCCATTCTTTGCTGGGACGTAGCCGACGGGCGTTTCCTGCGCTGCGCCGCTGCCCTCCACGCGCTCCAGAATCCACTTCAGCACGCGCACGTTGTCGCCGTACCCGGGCCAAAGGAACTTTCCATCGGTGCCTCTACGGAACCAGTTCACATGAAAGATCTTTGGCGGCTTTGGTATTTTCTTTCCCATCCCCAGCCAGTGGCCAAAATAATCGGCCATGTTATAGCCGCAGAAGGGCAGCATGGCCATGGGGTCTCGCCGCGTGAGGCCTACCTCGCCTGCCGCGGCCGCGGTGGTCTCGCTCGCCATCGATGCGCCCACAAACACGCCGTGCTGCCAGTCAAACGATTCATACACCAGCGGCGCCACTCGGGCTCTGCGCCCTCCAAATATGAACGCCGATATCGGCACGCCTTCCGGCGCTTCCCACTTCGGAGAAATGCTCGGAGACTGGCGCGCCGGCACGGTGTACCGCGCATTCGGATGCGCCGCCGTGCCTTTGGAAGGATCCCACGCCTCGCCCTTCCAGTTGATTAGCCCAGCTGGCGGATCGCTGCCAATTCCTTCCCACCACGGCTCTCGCTCCGGAGTCATCGCCACGTTCGTAAACAGCGTGTTCTTGTGAAGTGCTCCCATCACGTTCTGATTGGTTTTCATTCCCGTGCCCGGGGCCACGCCAAAAAAGCCTGCTTCCGGATTGATGGCGTGCAAATATCCGTCGTCGCCGATTTTCATCCACGCGATGTCGTCTCCAACGGTCCAGACGCGATATCCCTGGTCCTCGAGCGCCGACACCATCATTGCCAGATTCGTTTTCCCGCACGCGCTCGGGAACGCCGCGCCCATGTAAGTCACTTTGCCGCCCGGAGATTCCAGCCCCAGGATCAACATGTGCTCGGCCATCCAGCCCTGTTCACGCGCCATCACGCTGGCAATCCGCAGCGCAAAACACTTTTTTCCCAGCAGTGCGTTTCCGCCGTAGCCCGAACCCACGCTCCAGATCAATTTCTCCTGGGGAAAGTGGACAATGTATCGTCGCGTGGGATCGAGGTCGCCCAGGGAATGCAGTCCAGGGACAAACTCGCTCGAAGCTCGCAGCCGCTCCATGGCTACTTTGCCCATTCGCGACATGATCCGCATGCTCGCCACGACGTACGGGCTGTCCGTTACTTCCACTCCTACTTTGCTGATCGGCGAGATCACTGGTCCCATCACATAGGGCACCACATACATGGTTCGGCCGCGCATTGTTCCGTCCAGCAGTGCGCCCACCTTATGCTTCGCTGCGTTCGGGTCCATCCAGTTGTTCGTCGGTCCGGCCTCTTCCTTTTCGGGAGAGCAGATGAACGTCAGATGCTCGGTCCGCGCAACGTCATTTGGACTGCTGCGATGCAAGTGGCAATTCGGATAGGTTTTCTCGTTCAGCGTGAATGAATCTCCGCTGCGCAACATCTCCGCGATCATTCGCTGGTACTCCGCTTCGGAACCGTCGCAATACACGACGCGCTGCGGCTTGGTCAGCTTTGCCGCTTGATCAACCCAGGCTTCGAGTGGAGTTGCCACGCTGATCCCCCTGCTGGCCTAATGTTTCGACGCCGCCCGGTCCAAAATGCGGCATCCCGACCGCTTTAGGCGCCGGTGACACGCTGGGTGATGACCCCAACCAGGCTGGAGTCGTGGAACGATTGGACTCGGCCCTGCCAACAGGCCCATGCAAGGCGGGAAATTCCGGCCAGGCTGGCAGGCTTATTCTTCTACCCGCCACAGTCTATGTTACCCATCGCCGCACGCGCAAGCGGCCCTCCGCCGCGCTGACTCGTGTTTTCAACCTGCTGTAAACTCGTCTACGTGCTTCCCAACGCTGATTCCGACTGCCTGCGAGTCATTCTGGTCGCTCCGCGCAATCCGCTCAACATTGGCGCCGCCGCTCGCGCCATGAGCAACTTCGGCTTCTTCCACCTTCGCGTGGTAAACCCGTATGAGTTGGCCTTTCGCGAGGCGCGTTCCGCAGTCGGTGCTGCGCCGTTGCTCGCCCACGCTGAAGAGTTCAAAAACATCGCCGAAGCTGTCGCTGATTGCAGACTCGTTGTCGGAACCACTTCCGTCGGCCAGCGTCAATTGCAGCACTCGATCCGCCGTCTGGATCAAGCTGCCGGCCTTCTCCGCAAGCAGGTCTCCGGTGGCCGCGTCGCCCTGCTTTTTGGTTCCGAGAAGCGCGGCCTCTCAAACGAAGACCTCAGCCACTGCCATTGGCTCCTGCGCATTCCCACGCGCACAGACCATCGTTCGATGAACCTTGGCCAGGCTGTAGCGGTGTGCCTCTACGAACTAGCGCGCGATCCACAGGCCCCCGTGAAACCGGAGAAGCATGTTCCCGCTAACGCCGCCGACCTCGAGCGCCTCACCGCGCTCTTGCTCGACGCGCTCCGCACTAGCGGCTACTTGAAATCGAATCCTGGTGCCTCGCCGAGACGGCGCTCTGCCGCTCCCACCGAAGAGAAAATCCGCCGGCTCGTCCACCGCCTCCACCTTTCCGCCACTGACGCCGAACTCACGCTGGGCATTCTCCGCCAAATCTTTTGGAAACTCGGCTCGACCAAGACTCCATCGACCATGGGGCCGCTGTAGACTTTCTCTGTGAATCTGGGACAGAATCTCCGTTCCTATCGGACCCATGAACAATCAGATCGCAAACTTCTCTCAACGAGGGCTTCTCATCCGCTCCCTCCACTTCATCGCCAGCATATTGCTTTTCCTCTCTCTAAGAGCGGATACAGCCACGCAAAACGCCTCCGCCCAATCACCACCGCGATCGGCTCCCGCTCAATGGATCACTTCACCCGGAGCACCCGCCAAAGACGTAACTATGCTTCACTTTCGCAAGGAGATCGAACTGGAGAGGGTCCCCGAGCATTTCCTTGTCGAAGTGTCCGCAGATAATCGGTTTCTGTTCACGGTAAACCAGCAGCGCGTCGGCTCTGGTCCAGCCCGCGGGGATTTGGCTCATTGGAGATATGAAGTTTACGACCTCGCCTCGCGCCTTCACGCCGGCAAGAACGTGCTCGCAGCCACGGTTTGGAATCTTGGAACTTTCGCGCCCATCGCGCAGATTAGTAACCGGACCGGATTTCTGGTTCGCGGAGAAGGTTCGCTGGAGCAAATAGCCAATACGAATGATTCTTGGTGGGCCGAAGAAGACCCCGGCTTTCAAGCAGCTCCCGTTTCCATGGGCGAATTGCACGGATATTTTGCTGCGGATCCAATCGAGAAGATCGATGGCCGCTTATTTGACTGGACCTGGGACGCGCCGGTAGCCACATCGACTCGGTGGCAGAAGTCTCAGTCCTTGGGACGCGCCGCCGACCGCGGACTGGGGGATACGCCGAACAATTGGCAGTTGGTTCCCGACCCTTTGCCTGCGATGGAATGGCGCCAGATGCCGGGAGGTCGAATTGTGAGAGCGTCGGGCCTCGCTACAACGGGAGGATTTCCCGACACGCCGCTGACGATCCCACCAAATCAAAAAGTGACCATCCTTCTGGACAACCGCGAGTTGACCACGGCATTCACAAACTTGGTTGTCGGTGGAGGAAAAGACGCCACCGTTCGTGTGACTTACGCCGAAGCGCTCAAAGATGCGAAAGGGGAAAAGGGCAGCCGTAATGTCATCGCAGGGAAGGAAATTACCGGTGTCCACGACGAGTATATTGCCGATGGCGCACAGAACAGGACTTTCACTTCACTCGTATGGAGAACGTGGCGGTATCTCCAGTTCGACATTGAAACGCACGATCAACCCTTGCAACTTGTTCGGCTGTCATCCTGGTTTACTGCATTTCCTTTTCAGCAGCGCGCGCGTTTTCTTTCCGATGATCCGGTTTTGTCCTCCCTCTGGGACGTCGGCTGGAGGACGGCGCGTCTCGATGCGCACGAGACCTACATGGACACTCCCTACTGGGAGCAGTTGCAGTACGTTGGCGACACGCGGATACAGGCGCTGATTTCTTATGTCGCCGCCGGAGATGACCGCCTGGCGAAGCAAGCCATCGAAGCGTTTGACGATTCGCGTATTCCCGATGGCATTACCCTTAGCCGCTATCCGACCAATCACTTTCAGGCGATTCCGCCCTTCTCGCTGCTATGGATCGGCATGCTGCATGATTTTGCGCTTTATCGGCAGGATTCTGCGTTCGTCCGCACGCATCTGCCCGGCACGCGTGCCGCGCTGGACTGGTTTTTCAGGCACCAGCAGGAAAGCGGCTTGCTGGGCCGGCTGCCGTGGTGGAACTTTATCGATTGGACTAGCGGTTTTCGTGATGGCGTCCCACCTCAGGATGAGCATGGAGACTCCGCCCCCATCACGTTGCATTTTGTGATGGCGCTTCGCGAAGCCGCCGAACTGGAGTCCGCCTTTGGCGATAACCACAGAGCTGAACAATATCTCCAGACCGCGGAGAAGGCGGTGCAAGGTGTTCAGCGCCTTTGCTGGAATGAAAAGAACGGGCTGATTGCAGACACTCCGGCCCAGCAGCTTTACAGCCAGCACTCCAATTTGCTGGCGGTTCTTCTCGACGTCATCCCCAAGGAGCGTCAACGGGAGGTCATGACCAAGGTTCTTTCGGTCACTGACCCTGGTTTCAAATCTGGCGGGGAGTTGCCGCCCATGGAAAGAGCTTCCTACTATTACCGCTTCTATCTCGCCCGTGCGCTGGAGCACGCCGGTTTGGGCGACCACTATCTTGAACTCTTGGGTCCATGGAAGGAAATGCTCGCTCTCGGGCTTACAACTTGGGCGGAGACTCCTGAGCCAACACGGTCTGACTCGCATGCCTGGAGCGCCCATCCGAATTACGACTTGCTTACTATTATTGCCGGGATTCGCCCCGCCGCTTTTGGATTCGACAAAGTTGTTATCGAGCCGCATCTCGGGGATTTGCACATGGTTTCCGCGGAGCTTCCATGGAGGGACGCCGCCATCCAGGTGGATTACAAGTTCGATCGCGGCACGTGGACCATGCGCGTGACTCTTCCTGCTGGCCTGCAAGGTGATTTTGTCTGGCGAGGCAAGCGCTATCCGCTTCACACAAGTCTTCAGGTGCTCACGCTGTCACCTTGATCTCCTCCGACCGTCACAGGAGTGATGTTGTGCGTTAAGTTGCGCGAATATGCTCCTCCGTGGAACAATGCCGCATATCGACAATGAAGAAAACTTGCCTGCTTTGCTTGATTCTCATGCCCTTTCTCGATTTCGGCCCTCTCAGCGCGGAAACTACTCGCCCCGATGCCGAAAAAAAGCTCGCCCGCGACATTTACAAGGAATTCGTCGAAATCCAATCCGGCTTCACAACAGGTGCGACCACTCCCGTTGCTGAAGCCGCCGCAGCTCGCTTGCGCGCTGCAGGCTTCCCCGAATCCGATATTTTCGTTGGCGGCGCAAGTCCCAAGAAGTCGAATCTCGTCGTCCGTTATCGTGGCACAGGTGCACTTAAGCCCATCCTTTTGCTCGCGCACATGGATGTTGTCGAAGCCAAGCGAGAAGACTGGAGCATGGACCCCTTCCAATTGAATGAGCGCGATGGTTTCTTCTACGGCCGCGGCACGGGGGACGACAAGGCTCAGGCGGCCATCTGGATCGCCAACTTGATCCAATACAAGAAAGAAGGCTTCAAGCCGGACCGCGACATCATCGTGGCCCTTACTGCAGATGAAGAAGGCGGCGGCCCCTACAATGGCGTCGCCTGGCTGCTCAAGAATCATCGCGATCTTATTGATTCCGAGTTCGCTCTCAACGAAGGAGGCTGGGGCGAATCCGCCGGCGGCAAAAAGATCTCCAACGACCTGCAGGTCAGCGAAAAATACGTGGTCAATTTCCGGCTCGAGGTGCGAAACAAAGGCGGCCACAGCTCGATGCCCGTCGCCGACAACGCTATCTATCGCCTCGCGGCAGCTCTGCAACGGCTTTCAAACTTCGGATTTCCACTGAAGACCAACGAAGTGACTGCGGCCTACTTCCAGCAAATGGCCAAGATTGAATCCGGTTCCGTGAAAGAGGATCTCGGCAAGGTTGGCAAAGGTTCGCAGGAAGCGATGCAGCGGATTGCAGCGGCCTCCCCTGCCTGGAACGCCACTCTCCGTACCACCTGCGTGGCCACACTCTTGGAAGGCGGGCACGCGACGAACGCATTGCCCCAACTTGCAACCGCAACCGTCAATTGCCGCGTGCTGCCCGAGGATTCCGTCGACTACGTGCAAACCACTCTGCGGAAGGTCGTGGCGGATGACCAGGTCGAAGTGAAACTCCTTGGCGACCCGGCTCCGGGTCCTGCTTCCGCGCTGAGACCGGATGTGTTGGCAGCAGTAGGCCATGCAACGGAAGCCCTTTGGCCAGGCGTGCCGGTGGTGCCCATCATGGTGATGGGAGCGACCGACGGGAAGGCCCTTCGCATCGCCGGTATTCCGACATATGGGGTCCAGGGTATCTTCTTCGACCGCGACGACATCAGATTCCACGGCCGTGATGAACGAGTTGCCGTCCAATCTTTTTACGAGGGCCAGGCCTTCCTCTATGATCTGGTCAAAACACTGTCAAAAACTACCCTCGTGGCGCAGGCGTCTGCTCACAACGGCCCATTCTACTCGCCACAACAGAACTGACTTGCAGCAAACGGTGCCCTGTTTTCTTCCACAATTCGCTCTTTCTTTGCTGTTCACTTGTTGTGTTCATTTTTGTACAGTTTTCCAGCGACCTCCCTCAGAAAATGGTATCGTTAGAAGTGCCTATCACGTTCTGCACACCAGGCACTCACGCATTCAACTAAGCAGATCGCCGGAGAGAACATGGAATTGACCGTAACGCAACAAGAGCGCCCCTGGGACCGGCCCTTTTGGAAACCCGTGCATGGCAAAGAAGGCGTCTTCGCCTATCTTGTTCTTATCCACGTTCTTGCCGTTATCGGTCTGATTCTTTTTCCTGTGCCAAGCCTCAAGGTTGTCGGCATGACTCTGCTGAGCATTGCCTTTGGCGGTCTCGGCACCACCGTGTGCTATCACCGCATGCTTGCGCACAAGACCTTGAAGACGAACCCTGTTATCGAGCAATTCTTGATCTTTTGGGCGGTCTTCAATGGCTCCGGTCATCCTGCAAGCTGGGTCGCCTATCATCGCCTCCATCATTCCGTCACCGACACGCCCGAGGATATCTCCAGTCCCAAGCAGGGCGGCTTCTGGTGGGCGCATCTTCGCTGGCTCTATCAAACCCAACCCGCCGACAAGAAGCGCTGGGCTCCTGAGTTGACCGGTGGCATCTATAAGATTTGGGGCTGGGCCGAAACGCCTGTCATTGTTTTCTCAATTTGTATCGGCCTGATTCTGGGCTTCGGCTGGATGGGCTTCTTCTGGATGGGCGCGATCCGCCTCGTCTACTCCCTGCACATGCAGTGTCTGGTGAACAGCCTCACGCATCTCAACCATGTTGAAGAAGGCGATTCCAGCATGAATGTCTGGTGGCTCGGGCCATTCCAATTGACGGCCTGGGGTGAGAATTGGCACCAGAATCATCACACACACGCCGGTTCCGCGCGTCTGGGCCTTCGCTGGTATCAGACCGACATCGGCTGGTATTTCATCTGGATGCTCGAAGCCGTAGGCCTGGCCCATTCCGTCAAGCGCCCCCGCGCCTCCTAACGAGCGACAAGCCAAAGAAGCTGCTTTGCCCTAAACTGTTTGTGTGGGGTTTCTTCCCTAACGTGGCGCTACATGTACGCACAAAAATTCCATGTCAACGTGGTGATTCGCGGAGAAACCCGCGCCTGCCCGCTCGACTGGCTCGATCAATTCTGCATGCGCAACTTCACCAACTCCGCCGATTTTGACGACACCCTCCCTGTCGCCGATGGCGAGGTGGAAGCAAGTTTCCGCCTCACTCCGGAGCGTTTTGCGGAAGGACTTGCCGCCTGGCTCACCCAGCGCGGCAAAGGCGAAGGCCAGCCCGTGGCAGTGCAGGTCACTAGAATAGATCCTTGGAATTTCCCGACATGAAGACCGTGCGGCGAAGTATCTAGGCCGCGGAATCCCGCTTTTCGCCGCGCAGCAGCGCGCGAATCTCCGGCAATGCCGCCAGCGCCGCTGCTTCGCCGGCCGCGACCATATCCGGCGTCTTGGTGAAATCGTCCCACACAAAATTTTTCACGTCCGGCTCGATGATGATGTCGGCCTGCGTTCGCCAGGCGAGATCGCCATGCCGCTGGATGATGTTGAAAGACCGGCTGAGGATATCAGTGAACGTGCGCGGCTCTTCGATATTGCCCGATTCCAAATAAACCGCAATGACGACATCCGCGCCAAGAAGCAAAGCACCTTCGACAGGTACGGGCGCGGTCAGGAATCCGTCGACCAGCGTACGACCCTCAAACTGGATGGGCACAAAAAGCCCCGGGTACGAGCAGGAAGCGCGCAATGGCGGCACGATGGGACCGTGCGAATAGTAGACGGAGACGCCAGCGGTGATGTCCGTCGTGGCGATAGCGAGCGGAGTCTGCAATTCCTCAAACGTTTTCACGGGCGTAAAACGCGCGATATATTTCTCCATACGCTGATTAGTGGCCAGCCCGAGCCAGGACGGCGTCCAGCGCCCGAAGTCCGTAAAGCTTGTGCTTGCTCCGACTTCGGTCATTTGGTCCAGCGATGCTCCCGCGCAATATCCCACGGCGATCAAGGCGCCAACGCTCGTTCCCGCGACGCAATCGATGGGAATTCCCGCTTCGCGCAGAACGCGAAGCACCCCGATATGCGCAATACCACGCGCAAAGCCGCCCGCAAGGGCCAGGCCCACGCGCGGGCGCTCCTTGGGTTCGCCCTGTTCGCCGTACGCAAAGGCGCGAAACTTGTCTTTTGCGGTCCGCAGCCAGCCCAGCGGGCCCGCGGCTTTGTTCTCTTCCGACATTTCTCTAGTTTAGCTCCATAGCCGCGAATCGGGCCGTCGTTTGACCCGCGCATGCTGGTTTTGTAACCTGTCCCATCGAACTATACAGCCTCGTAAATCCAGTAAGAAGGCATGCCATGAACCGTCGCATCGAAAAGGCAGTCGTGTTGGGAGCGGGAACGATGGGTTCGCGGATTGCGGCGCATTTCGCGAACGCCGGACTGCCGTGCATTTTGCTGGACATCGTGCCGCCGAATTTGCCCGCGGATGCGCCGGTTGCCGAGCGCAACAAGATCGTGCGCGCCGGATTGGAGGCGACAAAGAAGTCCAAGCCAGCCGCTTTTTTCACTGCCGCACTCGCGGAGAAAATTGGCATCGGAAACGTTGAGGATGATCTGGCACGCTGCGCCGAGGCCGATTGGATCATCGAAGTCGTCGCGGAGAATCTGGAAATCAAACGCAAGTTGCTGACGCGTGTTGCCCAGTTCCGCAAACCCGGAGCCATCGTAACCACAAACACGTCCGGGTTGCCCGTGCACTTGATCGCCGAGGGCATGAGCGAAGAATTCGAGCAGCATTGGGCGGGGACGCATTTCTTCAATCCGCCGCGCTATCTGAAGCTCGTGGAAGTGATCCCCGGGCCGAAGACATCCCATGAAGTGGTCGAGACGTTGAGCGAATTCTGTGACCGGCGGCTGGGTAAAGGCGTCGTCGTGGCCAAAGACACGCCGAACTTCATCGCCAACCGCATCGGAACATTTTCCATGCTGAATGCGCTGCGCTTGATGGGCACGCTGGGCATGACGGTCGAAGAAGTGGACGCCTGCACGGGACCGGCAGTGGGCTGGCCAAAGTCGGCGACGTTTCGCACGGCGGATATTGTGGGTCTCGATGTGCTCATGCACGTGGTGAAGAATATCTACGAAACCGCGCCCAGTGATGAATCACGCGAGATGTACAAAGTCCCGGCGCTGGTTGAGGAAATGGCCAAGCGCGGCTGGCTGGGCGATAAGACCGGCCAGGGTTTCTACAAGAAGGTGAAGGGCGAAGGCGAAAAGGAAATTCTCACGCTCGATGTGAACACCATAGAGTATCGCGCGCGGCAGAAGGCGAGATTCGCCTCCCTCGAAATGGGCAAAGCCATCGAAGATACAAGAGAACGGCTGCGCGCGCTGGTGGGGCCAGTACTGGAAGGGCAGAAGGGGGATAAAGCCCAGCAGTTTTTGTGGGGCGCGCTTTGTGAAATGTGTTTGTACGCGGCGCGCCGTGTGCCTGAGATTTCCGACAACGTTGTAGATGTTGACCGCGCGATGCGCTGGGGCTTTGCCTGGGAGCTTGGTCCGTTCGAAATTATCGATGCGATTGGCGTCAAGGCCTTCGTAGGACAGGTGCAAAAAGAGGGCCGGGTGCTGCCGCCGGTCATCGAAAAAGTCCTGTCGAGCGGGCGAAAAGGCTTTTACGAATCGGAAAAAGGAACGAGCACGTTTTTCGATATTTGCAGCGGCGCATCGAAGAAAGTCGAAGAGCCGAAAGGCGTCATCATTCTCAAGTCGCTGAAAGATGCAGGGCACGAGGTCGAGCGCAATTCCGGGGCGAGCCTGATCGATCTTGGCGATGGCGTGGTGTGCTGCGAATTTCACGCCAAGATGAACGCCATCGGTGCCGACCTGATCGCCATGCTGCACAAGGGCCTGAAGCGGCTGGAATCGGATTTCGACGCCATGGTCATCGCCAACCAGGCCGTCAATTTTTCCGTCGGAGCAAACTTGATGCTGGTTCTGGTAGGCGCCCAGGAGCAGGAATGGGATGAATTGCACATGGCCGTGAAGCAATTCCAGAACATCAACTTGGCGATCAAATACGCGCCAAAGCCGGTGGTCGCTGCGCCGCAAGGCATGGCCCTCGGCGGGGGCTGCGAAGTGAGCTTGCACGCGGCAAAAATTCAAGCTGCGGCGGAAGCCTACATCGGCTTGGTGGAGACGGGTGTTGGCCTAATTCCCGGCGGCGGCGGCACCAAGGAAATGTTGATCCGCGCCAACGAGCATGCTGCCGGTGGTGAAGACCTGGATTTGTTCCATGCCCTAAAGCCGGTATTTGAGTCCATCGCCCTGGCCAAGGTCGGCACCAGCGCGGAGGAATGCCGCGACCTCGGATATTTGCGCCGCGAGGATGGGGTCTCCATGAACCGCGACCGGCTGGTTGCCGACGCCAAGGAAGCTGCGCTCGCGCTCGTGCACGGCGGTTACAAGCCTCTCGCAGCAAGCTGGCAGGAAGGCGCGCAAACTACGCAAATCAAAGTGCTCGGCGAACAATTTCTTGCTGGCGCGAAACTTGCCATTCACATGATGCTCCGCGGCGGATACGCCTCGGAATACGACGCGCACGTAGGCCGCAAACTCGCGAACATCCTGGCAGGCGGCGCTTTGACCTCGCCACAATTGGTCAGCGAACAATACGTTCTCGATTTGGAACGCGAGGCCTTCGTCTCCCTTTGCGGCGAAAAGAAAACCCAGGAACGCATCGCTCATACGCTGAAAACCGGGAAACCCTTGCGGAACTAACCTTTCATATAGTCGTATAAAAACGTATTGTTATAGCGGGTCAGTATGATATATTCCGCATATTCGCAGGAGGCCGATCCGTGCACAAGCTCTTGGCGCCGCGGGAAGCCGCAAACATCCTGGGCATCAGCTATCCCACCTTGAAGCAGTGGATCTATCACGGAAAAATCAAGTCGGTGAAAACGCCCGGCGGCCACCATCGCGTGCCGGAGAGTGAGATCGACCGGATGTTTCCCAAGAAGTTGAATCATGGGGACATCGAAACGCGGCGCGGAAATTTTCGCAAGATCAGCGGGCGAAACCAGCTGATTGGGCGCGTGGTGGCCATCAAATTCAGCGGATTGCTTGCCCAGGTCACCCTGGCCATCGGAGAGCAGCACATTACGTCGATTATTACAGCGGATGGAGCCAAGGAACTGCGGCTGAAGCTCGGGGACCGGGCCGCCGCGCTAATCAAGTCAACCGAAGTCATGATTCTCCGGGTATGAGTGCGGCCAACACTTGGGCGAGGTTGTCTTACTGAAACCAACCGATGAGGTTCCTGAAGGATCCCAATTGTGAAACCAGCGCCCGCCATTGCGGCAAAGAAGGCTCTCACGATGTATTTCACGAAAATAATAATCCTTGGCGGTGCCACGGCATTGCTCTTGGCCTTTGTACCTGCAGAAGGCCAGGAAATCCGCATCGCGGCGGCGGCCGACTTGAAGTTTGCTATGGAAGAATTATCGTTAAAGTTTGAGAAACAAACGGGAACCAAAGTGAATGTGACTTACGGATCGAGCGGAAATTTTTTCTCACAAATACAGAATGGAGCGCCCTTCGATCTTTTCTTCTCCGCGGACATTGAATATCCAAGAAAACTGGAAACCGCGGGACTCGCGGAACCAGAGACGCTATACGAATACGCCGTCGGCAGAATCGTGATTTGGACGCCTCGGGACACGAAAGTGGACGTGGCCAGGCAGGGATGGAAAACTCTTCTGGATGCGAGCGTCGAAAAGGTTGCCATCGCGAATCCGGAACACGCGCCTTATGGACGCGCAGCCGTCGCGGCGCTGCAAAAAGCGGGCATCTACGAACAGGTGGAACCCAAACTGGTCTACGGCGAAAACATTTCGCAAGCGGCGCAATTTGTGCAGTCGGGGAATGCTCAAGCGGGGATTGTGGCTTTGTCGCTGGCGGTTTCCCCGGCGATGCGTGACGGAAAACATTGGCAGATTCCGGCGGGGATGCATCAAGCCCTTGAGCAGGGGGCGATTGTTTTGAAAGACGCCAAGAACAAAAATGCAGCGCGAGCCTTCTTGGAATTCGTGAAAAGCGCAGCAGGGCGAGCCACGTTGACAAAGTATGGTTTTGAATTTCTATCGGGGAAGAAAGACGAAAAGAAACAATAACGCGGAGACGGCCACGGCCGCGCGGTAACACGGCGGAAAGCAACAAGAAGGAAAACAAATGGAAGCATTATGGCTGTCGCTGAAGCTAGCGGCTTGTGTCGCCGCGATATTGCTGGCAATCGGCATGCCCGTAGCGTATTGGCTGGCGTACTCAACCTGGCGCGGAAAATTTCTCCTCGAGTCGATAGTGGCTTTGCCGCTGGTCTTGCCACCGACCGTGCTCGGATTTTACGCCCTCGTCGCCATGGGACCCCGCGGCCCGCTCGGAAAACTGTGGACCGCACTCTTCGGCCACGGCCTGGCGTTCACATTCACCGGACTAATTCTAGCGTCCGTGTTGTACAGCTTCCCATTTGCCGTCCAACCGCTGATCGCCTCGTTTGAGGGAGTCGATCGAAGACTCCTCGATGCCTCCGCTGTTCTAGGTGCGGGGGCTCTGCGCACATTCTGGCGAGTCATCCTGCCATTGTCGCTGCCCGGAGTGGTCACCGCCGCGGTGCTGAGTTTCGCGCACACCCTGGGAGAATTCGGCGTGGTCTTGATGGTGGGCGGAAATTTGGCGGGCGTAACGCGAACCGTCTCGATTGACATTTACGATCGCGTGCAGTCCCTGGAATACGCCGCGGCGAACCGCATGGCGCTGGTCCTGCTGGTGATTTCCTTCGTCGTCTTATCCTTTGTCTATGCCGTGAATCGTCGCGTATGGACGCCGTGGGCGGCGAAGTAAACCGCGCGATGCTCGCCGCGCGGATCCGTAAGGACCGCCACGGCCGGGGCGCTCCTGCTTTTGTCCTTGATGTTTCCATTGAAGTTCCTCTCGGCATCACGATTTTGTTTGGAGCTTCCGGCGCCGGCAAATCCACGCTGCTGGATTGCGTCGCCGGGCTGACGCAGCCGGAAGAGGGGCGTATCGTTGTCGGAAACGATGTTCTCTTCGATTCCGTCCGCGCGATCCATATTCCTGCGCCGAAGCGGCGGATCGCCTACGTTTTTCAGACCCTGGCTCTGTTCCCGCATCTGAGCGCGGAAGAAAATGTTGCCTATGGTCTGCGAAATTTGCCGGAAGAGCAAAGGCGCGAGCGAGTAGAGGCAATTTTCAAAGCCTTTCGCGTTGAAAAATTGCGAAAACAAAAACCCGCTGAGATTTCCGGAGGCGAAAGGCAACGAATCGCTTTGGCAAGATCCCTGGTCACTGAGCCGCGAGTTCTGCTCCTCGACGAGCCGCTGACGGGCTTGGACGCAGAGTTGAAAGCAGCGATCGTGGACGACTTGCGCGCGTGGAATAAGGCAAAGACGATCCCGATTTTGTACGTGACCCACAACCGCGACGAAGTTGATTCGCTGGGAGAACGGGTGATCGCGCTGGACAATGGATGCGTCGTGACTGCCGGAGCCCCGATGGAGGTACTGAACGCGCCTCGCCGGAAAAAACTGGCGCAAGCGGCCGGATTCGAGAATCTGCTGAGCGCCACGGTGCTCGATCTGCGCGAGGCCGATGGCGTAATGCGCGTAAAGCTGGGCGAGAGCGCTTGCGAGATCGAGGTGCCGCTCGGCTACGCCACAGTTGGCAGCTCCGTGCAAGTTGCGGTTCGCGCTGGCGACATCTTGCTGGCCACCGAACGCCCGCTCGGATTGAGCGCCCGGAACATGATAGAAGGGCGCATCCTTTCGTTGGAGCAGCGCGGCACGATGGTCATTGCGCGCGTCGACTGTGGTGTCTCGTTCGTTGCGCACATCACACCCGGCGCGGTGCGTGCCTTGGAGCTGACTCTAAATCGCCGCGTGTGGCTGGTCTTGAAGACACACTCCTGTCATCTGGTGGATTGAAGGGCAAGCCTCACGGTCAAGAAAAATTCTTTAAGACTTGGGCTTCGCTGGAGCAGCAACTGCAGTCTTGGCCGTGGTTGGCACAGAGAATCTAACTTCTTCAGCCTCAAGAATCTTGTCCTTGGGCGTGGCGTGAATGACTACGAGATCGCCGGCGGCGAGGTCGCTGGCCTTCGCCGGTTTGTCCTCATTGTTGGACCTCGACAAAAAGACCGTTGTAGCGGCGAATTTCACTTCCACGCTCTTGCCGTCAGTGGTTTTCACCACCACCACATCTGCGCCAACTTTCTCGACCGTGCCTTTCACATGAACTTTATTTCCGTGAGCGAAAGCCACGCCCGTCACAGCAGCAAAAAAGAATCCCAGCAAAGATAGACGAAGTTTCATGAATGTCTCCTGCGCGAATCCTGCAGCATCGCGATTCAGACTCATTCCTTGTGATGATCTTGTGATTCCGGTCTACGTCGCGGCGTTGCTTCATTCAAGAAATTATTTTCCCGCCGTTCTTCCTCCCGGTCGTCCGGGCCTTTGGGATTATAGCGCTCCATCTCGACGCGTTCCGCGGCCGTGAGATGCGGGAGGTGGCGGATGAAGTGGACCAGCTTCCAACTCTCCTGCATCTCCCCATGCTCGCCGCCGCTTGCAAAGGAAGGCATTCCCGTGAACCGAACGCCGTTCTCGATAATCCAGAACAGCTCGCCGTCGCTAAGGTTTTGTGTTTGCGGCAAGCGCAGATCGGGCGGCTTGGGATAGAGGCCATTGCCCATCATAGTCTCGCCGCTGCCGTCGTTGGCGTGACATATGGCGCAATGATCCGCAAAATGAAGCCGCGCCTCGCGCAGATCTTCCGCCGATGCTAGCACCGGGTTTTGCGTCAAGCGCGCATTCGCCGGGATAACCATGTGCCGCGCATTGCGAGCAATCATAGTTTCAATTCTCGTGGGCTTGGCGCGAGCGCTGAGGCCATCATGCAGCAGCGAAGCGGCCACAGCGACGATAACGCCGACCATCGTTACCACCACGACGATAATCACCAGAGTTCTGCGTTTCATTGCTTTGCGTGTATGGTAATGGATGAGGGCCAGCGCGGCCAGTCGCGAATCCTTGAGCCTGACAAGGCGCTGGCTCTTCATTTTGCTCGCCGATGTAAGTCGGAGAGCGGCTTCCTCTGGTAGGATACACAGGAAATGGCTACACCCGCGATGAACCGAAGCAGCATACCGGTGGCGGAAGCCTGTCCGGCGGAGATTCGCGAGATTCTACACGCCGCGGCTTCTGGTGAGGATTTAACGTTCGAACAAGGATTGATCCTTGCGACGACGGAAGGTTCAGCGCTAAAAGCCCTCATTGTCTTCGCCGATCAATTGCGCCGGGAAACCGTCGGCGACGCCATCACTTACGTCGTAAATCGAAACATCAATTTCACGAATGTCTGTTTCGTCGGATGCAGTTTTTGCGGCTTTGGGCGCGGGCCCGGAGCCGCCGATGCTTACTCCCTTTCTTTCGATGAAGTCATTCGCCGCGCGCGCGAAGCCTGGGAACGTGGCGCTACGGAAGTTTGCGTCCAGGGCGGGCTGCCGCGCGACCTTGACGGATTTTTCTACCGTAATCTTCTCCGTGCCATCAAGCGCGCCATTCCTGAAATGCACGTGCATGCGTTCTCGCCGATGGAAATTGATTACGGTGTCACGAAAACAGGAATGCCGCTCTGCGATTATCTGCAAATGATGAAAGACGAAGGGCTGGGCAGCATTCCTGGCACAGCAGCCGAAATTCTGGATGATCGCGTGCGAAAAGAACTGAGCCCCAACAAACTGCCTGCCGCGCGGTGGGTGGAAATTATTACCGCGGCGCATGAACTGGGCATTCCCACGACTTCAACGATGATGTACGGCCACGTCGAAGAGCCTGCCGATTGGGTGCGTCACATCCTCTTATTACGTTCGATCCAAAAACGCACCGGTGGATTCACGGAGTTCGTCCCGCTGGGATTCATTCACGAGAACACGCGGCTTTACCGTCATGGCGGAGCCAGGCCCGGCGCCAAACGGGAAGAGCACCTGCGCGTACATGCTTTGGCGCGGGTGCTGCTGCACGGAGCGATCAAGAACCTGCAGGTGTCCTGGGTGAAGCTGGGATTCGAGACGTCGCTCGCGTGCCTGCAGGCAGGAGCAAACGATTTCAGCGGTACGCTTATGGAAGAGAATATTTCTAAAGCTGCCGGTGCAACATTCGGGGAATACGTTTCGCCCGAAGAATTTCGCGCAAGGATTCGGTCGATTGGTCGAGTCCCAGCGGAACGCTCGACTACCTACAAGATTCGGCGCGTCTTTGACAATCCTGAACACGATCCGCCAACCGCCGCGCCGCAACTCCCGATGGTCCGCCCGGAAAGCAAGGTAACGTACACTGAGGGTGCCTACTGAGCGATTCCCATGCGAGCACTCCTCTTGCCAGTCAAAGACCTGCGCAACGCCAAAAAGAGATTGACTGCCGTGCTGACGCCGGAGGAGCGTTTCGCGCTGGCCGAGGCCATGCTTGCCGACACCATTCGCGCCGTCCGAGGAGTGTGCCGCGCTGAAAAGATCTTTGTCATTTCGAATTACGAGCCCGCCATGCAATTGGCCGAAGAAAACGGCTGGGAGATTCTGCGCGAGGAGCGGCAAGTCTCTGAGAGCCATTCCGTAGACGCTGCTTCGAAGCTCTGCGCGCAAAAAGGCGTCAGCGGATTGCTGCGCCTGCCCCTGGATCTGCCGCTCATCCAATCAAGCGACATCGACGAACTCCTCGCAGTGGAATGCCGAGCGCCCTCGCTCGTTATTGTTCCCTCGCGGGATGGCACCGGCACGAACGCCATGTTGCGAACCCCGCCCACATTATTTCCGTCACATTTTGGGACTGGCAGTTTCGCGAAACATCTTGCCGAGGCCGAAAATGCTCATGCCCAGGTAATCGTTCGCCGCAATCTCCGCCTGGAGATGGATGTGGACGACGAAGCGGATTTGCGCGTCCTGCTCGAACACGATTTGAGCGCAACGGAAACGGGACGCTGGCTGAGCCACAGCGGCGTTGCGGCGCGATTCCTTCCAGGTATGCGCGCCGGAGCGGCCATCGGGCGATGAAGAAGAAAACCTACGCGAGTCTCGACGAAGCCGTGGCAGACATTCCCGATGGCGCGAAAATTATGGTCGGAGGATTCGGAGGCGCGGGTTTTCCGAATAACCTCATTCAAGCTTTGGCGCGGAAAGGCGCGAAGAACATCACTGCCGTCAGCAACAATTGCGGGACGCGTGACGGCGAGCTTGGAATCATGTTCAAAAACAATCAGATCAAGCACGTGATTGCCGCTTTTCCCGGGCCTCATGCCAATTATTTTCTGGAACGCTTCGCCGCAAAAGAAGTGACCCTCGAACTCGTGCCGCAAGGCATTTTGTGCGAACGCATGCGCGCTGCCGCCGCTGGTCTGCAAGGCTTCTACACCACGGTGGGCGTAGGCACGGAGGTTGCCGAAGGAAAGGAAGAGCGCTTCCTCGAAGGGCGCCGTTGTATTCTCGAACTACCGATTCACGCTGATTATGCGTTGATCAAGGCGCAGGCCGCCGATGAGCTCGGAAATTTGACTTATCGGCTGGCCGCAAGAAATTTCAATCCGATCATGGCCATGGCTGCGAAGACGACTATCGCCGAAGTCGAGGAAATCGTTCCGATTGGCGCTATCAGTCCGGAACACGTCGTGACCCCCGCGATCTTCGTCCATCGCATCGTGCAGGCGAAAGGAATCCGTTATGCCGCGTGACGGCATTCTAAGAATTGGCATGCCGCCTAACGGCATTTCGGAAAGCGTGATCCCGGTCGGCGGCATTGCGAAGCCGCGATTGGCGCGCGAACAAATCGCTCAGCGCGCTGCGCTCGAATTGCCCGATGGCGCTTACGTGAATCTCGGTTGGGGAATTCCCAATCTCATCGCCGGCCATTTGCCCAAGGGCATCACCGTTTTTTTTCACAGCGAAAATGGAATTTTGGGAATGGGGCCTCGCGCCAAACCTGGCGAGGAAGATTTCGACCAGGTGGACGCCATGAAAGTGCCCGTAACGTTGATTCCCGGCGCTTCATTCTTCCATCAGGCAGACGCGCATTTGATGACCCGCGGCGGCCATCTCGACGTCGCCGTACTCGGTGGATTTCAAGTTTCCGAAAAGGGCGACCTCGCAAACTGGAAGATTCCCGGCGCGAAAGTCCCGGGCGGCATCGGCGGAGCGATGGACATCGCCGCGGGCGCTAAGACCTTGATCGTTTGCATGGAACACACCACCAAGGACGGCGCTCCGAAAATCGTGAAGCAATGCACGTACCCACTCACTTGTCTCGAATGTGTGGATACTGTCGTCACCGATCTTGCGGTCATCGACGTTAAGCCGGAAGGATTGCTCCTTCGCGAAGTGGCCCCTGGATGGACCGCGGAGGACGTGCAGGCTTTGACCGGCGCCCAACTGGTTGTCCGCCGTCAAGTTCCAGAAATGAGTTTTGCATAATTCAGGAGGAGGCCGACATGAGCCAGATGATTCCAGAAAGCCACAAGGATTTGCTCGACAAACCGGCGTTTGGAAATCTCGGAACGCTGATGAAGGATGGAAGCCCGCAAGTGACGCCCATCTGGGTGGATTACGACGGGAAATTTGTGCGCTTCAATTCAGCCAAGGGCCGCGTGAAGGATAAAAATGTCCGGCGCGATCCTCGCGTTTCGATTTCGCTTCAGGATCCCGCGAACCCGTATCGTTACCTGGAAGTCCGCGGCCGCGTCGTGGAAATCACGGAAAAGGGCGCCGACGACCACATCAACAAGCTCTCCCAAAAATATCTCGGCAAGCCCGTCTATCCTTTCCGCCAGCCCGGCGAAGTGCGCGTCACGTACAAAATCGAACCGCAAAAAGTCAGTTCAATGGGCTGAGGAAGGAAGCTCGGAATACTCAGCGGTCTATTCTTCGCGCAGAACCTGCATCGGTTCCACGCTGGCCGCGCGAATGGCCGGCGCCAGCGAAGCCACCGCGGCCACGACTAATACCAAGACGACGACACCGAGCAAGGTTGTCACGTCCGTCGGCGAGACTCCGTAGAGCATTCCGGACAGTACTCGCGCGAACGCGACCGCAAGAACCGAACCGGCTACACAACCCAGGAGCGAAACTCCAAGCCCCTGAAAGAGAAACTGTTTCACGATTTGTCCCTGCAACGCTCCCAGCGCTAGCCGCAGTCCGACTTCTCTCCGCCGCACGTTCACCGAATAGCTCAGTGTCCCGTAGAGGCCCACGCAAGCCAGGGACACAGCCGTGGCGGCAAAGAACGCGAGGAGCACGGTGCGAAGGCGATTCTCCGCGAAAGCTTGGTCAAGATGCTCCGTCAGCGGCGCGATGTTGAATACCGAGCGTGCCGGTTCGATCTCGTGAATTTTCTCGCGAATCGTCTCCGCCATGGCCATCGGCTCCGTGCGCGTTCGCACCAGATAAACGGGATCAGGCCCTGATGCGCTGGTGCACCAATACACCGTTGGGCCAGGCTCGCGGTTCAGGCCCTCTTCCCGCGCGTCTCCGACGACTCCTCGAATTTCACCGGGCGGCAAGAACGCGGTCGCGGGAATCTCCTGAAGATGACGACCCACAGCCGTTGATTCCGCCAGATAGGTATTCGCAAAACTGCGATTCACCATAACGTGGATGGACTTGGTGGAATCCGGCGACTCACGGCACAGTTCGCCGGAGAGAATTGGAATTCGCATGGTGGCAAAATATCCTGATGAAACGAAGCGGCTCTCCGCGACGATCTTGTGTTCCGGGTCTTGCTGGCCCTCGGCAAATTTCAATTCAGTTTGATAGTGGGACGGGACTCCAGGAACTGTCCCATCGGTCGCAGCTGTTTCCACGCCGGGCATGGCACCCAAAGAATCGATCGTGCGCTCGATTCGCTGCGTCAGCCCTTTCCAGTCAGCCGTTTCTCCGTACGATCCGCTGATGTGGAACGTGAGAACGTTGCTGGGATCAAAACCGGGCGACACGCGGCCGAGTTCCTGAAAGCTGCGCAGCAACAATCCGGCGCCGGCCAGCAGCGTGACGGCAAGAGCCACCTGCACGCCCACGAGCAGCCACTGCAGCGGGTTGCGCGTCGATACTTGCGTTCGGCTGGCTTGAGTCAGCGAACTGGACACATTCCTGCGCGTGCCACGAATCGCCGGGAACAAGCCGCACACCAGCGTCGCAAGCACGGAGCACACCAGCGAATAAAGCACGATTCTCCAGTTCAGACGAATCTCTTCGATACGCGGTAAGTCTGCCGCGAGAGTTCGAAACACCTTCGAAGCCGCGTTAGCCACAAGCAGGCCTAGCCCAGCGCCCGCTAACGCCAAAACAAAAACCTCCGTCAGCAGTTGCGTCACGACGGCGCTGCGCGAACCGCCAAGGGAAAAGCGTATTGATATTTCGTGTTGGCGCTGAGCCGCGCGCGCCAGAAGCAAGGCAACGATGTTTGTGCAGGCAATCAGAAGGAGCAGCGAAACGGAACCGTACAAAAGCCAGAGCGATCTACGCACACCGCCAATCGTCATTTCCTTGAGCGGTTCGATTCCCACACTTAAGTCCGCATCTGTTTTTGGAAATGCGATGCCAAGTTGTTTTTGCACCGTCGTCAGGTTCGCGCGCGCTTGCTCCAGTGTCACACCAGGTTTGAGGCGCCCAATTCCCAGGTACCATGTCCACTCCCTGCTTTGCGCAATCGGCGCATCCGCAGGGACGGCAGACCAGACGTCGACGTCTCGATCAGGAAACAAGAACGACGCCGGCAGGATGCCCACGATGGAAGAAGAATGCCCATTGACGCGCAGCTTCTTTCCCAGAGCATTTGCATCGGCGTTGAAGCGACGCCGCCAGAAGCGGTCGCTGATGAGAACGGCGCTCGGGCCGCCGAAGTGTTCTTCATCGGAAGTGAAATCGCGCCCCAGCGCGGGAGCGATGCCCCAGACCTGCAAGAATCGAGATGCCACATAGGCTACCGTCACTTTTTCAGGAAGGACGCCGGATGTCTCCGAATTGTCTTCCGTGTAGTATCCCGTGATTGCCTGGAAGGTGGAATTCATGCGGTTCCAGTCTTCGAGCCGGACCGGCGCCAGGCGAGTCCGTGGACTTTGCATCTTGGGGTTGAACTGGCGAAGCTCCATGAGCTGATCGCCATTTGGAAATGGCAACGGTCGCAGGAGAATCGCATCGATTGCTGAAAACACCGCGCTGTTCGCCCCAATGCCGAGAGCGAGCGTCAAAATCACGGTGATCGAAAACGAAGGAGACTTTCGAATGAAGCGGAACGCGGATTTCAGGTTTGCCAGCGTGCTCTCAATGATCGATACGCGGTGAACGTCTCGCAGTTCTTCCTTGATTTGCTCGCGCCCGCCGAATTCCAGCACCGCTCGCCTGCGCGCTTCTCCGGGAGAAAGTCCGGCGGCGATGTTGGCCTCCGTCAGTTCCTCGATGTGGAAACGCAATTCGGAATCCAGTTGCGCGTCGAGTGCGCGCTTGCGGAAGAGAGATTTCCACCATTCCATCGCAGACTCCTATTCGGCCGTTCGCAGCACCAGCCCGATCGCTTCGGAGAGACGGTTCCATTCGGATTCTTCAATCTGCAATTGTTTCCGCCCTTTCGCGGACAGCCGGTAGTATTTTGCCTGGCGCCCGCTCTCTGATTCGCCCCACGTGGCCTGCAGCCAGCCGCGCTTTTCCAAGCGGTGCAGCGCGGGATACAGCGATCCTTGCTGAACCTGCAGCGCTTCGCGGGAAACTTGCTGGATGCGCTGCGAAATGCCGTAGCCGTGCACGGGACCGAGCGCGACGGTCTTGAGAATCAGCAGGTCCAAAGTGCCTTGGAGCAGATCGGATTTTTGGACGGTCACGTTTTCGCTCTCCTAGAGACTCTACATATATAGGCCGCCATATGTAGAATGTCAAGGAGAGAGTGAAGGACTAGAGCCGCGCGGCAACGCGGGCAGCGATGCGCCCGTCTTCCGTGCGAAAGACCATGACAAGACTGTCCGTCAGCGGGACGTCTTTGCTCGGAACGGCCAACTGATAGGACCACTCGAACCGCTTCGGCAGCTCCGAAGCCAGACTAGCGGCGTAGGGTGCGATCGGTTCGACCGCCGAATGAAGTTGGGTGATATTTTTCGCCGGGCGCAAGTCCACGCCACGCTTCCAATAAAAGGAAACGCGCAGCGTGCCGATCATTTCGGGAGTCAAGTACGTGCGCGCTGCCGTTTCCTGGAGGCCGGGCGTGCACGGCTGATCGTGAATATCGAACGACAAAAAAAGTCCCTCGGGAAAGTGCGTGACCGTCTCCGTGCCGCGGCGGAAGAGCGTCCCTTTCTCATCGTTGATGCGCTTCAGATTGAGGAAAAAGCCGGGTGCGTCCAGGTTGCCGGAGACGCGGAAACAGACTCCATTCGGGAGCGAGCCATCGGTAGCGAAGAAGACTCCGCCGTCATAGTTCCATATATTTTTATCGCGCCGAGACTGGCTCGCGGACGCAGCTGGTGCGAGCTGCAGTAAAAACAGAATCGCCAAGCCAGCTGTCTGGTATTGCAGAGTGCGCATATCCGATGAACTTCTCCAACTAGTTGTTTTCTTTCTTCGCCGCGGCGAGAAGGAAATCGAAACCGTCGAGGCTGTGAATGGCTTTGCCGTCTCCCGCGCGCTTGACGGTTCCCTGGCCAGAGCGCACCGCCTGGATCGCGGTGACGAGCCGCGGCAGCACGGAAGGTTCGGCAACCGGGATGTTGTGCGCGCCCAGCACGAGTTTCAGTTCCGGCGCGAGAGCGGCAAGACGCTTCACGGAATTCACGTAAGCGTCGAGGTCGGTTTCCGGGCGGAACAGCCAGATGGGGGCGGGATAGTAGGTGTCACCCGTAAAGAGCAGGCGGTTGGCGCGGTCGAGCAGCGCGATGGAATCCGGCGTGTGGCCGGGCGTCCCCAGAACTTCCAATTTACGGCCACCCAGATTGACTGTGAAGCCGTCATGGATGAAGTGCGAGATTTTCCAGGGCTTGGTGACGTACGTTTTTGGATTGAATCCTTTCGGCAATTCGCCGCAGAGCTGGTCGGGAGCAATTTCCGCCTGCGCATCTTCGCGCGAGCCTTTGGCATTTTTCCGCGTGAAATCCGTGTCCATACCGTAAACGAAAGGGAATTGCCAGTTGCCGCCGACATGGTCGTCGTGCGTATGCGAATTGAGAACCACGATCGGGCGCGAGGTCAATTTCGTAATGACTTTGTGAATGTCGCTAATGCCCATGCCGGTGTCGAAGAGCACGGCTTGCTTGGTACCGACGATCAAATAGGAAATAACTTCTTCCGCTTGATGCGGCTCGTAGATGGCAAAAACCCCCGGCGCGACTCTGTAAACTTCAAACCAGGGGTCGTCGGGAAGAACGCGCTGGAGCGATTTGTATTCCGGGCGGGGAAGCGGTTTGCACCATTCGGGTTGCTCGGTTTGCGGAGCTGGAGGGAGAGAAAAGCTTAACGCAGAGTTCACGGAGTAAGGAGCACAGAGCGCACAGAGAAGCGCAAAACAATTCGGAGTGATTCGGAAGTTCATTTGGATGACTGCCCCTCAGATGCCGGGACGGGAACGCTTCCCGCCCCACGACGACGATAATAGGCACGCACAGCAATGCAACTGATAGTGAGAGGCACAGCAAAGATGAGAATACCTGTCCCTTTGTCGGAAGGGGTCACAGAGAGCAGAAATACCGCGAGCGGCACCGATAAAAATACCCACAAGTAAGCCCAACGGCCCCATTCACCAACACCGAACAGCATCATCAAGGCTCCTGCCGCTGCCAGCGCAAACGCTAAATAAGGAATCGTGTGCCGCTGCCATGGAGGCGTAAACCAGTCGACCAGAGTGAAGGAAGAAAATAGCAACAAGAAAAAGCCTCCTACGCCAAAACAGACGAATTTCACGGCGACCCAGATCTTTTGCAACATTTTGCGTGGGAGCGCGTTCTTGGTGGTGACCGCCGTGTTTTTCATTTGGATGAGGACCCGATGAAGATGGATTTGGGGAGCATCATGTGGACGCCTTTGTTGCCGTCGACGAGTTCGGTGATGTGGAGGTCGGCGGCGACGCTCGCGAGCATGTAGGCGTCGTCGCGGGAGAGATGCTTTTCGGTGACGAGGAAATCGATCATCTCGCGGACGGCCAGCGTGGCGCAGGCGTTCAGGTCATCGTTGAGGCCCATGGTGATGTAGTGCGTGGGCGTTTCGGCGCGCGGCCACTTCAGGTGCAGGTCCTTGCGCACGATGAATTGAAACGTGCCGACGAGCGAAGTTTCGAGCGCGGTGATGTCCACTTCGCCGTCGCCCTGTCCGGCGTGGCCGTCGCCGACTTCAAAGAGCGCGCCGGGCGCGTGCACGGGAATGTAGAGCGTGGTGCCGGCGACGAGGTCCTTGTTATCGAGATTGCCGGCCATAATCCACGGCGGAGCGCTGTTGAAGCGGCCCGCGCTTTCCGGCGGCGCGTCGCCCATGCTGCCGAAAAAGGGATGCAGCGGAATCTCGATGCCCGGCGCGAATTTCGCGACCATGCGCTTTTCATCCAGCGGAATGATTTTGATTTTCGAGTAAGGATAATCGTCAGGCAGAAAGCCGCGGCCCGGGCCGAAGGCGTTATACGCATAGGGAATGGCCAGTTTGATGGCGAGAATTTTGACTTCCAGCACGTCGCCGGGCTCCGCGCCTTCGATGTAAATCGGTCCAGTGAGAATATGCCCGCCGGGCCCTTTGTCTTTCACCTGGTCGGTAATGTCGCGGAGCGATTGCTCGACTTGCTCCGGCGACAAGCCCGCGTCTTCGAGCCGCTTCGGGCTGTTGGTGATCAGCGTCTGAATCTCCACCGTGTCGCCCGATTTGACGCGCAGCACGGGCGCCGTCTTCGCGTCGTAGTAGCCCCACGCCACCGTCTTCGGCGTCGGCTTCAAGGTGTACGTCGCCTGGCCCGCGACCCGCGCCGCGCCGAAAAGTACGGTATAAGTAGCCAGTAAAGCGAATTTGTGTGTCGCCAGCCTTCTCTTAAGCATCGATTCTTTTGCCCCTAAATTTTCTTACCAGCCTCTGCGTCCTTATGAATGGAACAGCGATCAGCGTAGCTACAAAGAGTACTGGCGAAAAAAGTATCGCGAAGAAGAGCAGCGCGATGACGCTTGATTTTTTTGACCCCCTGAATATCGAAGTTAGCCGCGCAATTGTGCTTGTTGATTCAAGAGCTTGGTAGACATCTCCGTCGGCGCCTTGGAAATCCTCGTCATGGCGAAAACTCGTCAGCGTTTTTGCCAGTTCCGCTGGTATCTCGTAAATGTAATCAACGTCTGCCTTCTCGCCGCCAGCCGCCTTCTGTTCCTCGACTAGCCGATTCTGAATTTCCGCAAGAGCAGCGGGCGGCGTCCCCGCTACATCCAAGTGATACCTTCCCTTTTCACAGTCGTGAAATATCCTCCATACTTGTTTCCCGTGGACCCAGCCTGAGGCGGAACTAAACATCACGTGATCCTCGACGAAACAGGAAACAACCTCGCCTCCCGTAGAGAGCTTCGCTAGCACTTGATCATCGACCTCGTACCTGTTGTAGAGAACCACGTGCCATCCGGTTGAAATATCCGCAGCAACGACCTTCGACTCTGGAAATTTCTCTCGCTCGCCAGTTGGGCGCAAGTTACAAGCTGAGCAAATCGTCTCAAGAGTTCCATTCTTTAGCGCTGCCCAGGAAAGTGAATAACCCATTTACTCGGCTCCATCATGGGTGGGTCATGTCCTCGGGCTTGACGAGGGCGTCGAATTCTTCGGCAGTGACGTAGCCGAGTTTGATGGCGGCTTCGCGGAGGCTGATTTTGGCGTGGTGGGCGGCTTTGGCGACCTGGGCGGCATTGTCGTAGCCAATTTTGGGAGCGAGAGCGGTGACGAGCATCAGAGAGTTGTGGACGTAGTGCTCGATCTGCGTGCGGTTGACCTCGATCCCCTGGACGCAATGGGCCACGAAGCTGTTGCAGGCGTCGGCGAGGAGTTCCACGGAGTGGAGATAGTTGAAAATCATCACGGGCTTGAAAACATTTAGTTCAAAGTTGCCTTGCGAGCCGGCGAAGCCGATGGCGGCGTCATTGCCCATGACTTGCACGGAGACCATGGTGAGGGCTTCGGCCTGCGTGGGATTCACCTTGCCCGGCATGATGGAGGAGCCGGGCTCGTTTTCGGGAAGGGTGAGTTCGCCGAGGCCGCAGCGCGGGCCGGAAGCGAGCCAGCGAACGTCGTTGGCGATTTTCATGAGCGAAGCAGCGAGCGTTTTCAGCGCCCCGGAGGCGAAGACGATTTCGTCGTGCGCGGAGAGCGCGGCGAATTTATTGGGATGCGAGCGAAAAGGAAGCCCGGTGAGTTCGGCGATTTTGCGCGCGGCGCGTTCGGCAAATTCAGGATGGGCGTTGAGGCCGGTGCCAACAGCGGTGCCGCCTATGGCCAGATCGTAGAGGCCGTCGAGAGCGACGGCGACGCGTCCGCCATCGCGGTCCAGCAGATTGACGTAGCCGGAAAATTCCTGGCCGAGGGTGAGCGGCGTGGCGTCCTGCAAATGCGTGCGGCCGATTTTGACGATGTCCGCGAATTCCCTGGCCTTGGAGTCGAGCGCGCCGCGAAGAGTCTTGACGGCGGGAAGCAGACGGCGAGAGGTTTCCGTGGCGGCGGCGATGTGCATGGCGGCGGGAAAGGTGTCGTTGGAGGATTGCGACATGTTGACGTCGTCATTGGGATGGATGGGTTTCTTGCTGCCCATTTCGCCGCCGGCCATTTCGATGGCGCGATTGGAGATGACTTCGTTGACGTTCATGTTGGTTTGCGTGCCGCTGCCGGTTTGCCAGACGCGGAGAGGGAAGTGGTCGTTGAGTTTCCCGGCGATGACTTCGTCGGCGGCCCTCGTGATGAGGCTGCACTTTTCGTGCGAGAGCTTGCCGAGATCCTGATTGACGAGTGCGGAGGCTTTTTTCAGGATTCCGAAGGCGCGGATGAGTTCGGGCGGCATGGTGTCCTTGCCGATGGCGAAGTGGATGAGCGAGCGGGCGGTCTGCGCGCCGTAGTAGCGGTTGGCGGGGACTTCGATCTTGCCCATGGAGTCGGACTCGATGCGAGTCGGCGTGGAGGCTGCTGTCTTGGCGGCTTCAGACATGGGTGGCTCCTGTAATGAAGGCTTCGCCCTTGAGTCTATCAGGGTGGAAGCAAGGAGGTAAGGAAGTAGGGAGGTACGGAAAAATGGCGTTTTTTTGGCAAAGACCGCGGAATGGCATGAAAAGAAACGGGTTGAGTTCTTCAACGGTGCAAAAGAGTGCGTAAGTATATGAAAACAATACAAAGCTAAAGGGCGTGGAATGAGGAGTTTGCGCACTCTTTGTAAGTGTGGGAAATAAAGGAGTTAGGAGCGCGATTTGTAGAGAGAGAACTCTCCTGCGTAGATGGACTGATTTTGAAGGAGTTAGAAGAACCGCTTGGTGGGCGCCCATGACCGGAGCAGGCACGGAAGAATCGTGCCCGACTTGAATTACTATTATACTATATTGTGAGGATTTATCCAGTAATTACTGGTAAGTGGTTTGGATCGTGCGGGATAGCCTGTCGACCGAGCCGGATCGAGGGCGTGAGAATTGAAAAGAGGGCAGTTGGTTCGATGCTGACTCAAAAGGTGGGGCTTCCTTGCGAATAGGGAAAATTGCAAGGTAGGCTTCTGAACTCTGTGTTCACACCGAGTCGTTGCGGTTCCTGCCAAAGAGTTGCGTAAGCGTTCCTAGAGAAGCCCCAAGTGGTCGCAAGCCGCGAGGTATGGCGTCCTGCCCGAAGCGTCGCCTCGAAAATAGCTGGGCTGGCTTTCCCTAAATCAAAAGAATACGTTGACGGGACCGGGTGGTGTTAGAATCCGGCTGCAAATCAGCCTCCGGGAAAACAGCATGGAGGATCCCCTTACAACCGAGTGCCATCCGTACGAGGAACTCCCCGAAGGCCGGACGGAATGCGAAAGGAGAATTGCAATGAGGAAAAATGCGGCGGTCCTGGCATCTTTTCTTCTTCTCCTGGTGGCGGGGGTTATTGTGGCCTGTGCGAAGCCCTACCACGCGGAAACCGAGAAGTATTACTTTGTGGCGACGAACATTAATTTGCCGTACTGGCAGGAAGCGCAGGCAGGTTTTCTGGACGCGGCCAAGGCGCTGGGCGTGCGGGGTGAACTGATCGGTCCGGAGACCTATGACCCCGGTGCAGAGGCGACCATGTTTCGGGACCTCTTGGATAAACAGCCTTCCGGCATCTGCCTGTCCGCGGCGCGAACGGATTTTTTCCGGGCGGACATCGACAAAGCGGTGGCAGCAGGCATTCCCGTGATTTGCGTGGATTCGGACGTGCCGGATTCGAGGAGGGTGATGTACATCGGAACGGATAATGTGCGGGCCGGGAGAGAGAGCGTGAGGCGAATGGCGGCGCTGGCTCCGAAAGGAAACATCGTGGTGATCACGATTCCGGGTCAGCGCAATCTGGACGATCGCCTGGCGGGAGTGGCCGATGCGCTGAAGAATTTCCCCGCACTGAAGCTGACGAAGATTCTGGATGACAAAGGGGATTGGCGCAACGCGTTCGACCAGATCTCCGACCTGATCCTGAAGAAAGAAAAAATAGACGGAATCGTTTGCCTGGAAGCGGCGGGAGGCCCCGGAGCTGCGGACGCCTTGGGCCGGTTCAACATGGCAGGCAAAGTGCCAATCGTGGCGTTTGACAAAGATCCGAAGACCTTGGACCTGATTGAGAAAGGCGCAATCTCGTCAACGATCGCTCAGAAACCGTACGTGATGAGCTATTACGGGCTGAAATTCCTGGACGACTTGCACCACAACGCTGTGAAAGAATTCAAGGATTGGCGCACGGCACCGGCATCCCCATTGCCGAGCGGTGTGGATACCGGTACGGCCGTAGTAGATAAGAGCAATCTGGGGGCGTTTCGAGAGGCCATGGCAGCGCTACCGAAACCACAGTAAAGGGTGCGCGCTACTCATAGCGCAGCGCTTCCATGGGATCAACGGAAGCGGCGCGTCGGGCCGGGATGAGGCAAGCCAAGGCCGCGGCAACGATTAATAAAAGGGTTACGCCCGCGAGAATGAGCGGGTCGCGCGAGCTTTCCATCACCCACTTTGTGGCGAGCTTATCGAATGCGATGCTGAGAAGAAGGCCAGCCGCCAGCCCGCCACCCACGTTCACCGCCGTAGAAGACAACACGATCCGAAATACGTCAGTTGCTTTCGCGCCGAGAGCCATGCGAATGCCAAATTCGTTGGTGCGCGTCGCCACGCCGTAGGACACCACGCTGTAAAGGCCAACGGCGGCAAGAGCCAGCGCAAGGATGGAGAAGATCGCGAATAGCGTGGCGACGAGACGCTGCTGCGCGTATTCCTGCTGGCCGGTAATCCAGGCGTCGAGGTCGCGCACGCGCATGGTCTGTTGTTCCGGATCGATTTGCACGAGCTGAGAACGGATGTCGCGCAACAGCGAAAGCGGCGCGGTCCGCGCGCGCACCAGTATTTGGGTGAACATCCACATCTGCGCGGTAAAAGGCACGTAAACCGCGGGTTTGACGGCGTTTCGCAGGCCGTCATCGCGAGTGTCGGCAACAATGCCGATAATTTGCATCCATGTATCACTTCCGGGAACGGCCCGCTGATAAGGCGGCTGGTCCTTCAGCGAAGGGATTCGGATTTGATGGTTAATGGCGTCGCCATTGGGCCAGTACTGGCGGGCCATCGTTTGATTGATGACGGCGAGAGGCGCGCCGCGCATGGTTTCCGTGTGATCCCACAAACGGCCCTGGGAAAGCGGAATACGCAGCAGCGGGAAGTATTCCGGACTGACGAAGTTCACGCGCACTTCGGGCTTTTCCGCCGCCGTGCTGCCAAGAATTTCAATCGGTTGAGGCCAGCCGCTCGAGGGCGGCGTGGCGTTGGTGGAGATGCCCGCGGCCACCACCTGGGGCATCGACGCGATTCTCGCGCGAATCTGCTCGAAGTATTCGGCGCGCTCCTTCCAGGCTACATGGGTGTTTTCGTGCACGGGAATGGGCACGGACATGGTGTTGCGCGGGTCGTAGCCCAGATCGGCGTGCAACAGTCGGACGAAGCCTTTGCCCGCCGCGCCCGCTGCGGTGAGCAACAGCAGGGTAAGCGCGACCTGTGCAGCGACCAACGTGCCGTGGGCGCGTTTGGCAAGCACGCTTCCGGCGACGCGGCGCGTGCTGCTCTGCATCAGCCGCGCAATCTCCGGCCGCGAAAGTTGCAGCGCCGGCAAGAGTCCAAATACCATCGCGGTGGTGAACGCCAACGCCACGCTGAACAGCAGCACCGGCACATTCATTTTGATTACGGATTCCGCAGGGAAAGAAAACTCCGGAAGGCGCGCCGCGATGAACGCGAGTCCCCGCCAGGCTAGCAGCACCCCGAGTGCAGCTCCGGCCGCGGCGATGGCCAAGGACTCTGTAAGCAGCTGCCGGATCAATCGCCAGCGTCCGGCACCAATAGCCACCCGCACGGCAAGTTCGTGCTGCCGCTCGGTGCCTCGGGCCAGCAGCAAGATAGAAACATTGGCGCAACCGATCAGCAGGAGCGAAGCCACCGCGCCGAGCAGGAGATAAAGCGTAGCCCCGAGCGGCCTGGCATATACGTCAACAATGCTGGGCATTTTCACCTTGAAGCCGTCCGGATATTCTGTTGGAGACTGCTTGGCGAATCGCTCCAGAATGGGCTGCAACTCGGCGCTTGCTTGCGTAGGCTTCACGCCAGGGCGGAGTTTGAACGAAGCGGCAAAATGGATGTTGGGGTCCTGCGTAACCTTCAGCGGAACATAAATGTCGGCGGCGCCCCACTTAAAACGCGGCGGCATCACGCCAACGATCTGATACGGCTTGTGCACCAGCTGCATGGTGCGGCCGACGACGTTGGGATCGCCCATAAAGTAGCGTTGCCAAAACTGGTAGGTGAGCACCACGACGGGCTGCGGAGATTGTCCCTGCGGAGCGTCGGAAGGAATCAGCCAGCGCCCCTTCAGCGCGCGAATGCCCCAGTGACTCGGTGCGTTTGGCGAAATGTACATGGCCTGCACATCTTCCGGCAGGTCGCCGTCGGTAGTGGTCAGGTTCCACCAATCCATGGCCGTGACGTCCTCGAGGGACTTGGCCTGGCGGAGCTGATCGATTTGCGGGCCGTTGAAGCCGATGTAGTGGCGGTCGCTGCCACCCTTGTCCACAAGCCGAACCTCCACAATGCGATCAGAGCCCGGGTAAGGGAATGGGTCAATCAGGACGGCGTAGATGACGCTGAAAACGGCACTGGTGGCGCCAATTCCCAGGGCCAGGGAGAGAACTGCGGTCAGCGTAAAGCCCGGGCGCTTCCGGAGTTCACGTGCGGCGTAACGTAAATCAGAGGCCAGAGATTGCATCGGCACCTCGCATGGCAACCACTTTGTTTTCGCTGACCTTTGGGAGGATAGACGACCGAGAAGCCCCGACGGTTAGGCGTGACCTCCTCCGATTACAGTTTATTCATGGAGTCATCGGGGCTAAGCCCGGTTCAAGGGCCCAGGTAAGGTGACAATTCCGCCGCAAAGCCGGTCGCCATCTGGACCGTCGTGTATAATTGTTGGCTGGGGGATCCTGCAAGTTTCATGAGCCAGGGATACGGCAAATCGCATGCTTCGCTTAGGGTGTGGTTTTGGCGCGCCGGGCGCTTCTTCCACACACGCTTGCGCGAGTTGCGCGCCATCGCGAAGGCGCTGATTTCTACGAAGCACCCCTTCCTGGTGCATATCATACCCATTCGCCGGTGCAACCTGGCGTGTACGTATTGCAATGAATTCGACGATTTTTCGCAACCGGTGGGCGTGGAGGAGATGAAGAAACGCCTCGATCTCCTCGCGGACATGGGGACCTCGATCATCACCATTAGCGGCGGCGAGCCGCTTCTGCACCCGGAGTTGGATGACATCATCCGGCACATCCGGCGGCGCGGGATGATCGCGGGGGTGATCACCAATGGGTTCCTGCTGACCAAAGAGCGCATCGAGCAGTTGAATCGCGCGGGGCTGGAGCATCTGCAAATCAGCATCGACAACACGATGCCGGATGAAGTTTCCAAGAAGAGCCTGAAAACGCTGGACCAGAAGCTCAATCTTCTAGCAAACCACGCGTATTTTCAGGTGAACATCAATTCGGTGCTCGGGAGCGGCGTGAAAGATCCCGAAGACGCGCTGAAGATCGCACACCGCGCGGTGGATCTTGGTTTGACGAGCACGGTGGGAATTATTCACGACCATGACGGGCAGTTGAAGCCGCTGGGCCCGCGAGAGATCGAAATCTTTGAAGAAATTATGACGCTCAGCAAACGGTCCTTTTCCCGATTCAACCAATTTCAGCACAATGTGGCCCGGGGCAAGGAGCACAACTGGCGGTGCCGTTCAGGGGCGCGATACCTGTACATTTGCGAGGATGGATTGGTGCACTGGTGCTCGCAGCAGCGCGGGTATCCGGGGATCCCACTGTCGCAATACACGCCGGAGATGCGGCAGCGCGAGTATTCCACCAAGAAGTTTTGCGCGCCGCGATGCACCGTATCGTGCGTGCAGCAAGTGGGAATGCTGGACAATTGGCGGGACCCGCAAAACCTGAGCCCCATGCCGATGACGTTACCTGCAACCCCGCAGGCGGAGTTGGTCCAGATAGGGGAAGTGCGCGGCGATTCCTGATTTCGGATAGTGACCCAGCTGTTGCCATCTTTGTATTTTCACTCCGTGCACAAGCTTGCGCTGGAATATTGACGGCCGACCCCAGCTTGCCAACAATAAACACATGCCTAGTCCAGCGATTGAGATTGAAAATCTGACCAAGGAATATCCCTTCGGCTTCTTGCACCTTAAGAAGAGAACCTCGCTTGAAGGGTTGTGCATGCAGGTGGAGACGGGCGACGTGTTCGGCTTTATCGGGCCGAACGGCGCCGGTAAGTCCACGACCATCAAGTTGCTGATGGGGCTGATCTTTCCCACGGCGGGGAGCGCGCGAATCCTCGGCAAACCCATCGGCGACGTGGAGATGCACCAGGACATCGGTTACCTGCCCGAGCAGCCCTACTTCTACGATTATCTGACCGCGGCGGAAGTGCTCGACTATTTTGCGCGGTTTCACAACCTGACCGCAGCTGACCGGAAAGACCGCGTCGATCGCATGCTGAAGAAGGTGGGGCTGGAAACGGCTCGCAAGATACAGCTTCGAAAGTATTCGAAGGGGATGTTGCAGCGCGTGGGGCTTGCTCAGGCCATCCTGCACGACCCGAAAGTGGTGATTCTGGACGAACCGATGTCCGGACTGGACCCCGTCGGCAGGCGCGAAGTGCGAGACATCATCCTGGAATTGAAAAAGGAGGGGAAGACGGTGATGTTTTCCACCCACATTCTCTCCGACGCAGAGATGTTGTGCGACCGCGTGGGCGTGATTGTCGGTGGGAAACTTCGAGGCGTCGGCGCACCGGGCACCCTCGTAGACATGAAAACGGTGGGAATGGAGATTCTTTTCGAGCTGACGGGAACGGCCAATGTGCCGCTGCTCTCCAAGGCCACACGGACGGGCGACTGTTACCGGCTGCAGGTGGCTGAGGAAGAGTTGTACAAGGCGATCGAGCAACTGCGAGGAGCGGGAGCGCGCATCCTGGCGGTCTCTCAAGTGAAAGCGACGCTGGAAGAATTCTTCATGAATCTGGTGGAGGCGGATCGCGCACAGGGAGCGGCCGTCGAAGTGAGCGGGCAATGAGGCGCGCCGGCGTGGTGGCATTAAACACGTTTCGCGAAGCGGTGCGCGACCGGGTGCTTTACAACCTGGTGTTTTTCGCCCTCCTGATGATAGCCGCATCTGTTGCCGTGGGACAGATTTCGATTGGCATCGAGCAGACGGTTATCGTGAGCCTCGGCTTGAGCGCCATTTCGGTGATCGGGCTGCTGATTTCCGTTTTTCTCGGAGTCGCCCTGGTTTCCAAGGAAATGGACAAGCGCACGCTCTACGCGCTGCTGGCGAAGCCGGTACGGCGATCGGAATTCCTGCTCGGAAAATTCGGCGGTCTGGTGCTGACACTGGCCGTGAACACGGCGGCGATGGCTCTGGGATTGCTGCTGACGATGCTCTATGTGAAACACTCGCTGGAGAGAAGCGACGCAGTGGTGCTGGTGGCGGTGTATTTCATACTGCTGAAGCTGGCGCTGATCGTCGCGCTGGCGCTGCTGTTTTCCTGCTTCACGACGCCGCTGCTGTCAATATTGTTCACCGCCGGCTTGTACGTGGCCGGCTTGTACGTCCAGGAGCTGAGGAATTTGCCGATCGCGGTGATGAGCCCGGCAATGTCGGCCTTCACGGGATGGCTCTCTTACCTGCTCCCGAATTTTGAGAATTTCGACGTGATGGCCATGGCCGCACACGGGCGAGCGATTCCCGGAACGTTGATCCTGCAAAATACTCTATACACGGTGGTTTATTGCGCCATCGTTTTAACTACGGCGGCCGTGGTATTTTCGCGGCGGAACCTGAAATGAAACTGGGAAAAAACGTCGCGTGGCTGCTTTTGCTGGTTGTTCCGCTTGGATTTGCGGGCATCTGGCGGCTGCAGCACCGCATCGATACGGAGCGCGCGTCGTTAAGCGAGGAGCGCGACGAAGTGCTGCTGCGTTCGCCAAAGCTCGTCAAAGCGATGAGCCTCGAATACGCGCCGCTGCTGGCGGACGTTTACTGGACACGCGTGGTGCAGTACTACGGAAACAAACACCTGAAAGGCCAGGCGAATCTCGAGTTGCTTTGGCCGCTGCTGGATATCACCACGACGCTCGATCCGAATCTGCTGATCGCCTACCGGTTCGGGGCCATCTTCCTTAGTTCGCCGGCGCCGGGCGGGGCGGGCAGGCCGGATCTGGCCGTGCAATTGATTGAGCGCGGGATTCAGGCCAATCCCGAATACTGGCGCCTCTATGAAGACCTGGGATTCGTCTACTATTTCGACATGAAGGATTATCAGAAAGCTTCAGCGGCTTTTCTGGAAGGAAGCAAGAAACCACACGCCCTCGTGTGGATGAAGATTATGGCTGCCAAGGTGGCTGCGGAAGGAGAGTCGTTCGAAACTTCGATGTTCCTGTGGAAGGACATCTACGACTCCAGTGCCGATCCCTCGGTCAAGAAAAACGCGTTGATGAATATGCAGTTGCTTCGTGTGAAGGAAGATTGCAGGCAGCTCGATGCCTTGGGCGACGAATACGCCAAGAAGTACGGTAAACGCCCTGCACGCATGAGCGACCTGGCGCAGGCCGGCCTGCTCCGAGGCATCCCCCGCGACCCCCTGGGTTTCGCATACGTTTTCGGTGAAGGCGGAAAAGCAGAGTTAAATCTGGATAGCCCACTTCTTGAGAAACAATTGATGCTGGAACGATTTAAGAAATATGTTCCCTGAATTTGAGCCCACGCCGCCTGAAATTCTGGCTGTCATTGGACATGGGAAACGGAAGAAGAGCTCTTCCGCAGAATCACGCCATTTCAAAAAACAGTTTGTATATCACTGCAAAGTGCAAAGCAGCGTCATCCGGGGATCAACGACAATTTTGCGAGGCGGAGCCGCAGTAACAAGCTGAAATGTTGTTTCAGGACCAGCCGCCACTACGGTTCCCAGGAGCGTGCCGTACCCGGCGCCGGCGGCGTATAGGGGAACGCTGGCGATAAATGAGCGCGGCACGCCGGTCTGAGAGAGAGTGCCGCGAATCAGATAGCCTTTTTCCGTGCGGTGGGTCGTGAATTCCACACGATAATGCGGAATCCCGGTTCCGCGCACCCACTCTTCGAAGAACCATTCCATGGAATGCCCGCCTTCGAGGTCCATGCCGGGCGTCATGACCGCCTCCACTTCGTGCTGCAGGTCATCGGTGGAAAGCGCGCGGTAGGCGTACTTGGTCACCAGCGTTTGCAGGAGGGCGCAAAACCGTGAGTCAGGATTTTTGGAGCCGGGCTGTCGCAGCATCTCTCGCAACATGTGAAAGATCCAAGTGCCCTTGCTGTAGACGATCTCTTCGTAGCCAGAAGGGGACTTCGAGGAATTGAGGCGGATGCCGAGAGCGAGGGGGCCGATGTCGCCCGGTGGTTCACCGGCGCCCGGTTTTTTCTCCATGAGTTGCTGCCGGTAGCGCGCCAGCCAGACGTGCAGCTTGTGGTCCGGATTCTTCTTGGTATCGGCAAATAGCACAGCGAGGTAATTCGCCATAGCTTCATCTATCCATTGGTCGCGGTAGCTCGACCATGCCACGACGTTGCCCCACCACTGATGCGCCACTTCGTGATAAGGAACCAGCTCGGTGTAGTGCTCCTGTCCAGCAGTGCTCAGTCCCGCGCGCTGCTGGGCTTCCGAAGGCAAGAATGAGTATGTGGAAACATAGAGCAGACCGGGCCAACCTTGCCCGAAAGTTCCGGGAATCTGTGAAACGCTGAGGTTATGGAAAGGAAAGGGGCCGCTGAATGTTTCGTAAAAACGGATCGCGGAATCAATCTCTTTACCAAGCTGCTTGAGCGCATCGGCTGGGCTGGGAGAAGGAGGAGGAGGCGCCGCGACCGGGCGCCCCGTTGCTGCAGCGCCAAATCGCCTGGAAGAGAGATCGATGGCTTCCATGTTCCGCGCGGAGAGGCGTTTCACCAGATCTTCTTCGAGTTGACGATTGGCGAAGACCTCAATGAAGCGTGCCTCGGCTGCAACAGCAGCCGAAGCATATTCGCCGAGATTGAAGCCGGCGACGGAAATGGGCTTCTCCGCCTTCCAGTGACCGACGCGAAAATCTCCTTCCTCGTGTTCTTCGAGTTTGGAGCCTGTAGCGGCCAGGCGCAGCTTGCGCGGCCAGCGCAGAAGGAGGTCATAGTCGGAAAACTCCGCGCTATCCCCCAGGTGGGGGTACCAGCTTTCTCTCGCTCCGACGAACAGCACGCCGTTTCCGGCGTTTTGGATGACATTGCCGCGGTAGTGAAATTGAAGAGTGAATTCCTGATCTGGCCGAGGCGCCTGCGGAAGAACGACATTCAGGTAGTCGTTGCCGCGTGCACTGCGCTCCTGGAGGTTCAAGCCTTCATTTTGAAAAAAAGCAAGGGAGGAACCCTGGTCTCCCGTGATGCTGTTAATCGTCAGAGCGCGGGAGAGCTGGAAAGAGAGAACCCGTTCCGTTCCACTCACCGCGCGCAAACGTACGCTGGCTACAGCATCCATTGAGTTATTCGGGGCAATGGTAGTCTCGATGGAGTAGCGCAGCGCGTGAAAAGCTGGTGGAAATGCGGGAATATCTGGAACTCGATGCGAGGTCCAGACATCATAAAAACTTCCGTCACTGCCTTTGTGAACTTGTCCCAGAAGGAATGGCTCGTCGCGCTGCTCGTCAAGCACGACGTCGAACGGGCCGGTAACTGTGCCTTCAAGCCCGGCATAGAAGCAGGGCCTGGGTTTGGCCGATAGCCGTTCGGCGAGAATGCGAAGGCTGTAGCTGGGATTAAGCTGAGCTACCGCCGCGTCCCATTGCGCCCCCATGGACGTATCCGTTTGGGGCGTTAGATTTGCAGCGCGGAATTGCCGAAGAAGTTCGCCGGCGGTATCGTCCGTGAAACGAAGATAACCGTTGATGAATTCCTCGTCGAGGACCGGCGCGCCGAGAAAACGTCCCATCTGCTGTTTTTCGACTGGGTCGCGCGGGACTGCCAGTACATGGCCGCGCCCGGAAAAAACAGCGCCCGTAATCTGTCCATCGAGCGGGGAGAAAAAGGTGAACGCACCCTCCTCGAACGAAAGAACAGCTTCGCCGCGGCGCAGTTGGATGCGGTCTGCGGAAGAAATGCGATATACGTTGGAGGGATCGACGCGCAGGGCTTTGATCGCATCATATAACTCATGCGGCGATCTCTCCGTTTCTGGAAATGCTCCCGGCGCCAGCAGACAGCACAACGCGAAAAAGACTCCCCCCACCTTCATAGAAGAAGTGTAGTCATATTCGGCATGAGGGAACAAGGCAGGCGGCGCAATCTCTCAGGCCCGAATTAAAATGAAAAGATACCCCATGAGTTCAGCTTGCCGAATTCGCGGTGTCTTGCTCGGCGTCGCCCTCCTGTCCTTGTGCGGCCGCGCATCAGCCGACACGATTGTCCTCAAAAATGGCCGCCGCATCATGGCTCTGAGTGCAGTAGAAGAAGGAGACAAGGTAAAGTATCTGACCTCCGCCGGCGAACTAAGCTTGCCGAAATCCATTGTCGATCACATTGAGAAGGGCAGTGCCGTGGCTATGTCCGGCTCGTCAGGGGCCGATGCCGCGAACCTGGCCATTGCTCCACCCAGGATGGAAGCGATTGGTGTCAGCGCTGAAGTCGAATTGGGCGCGGTCCACGATGGCGCAATCGACCGCCAATACATTGCGAAACTGGAAAGCGCAGCCCGTTCGGGGGAGCCTTCTGCCAATCGCAGCGCGGCGCTAGGGCATCATTTGGCGGCAAATTTCGAATTAGCCCGGGGCGACATGGAGCACGCGCTCGTCGATGCGCGTACGGCGTTGACTTTTGCGCCGGAAGAGCCGGTGTTTTTGATGAACGTAGGCTACCTTCTGCTCCGGCGGAGCGAGTTTAAGGAGTCTCTGGAATACCTGGAACGTGCGCGGCGTTTTGCGCCGGACGACGCCGACGTGTCGAAGCTTGAAGGTTGGGCTTATTACGGCTTGAACAAATTGGACCAGGCGGTTGCGGAGTGGAAGCGCGCGCTGGCGCTGCGGCCGGACAAAGAAGTCCAGGTGGCGCTGGATAAAGCGCTTGCCGATAAGAAGGAGGAAGAGAGTTACAAGGAAAATGAGAGCAGCCACTTCAAGCTTCGTTACAGCGGTGCCTCTGCGCCGGCGCTGGCCCGCGATGTGCTCCGAACGCTGGAGAGGCACTATTCGGAAATTGAATCCGAGCTGAATTTTACGCCGCCGGAATCGATTGGCGTGATTCTCTACACCCAAGACGCCTTCAGCGACATCACCAAAGCGCCGGCGTGGGCGGGCGCGCTGAACGATGGGCGCATCCGCGTGCCGGTGCAGGGCCTGGTAAGCGTCGATGCGGAACTGTCGCGCATCCTAAAACATGAGCTGACGCACAGCTTTATCTCGCAGAAGACGCGCAGCGCTTGCATCGGGCTGGCAGCCAGTTGCACGATTCGCGCGCCAACCTGGATTCAAGAAGGACTGGCGCAATGGATGGAGGGCCAGCGCAGCCGGGAAGATGCCGCGATTCTGCTGCAGATTTATAGTACGGGCCGTGCCATCCCGCTTAGCCGTCTCGAAGGCTCGTGGATGAACATGAGCGGAGATACGGCGCGATATGCGTATGCTTGGGCGCTGGCCAACATCGAATACGTCGAGCAGGCCGGCGGAATGGTGGATATCGAAAGAATCCTCGACCGCATCGGGGCGGGAATGCCCACGGAAACCGCGCTGCGCGAAGTGCTGCACAGCGACTACAACGATCTGATGCAATCCACGGCGGAATACCTGCGAAAGACCTACGGACGCTGATCCATTTCGTAGAGGCGGATTCTCTTTCCCTGCAACACTACCATTACCCATCCGCAGTTTCCCAATTCTAGACGGTTGCAAGAAGAGCGGCCAAAAGCGCGGCGCGTTGGGGCATGGTCTTGATGAGCACATGCTCGTGCGAGGAATGGGCGCCGTCGCCGACGGCGCCGAGGCCGTCCAGCGTGGGGATGCCGAGCGCAGCCGTGAAGTTTCCGTCCGAGCCGCCGCCGGCGGTGCATTCGCCCAGCGAGAGACCCATTTGCCCGGCGAGCAACTGGGCGCGCGCGAAAAGAGCTGCGCTCATTTTACGCTCGAGGGGCGGGCGGTCGAAGCCGCCGGTGATTTCAAGCCGAGCTCCAGTTTGAAAAGCGCTTAGGTTGTGCAGGCGAACTTCAAGACTGCGCATGTCGGAAACGCGAAGCGCGCGCAGATCGAGCACGGCGCGAGCGCGTTCCGGAATTACGTTGGTGCGCGTCCCGCCCTCGATGATGCCTGCATTGATGGTGACGCCGCGGCGAAGATCGTTCCATTTCTCAATGCGCGTAAGTTGCCGCGCCAGTTCGTGAATGGCGTTGACGCCTTCCCGTGGCGCAAGGCCTGCATGCGACGCGCGGCCATGGACGATCAATTCGGCTTCGCCGACTCCCTTGCGCGCCGTCTTCAGCAGGCCCCGCGGCCCGAAGGAAGGTTCGAGGACAAGAACAGCGTCGCTGCGGCGCGCCTCCGGTTCGAAATACTTGCGAGAAGATTCGCCGCCGATCTCCTCGTCGGAAGTCCATAGGAAGATGAGACGTTTCTGAAGTGGCACTCGCAAGTGCTGAAGGGCTTGCAGTGCGAAAAGCGCTTGCACAATTCCGGCCTTCATGTCGAACGTCCCCGGCCCGTAAGCTTTGCCGCCTCTTAGGCGAAACGGCATTTTTGCGAGCGTCCCAGTTGAGTAGACCGTATCGTAGTGGCCCAGAACCAGGAGCTGGCCCGAAGGGTGAGACTTGGCGGGCGCATAAGTAGTGCTCAGCAGATCCCCGCGATGCCTCTGCGAGATTCGCGCCACGCGTACGCCGTGCCTGCTCCATTCTTTGCCCATGACGTCGCAGCAGCAATCGGCGGCGGCTTTTTCTAGGCTGGGTGATTCCGCGAGCACGAACCGGCGCAGCGTCGCAAGCATCTCCGGCAAGCGCGGCTTTAAGATACGCAGGAATTCCTTGGGCGAATAGGATTCTGGCATGGTGCGGACATGCTAACAACGCACCTCAATCAGGGCAATCACGCAGAATCAAACGCGCAGAGGGGAAGCTCTCGCAATCTGACCAGGCATT
>Ga0207665_10000181_pt1 | contig 42454 bp, 41 predicted proteins | sample LARL112metaG_FD_184351 | JGI IMG/M metagenome (GOLD analysis project Ga0207665, IMG submission 184351) | Corn, switchgrass and miscanthus rhizosphere microbial communities from Kellogg Biological Station, Michigan, USA - LAR L11-2 metaG... | ecosystem: Host-associated > Plants > Roots >... | reverse complement strand
TAGAAGCTATTCTTGCATCCCAACCTCAGACTGTAATCAACACGTATTCACAAACCGTCATCCAGATTACAATGCCAAAGAAACGCTATGAAATGATGGGAAACCCTACAGTAGGAGATCAAATATTAATAGATATCAAAATGACGAAATAAGTATCTAGAATTGTCATTGTGCTCCTGTAGGTTTGTAATATATATTCAAAAATCGTACCTTCTTATTTGGTACAACCTTTATTCTCTCAGATCTATTCATTTGACTCCCTAATATAACCTGCCTATGACAGTGCGGGAGATGGGATTTGAACCCACGAACCCCTGAGGGATAAGAGCCTCAGTCTTACGCCTTTGGCCAAGCTGGGCGACTCCCGCTTCGGTGTTAAATGGTTCCACAGCACTAATTTGAATATTATGGAATTAGGAATAAGCGGCCATTCTATAGCATATCCAGGCTCTTTTACACGTTAGCATGTTCCATTAAGAATGTGCATCTTGCAACTCCAAGAACAAGGCAAACGGAATGGTTCATGGCATTGGACTACTTTTTTTCTTGTCTGAAGTATGCATTTGTTAACACCGATCTGATTTGGGATTCTTTAGTAATGAGATAAGATGCCAACGATCCTTTCATAGATCAAATTATTCGCACAGTCAAGATGATTATCTCTAATGATTTACCCTCCCAAATCACAAGTCAGAGATGGATGTATTTGGGAATAAATTCATAGCAGAAATTTATGAAATGGTAATGGTTTTTATAAGACTTTAAATTCTCTTAAATAGAATGCTAATCCCGGTAAGATGCTTTACGTGCGGAAAATTAGTTGCAAATAAACATGCAGAATATTCAAACAGAGTAAAATCTGGAGAAGATCCAGCAATTGTGATGGATTCATTAAACATAAAGCGCTATTGTTGCAGAAGGATGTTTACCTCGAGCGTAGAGACTATATACCAAGTAATACCTTATTACGAAGCATTAAGAAGAAGGATGTCTGAAATTCAGTCAGAGATAGAATAAGATAACAGATGCCTTCAATTACGGCTCTAAAAGGCAGGATTGTTTTTAACAGCAGAGGAAGTAAAACCATAGAGGTCGATGTTGTCACAGATAAAAAGTTCTTTGCTAGAGCATGCGCACCATCCGGTGCAAGTGTAGGAAAACACGAAGCTCAAAGTTTTCCTAATGACGATTTTAAAAAAGCATTAGAAGTATTCACTGCAAATGCAAAAAAATTTGTCGGGCTAGACGCAGAGGATCCAAGGGTGATTTTTGATGCTTTGAAATCTATTGATAACACTGAAATGTACACCAAGATCGGCGGAGCCGTTGCGTATGCGTTGAGCATTGCAGCTATTGATTCTGCAGCAAAGGCATTGAATGTTCCTATGTTCAAATTATTAAAGCCAAGAAAGCCCTATAAATTTCCTTTCCCCCTTGGCAATATTTTAGGCGGCGGTGCTCATGCTGGGCCAGGCACTCCAGACATACAAGAATTTCTGGTCTGCCCTATTGGAGCTAAAAGTATTATAGAAGCGATAGAAATGAATTTCGAAGTACATAAAGAACTTTGCAAAGTCATTGAATCCATTGATAAACACTTCACATATGGTCGAGGGGACGAAGGTGGGTGGGCTCCGAATGTAAATAACGATCAGGCGTTAGAACTTGTAGAGAAGGCTATTAAAAATTGTGGCTTTTCTCTTGGAAAAGAAATATCAATCGGAATTGATTTGGCGAGCTCTTCCCTTTGGAATGAAAAGAAGAAGATATATGACTATGTTAGACAGGGAATAGTACGCAATACTCAAGAGCAAATTGATTTTGCCGACGACCTAATTAGAGGATATAAACTCATTTATTTGGAGGATCCAGTCCATGAAGAAGACTTCGAAAGCATGGCTATTATAACCAAAAGGAATCCGAAATGCATGGTCACTGGTGATGATATGTTAGTCACAAATACAAGGCGAGTCAATGAAGCAGCAAAGTCCAAAGTGTGCAGCGGCGCGATTCTGAAGGTCAATCAAACTGGAACACTTTATGATGCCATGAAATTTGCTGAGGAGTGTACCAAAAACAATATCAGAATTATAACATCGCATAGATCTGGCGAATCTTCGGACTCACATATAGCACATATTGCAATTGCTACTGGTTCTAAAATGTTAAAGTCAGGAGTCCTTGGTGGTGAGCGTATAGCAAAATTAAACGAGCTTTTACGCCTTACGGAGTATGATTTAATAGAAGGTATGGCTGATCTGTCCTCTACATAATATGTCTGACGATAATAAAGAAGTTCAAGATGAGGATTTAGCTGCCACTACGGAGGATGAATCTAATAGCGATACATCCAGTGAGGAATCGACTTCTGCCGAAGTCCAAGAAGGCGACAGCGTGTTAGAGAGTGATAATTTAGAAAAAATGATTCTTTCTACTGGCATTCGCGTTGGTACGCCAGTCAAAACAAAATACATGACACCATTTATTGTTCGCGCTAATCCGGAAGGTTTGTACATCCTTGATATTAGCAAGACCTTGGCGAAAATCGATGTAGCAGCCAAATTCATTGGTCGTGCCAATATCTCAAGGGTAGCAGTAACTTCTGCACGAGAATATGGTAAAACGCCTGTAGAAAAATTTTGTGAACTCACAGAAGCAACAAGTGTTTTTGGACGGTTTATGCCAGGAACATTCACAAACCCGTCATTGCCAAAATATATGGAGCCTGAGATCGTAATTGTCACCGATCCCCAGGCAGATCAACAAGCAGTGTTGGAGGCTACAAGAGCAGGCGTTCCAGTAATTGCAATCGCTAATAGCGACAATGTCACCTCAAGAGTGGATTTAGTAATCCCTGCAAATAACAGAGGACGAAAAGCTCTTGCTACTGTATATTGGCTTCTTGCAAGAGAAGTATTGAAGAAGCAGGGCACGATCAAGTCAGACAGCGAAATGAGAATGTCAATTGATGACTTTGAAACCAAGTTAGTCGAGGAAATATCTTGAACAAGAGTCCTAAAAGGACTCCTGCTGTAGCTGGGATCTTCTATCCGAGCAAGCCTTTAGAACTCACACAATTGATTGAACAATCATTTAGAGATCGAAAATTTGGGCCAGGTAAAATGCCGCCGTCCGGGTCAAAACGCAGAATTTATGGGGTTATTTCACCCCATGCAGGATATGTCTACTCCGGTGCCGTTGCTGCTAATGGATTTTATGAAGCATCATCGATGGACTTTAATACTGTAGTGATGATAGGTCCTAACCATTATGGGATTGGCACAGGGGTGGCCATAATGCATGATGGAGTTTGGGAAACACCGCTAGGTCAAATCGAAATCAATCCGTATTTAGCATCAGAAATCTCAAAACATTCTGACATAGTTAATTTCGATGACTTTGCACACAGTAGAGATCATTGCCTAGAAGTTCAAATTCCCTTTCTTCAATATATCAAGAAAAACGAGTTCAAAATCGTACCAATTGTATTAATATTGCAGGATCTGGAGACCGCGATGGATATAGGCAAGTCCATAGCTCAAACCACAGCAAATACAAAGACATTACTTATTGCATCCTCAGATTTTACTCACTATGAAACAAATAGCGAGGCATACAGGAAGGATGGTGAACTAATAAACGCAATCTTATCATTAGATATTTCAAAGTTTTATGAAGTGTTGGAAAGGCTTGTTGTATCCGCTTGTGGTTATGGGGCAATTGCTTCTGTAATGAAGGCAGTAAAGGATTTAGGAGCAACAAAAGGTGAATTGCTAAAATATGCCACAAGTGGCAATATTACAGGAGATATGAATGCAGTTGTTGGATACTCATCAATTATATTTGTATGATTCTGAGGAAAACATCATCAAAGGCATCTGCACCAGCAAAAATCATCTTGTTTGGTGAACATTTTGTTGTATATGGCAATTACGCAATTCTAGCGTCAATTAACAAGCGTGTCAAGGTCACTGTCAATTTGAATAAAACCCAAACAATCAATATTAAATCAGACTTAGGGATTATGGCATCATATACTGATTCAAAGTTTAACTTAGTAAGAGGAGGAAAGAACACAAAGGAAATTCTCGATCCACTCTACAAGTGCGCAAGTGATGTCCTTTTGGAAAGGAAACAAAATTTAGGATTAAATATAAATTTAATTTCAGAAGTCCCATATGGGATTGGACTGGGATCTTCCGCGGCGTGTTGTGTAGCCACGGTAGCTGCGGTAGATTCACTCTTTCATGAACCTGATAAACGGTGGGTATGTGCAAAAGCAGTTGAATCAGAACGCTTAATTCACAACAATTCTTCTGGGGGAGACTGTTACATTTCAACGTTCGGAGGTTTAATATATTATAGTAAAAATAAAGGATTCAAAAAGATTGAATCAAGAAAAGATTTGTCTTTGATTGTTGTAAATACTGGAGTCAGACACTCTACTGGGGATTTGGTTTCTTCGGTCAAAAGATTCAAAGATGATAATGTGTCATTGTTTAAAGACTTATCTTCTTGTGCAGACAATATTTGTCAGAATGCTTTTGCTGCAATCAACATTGGCGATCAGAAACAACTTGGAAAATTAATGAATGAAAATCATGCATTGTTACAGCAGCTTAGAGTCTCACATAAAAAAATTGACCAAGTGACAAAGATTTGTATTAAAAATGGCGCTTTAGGAGCAAAACTCACCGGCGCAGGTGGAGGTGGAAGTATGATTGCGCTTATTCTAAATGACGATAAAATAAAGATAATTTCTGATATCGAGAGGAATAGCTATGATTGTATGCCTGTGAAGATTGACTATGATGGGTTAATGGTATACTAAGCTTTAAATCCGCTATGCTGTGATTTTTAGAAGATGGGACGTAATCTCGTACTGATCAAGCTTGGCGGATCGGTAATCACCTTCAAAGAAAAACCACTTGCCGCCAACTTTGAAGCAATTAACAATATTTCACGTATACTTGCTTCTCTAAAAATACCTTTCATAGTAGTCCATGGTGGTGGTTCATTTGGACATTATCTGTCAATAAAATACAATATTCATACAAGACCAGATCAATATCATCCGCATGGTGTATCGGTGGTACATGAATCAATGATTGCATTAAACCAAATTATAGTCGATTCCATGATTAGTGTAGGGATGAATCCTTATGCAATTATGCCCTCGATTTTTACATTAGACCATAGACCGATTGCTAGGAAAATTAGGGAACTTCAGTACTTTACAGAAGATAATATAATTCCAATAACATTTGGGGATGTTGTCCACGTAAAAAATAGAATGTATTCAATTATTTCTGGCGATGAATTAATGTCAATCCTTTCCAAAATTTTAAGACCATCGAAAGTCATTTTTACGCTCAATGTTGACGGGATTTACAAAGATATGAATAAGAAAGAGGTTCTCAAAGAATTAAATAACAATAACAATTCCATCAACTTTTCAACAGTAGTACAAGATGTGACAGGCGGTATGCGAAGAAAAGTCGTAGAAGCACTAAAGATATGTGGTACTGGAATAGATGTATTGATGGTAAATGGATTGAAGCCAGAACGGGTTGCAAATGCTATAACTGGTACTGATTTTGAAGGTACGATGCTAAAAGGATGGAGGAGTGGAAAATAGTGTGACAGATAAGTCTAGTTTGCCATCGGATATTGAAGTCATAAAGCAACGCAAGAAAGATGGTATTGATATACCGCTGCAGAAAAATGTTCAGGCGAAGACGACGTCAAATTATTTAGAATATGTTAAGTTCATCCATAATGCTTTACCAGAACTTAACTACAATGATATCAATACATCAACTATTTTTATGAAGCATAAATTCTCTGCACCCATTATTATTGACTCCATGACTGGTGGGACTCCTGAAGCAATTAACATTAACGGGAGATTGGCGGAACTTGCGGAGAAGTATGGATTTGCTATGGGTGTGGGTAGTCAGAGAGCAGGTCTGGAAAGTGAGGAACTAGCTGAGACATATTCTGTCGCAAGAAAAAATGCCCCTACTGCGTTTCTTGTGGCAAACATTGGTGGAGCACAACTTGGCAAGGGGCTCACGGTTGAGAGTACAAAGGAGATCGTAAAGATGATACAAGCAGATGCTCTTGTAGTTCACCTTAATCCATTGCAGGAACTTATCCAGCCAGAGGGAGAACCAAATTACAAAGGAGTTCTTGAGAAAATCTCGGAACTAGTAAAAAAACTCAATGTTCCGATAATAGTAAAAGAAGTGGGTGCAGGAATTTCCAAGGAAGCTGCTATAAACTTAGAGATGGCTGGCGTATCTGCAATTAATGTAGCAGGTGCAGGTGGAACTAGCTGGGCAGGAGTTGAAAAATTGCGAGCAGAGACAGCAAAAGATGACCTTAAAATCCACCTGGGAGAGATGTTTTGGGATTGGGGAATCCCAACCGCATCAAGTCTAATCGAAGTAAGAAAGGCAGTAAAACTGCCTCTTATCGCTTCTGGCGGCTTGCGTAACGGATTAGAACTCGCAAAATGTATTGCATTGGGTGCAGCCATGTGTGCCATGGCTTATCCATTTTTGCAAAAGGCTGCTGAATCCAAAGAAAGTCTGTTTAGGTTTGCAGACATTATTCTCGCTGAACTTAGAAGTACAATGTTTCTCATTGGTGCAGAAAATATTCCAGCACTAGAAGGCTCAAGGTATATATTGACAGGAGCTTTAGCAGAGAGGGTTAATTGTGGATGAAGACAAGTAGTATTAGAGATGAACTTGAGTCTAATGCTTCTGAGATAAAAGAATTCATCCTCTCGATTCTAGAAGGAGAGCCAAAAGACCTCTATCAGGCATCGGCACACTATATCATAAGCGGTGGCAAACGGTTACGGCCTTTCATGGTAGTTAAATCGTGTGAAATGTTTGGTGGAAGCTCAAAAAGAGCACTGCCTGCAGCTGCGGCAGTTGAAATGGTTCACAATTTCTCCCTTGTTCATGATGATATAATGGATAATGATGACATGCGTCATAGTGTTCCAACTGTTCACAAATATTACGGCATGCCACTAGCCATCCTTGCAGGAGATATTTTATTCTCGAAAGCATTTCAACTATTGGCTGTAAACGGTAGGAAAGCAGGGCTGGCAGAAAAAGCGATCTCTGAGATGATTACAAGGCTCTCAACTGCATGCATATATGTATGTGAAGGCCAGGCTGCTGATGTCAATATGGCATCAAACAAAATGTTCTCTTCTGAATCCCAATATATTAACATGATCGGCAAGAAGACTGCTGCTCTCTTTGAAGTTTCTTGTGCATTAGGCGTATTGTCTGCAGTAGATCCTAATATGGAAGATGTTGAAAACCTTTCATCGTTTGGAAAGAATGTCGGTATTGCATTTCAATTAATTGATGATTTGATTGGGATAATAGGAGATCCGAAGATTACCGGCAAGGCGGTAGGGAATGACATTAGAGAAGGTAAAAATACATATCCAATTCTTCTCGCATTAAACCATGCAAGAGGTGAAAATAAGGACAAGATCCTAAAAGTATTTAGATCAAAGGATGCCTCAAGCACTGATTTGGATGAAGCAGCCAGAACCATTTCTGCCATTGGCATAGATCAACATGTGAGAGATGCTGCAAAAGCACATATAGACAGAGCAATAAAATCAATCGAGAACTATGATAATTCAGGTGCTAAGAAAGCCCTAGAATCTTCTGCCAAATTTATAGTGGAAAGGAGCATGTAACACGTGACTTTTAACGAGGATACTGAAAAGATTATCAAAGCTACTGTATTAAAAAATGCACTTGAATACAAAGGAAAGTCAAAGGTTGACACAGTTATTGCAAAGGTCATAGCATCTAGACCAGATCTTCGAAGTAATTTGGAGAATCTAATTCCTAAAATCACAGAAATCGTACAGAAAATTAATGCACTCCCTTTGGCAGATCAAAAAGCATTGCTTGAGCAGGTATCGCCTAGAGACTCCCAAGAGAAGAAAACCACCGAACGATCTCAGGCACACTTACCCCCATTAGAAGGCGCTGAGATGGGAAGTGTGATTACAAGATTTCCACCTGAGCCAAGTGGTTATCCTCATATAGGACATGCCAAGGCAGCAATCATTGACGAGGAATATGCGCGCATGTATAATGGAAAATTAATTTTACGTTTCGATGATACAAATCCATTAAATGAAAAACTGGAGTACTATGAGGCAATTAGTGAAGGCTTGGAATGGCTTGGAATAAAGCCTGATATCGTAAAAAATAGTTCTGACGATATCCGAATGTTACATGAATATGGTAAAAAATTGATCTTTGCTGGTGGTGGATATGTTTGCATATGTGATCAGAAGACAATACATGATCTTAGGGCAAAGGGACTTCCATGCGACTGTAGAAAGGATTCAAGTCTGGCTTTGGATCGACTAAAAAAAATGTTTGATGGATCTTTCGAACAAAATGATGCAGTTATCAGATTTAAAGGGGATATGTCAGACCAAAACACTGCAATGAGAGATCCTACCCTTTTTAGAATAATAGAAGACGAGCATCCAAAATTAGGGAATACAACTCGGGTATGGCCAACATATGATTTCGCAGCGCCAATTGAGGATAGTCTCGATGGAGTAACACATGCAATGCGAACAAAGGAGTATGAATTACGAAATGCGTTGTACTTTGCAATACTTGATAGGCTTGGGCTTCGGAAACCTTTGATGATAGAATTTTCAAGGCTAGAATTTAATGGAGTTCCAGTTTCCAAACGGAAAATCAAACCACTGATAGAAAAAGGCATTATTAAAAGTTGGAGCGACCCGCGTCTCCCAACTTTAATGGGAATTAAAAGAAGGGGTTTCTTACCTGAAGCAATAAGGAAATTTGTTCTTTCACTGGGATTGACACTTGCTGAAACTAAACCTCCCGTTGAAGCCCTTGAAGCATTCAATAGAAAAATTATAGATTCCAACTGTATGAGATTATTCTTCGTTAAAGATCCTATAGAATTACAGATTCAAAATGCTGCTTCAAAGGAGATAACACTGAAGAACCATCCCAATGCTGATCTTGGCACAAGAAAAGTCCTGGTCTCGAACTCTTTTTATATCGCTGGGGAGGATGCAGCTAAACTTGATATTGATGATGAGATCCGGCTAATGGATCTATATAATATAAAGATAATCAAAATTGACTCTGAACAACATAAGAAAGTATTGATTGCCGCTACGATAGGGGAGGCTATAAAGCAAGGCATACCAAAGATTCAATGGGTTGCAAAGAATGATATAATTGCGTATAATGTTATGATAGCTAGAGAATTATACTTAGGGGAAAAATATAACGCAAATAGTCTCGAAATCTGTAAAGGCTATGCAGAGTCGTTTGTGTCAACTCTAAAGCCAGATACTAGGATTCAATTTGTAAGATTTGGATTCTGTAGAGTTGATGACAATAATACCACAATATTTACCCACAGGTAGATAGCAACAATGAAAATTGCAAGAATACGGAATAGCAGAAGAGGCGATACATATGCAGTCGTTTCTGACGACGGAAAGAAACTAATCACTAAATCAGAAATTCAGGAACAAACTGGTGTTCCTATTCCTTCAAACATTAAGGAATTTATGTTCAAGGGTTGGCTTAATGAAGTAAAAGAACATCTAAGGAAATTAATGTATAATCATAGAGTCGAAGATGTTGAACTTTTGGCTCCTATTTCAAATCCACCCAAGATAATTTGCTTAGCGTTCAATTACTATGATCACGCTAGGGATGCTGGGTTAACACCTTCCGATGAGCCTGTAATATTCATGAAACCAAGAACTACACTCAATTCTCCCTTCAGCGACATAATCTGCCCTTCATTTGTAAAACGTTTAGATTATGAAGCAGAGATTGCAGTCATAATTGGAGAAGATACAAAAAAGGTATCCGAAAATCAAGCTCTGGAATCTGTTTTCGGATACATGATTTTGCATGATGTATCCTCAAGAGATATCCAATTCAAAGACAAACAATACACCCGTGCAAAGAGTATCGATACTTTTGCTCCATGCGGTCCTTGGATTACAACTAAAGACGAGATAGGGGATCCCCAAAATCTAAAAATTATTACTAAAGTAAATGGAGAGACACGTCAGAATTCGTCTAGTATAAACATGGTATTATCCATAAATAGGATAATTTCAAGTTTGAGTATGGTAATGACCATAGAGGCAGGCGATATCATTTCTACAGGCACTCCAGCAGGTGTAGCAATGTCAATGAAGGAACCCCAGTATTTGAAAGACGGCGATATAGTAGAAATCGCTATTGAGAAGCTCGGCATGATCAGGAACCGTGTCGTGTTTCAATGACAGTTAAGTTTACCGGCATTATCAGAGCTGCAAAATTTGCATCCTTGATCATACTCTTTAAAGACAGATTCTGTACACCAAGCTATGATATGATGTTTTGATTTTAATATTCCTAGGGATAGCAACAAACTTGGCTGGTTTAAGTTTGGCAACCTATCTCATGCTTTATATCATGTTTGTTTATCTTTGTTTTGAAGTCTGTTTAACCTGGTAAGTTCCCTCTCTAATAATCTTGCATAATATTCATATGATTCAACTAATTTACTTCTGATGTTGGCAATCTGCATGGATGCATTTAGAGCCTCAAGACATGTTTCGAGAGACCTATCAGTCGCAAAGTTATTCATTGCTCTAGAAAAAACACCCATTGCCTTCCGCTGCTCAGAACCTTGTTCGTTTATAGTCTGTGTAAGTTCATCTATTTCATCAACACTATGAGATAAACCTTTCGTCTTGAACCACTCCAACAATCTCTATAAACACTTTATCCAAATAAGATTTACTTGTTAATATATTAACATACATAAAGTAACAATATATTTATTTAGCATAAATTGAATGTGAGAATTGAATGGTAGTCGACAATAAGGGGACGATTTCATATATCCGAGTACTCAAAGAAGACCTCGCCATCATCCGTGTAACACCTAATGACAGTCCTGTTCCAGACTTCAAAGCAGGTCAGTTTGTTACTTTAGGCCTTCATATACCTACTGAAGGAAAAATTGTCCGTAGAGCTTATTCTATTGCTTCCCAACCAGAGCAAAAAAAATACTTTGAATTAGTTATAAGGTGGGTAAGAAAACCAGTTCCCGGACGTTTAACCACAGAATTATTTAGTAAAAAAGAAGGAGATGAGATCGTATGGGTCAAACCTACAGGAATCTTTACTATCAACGAAAAGTTGCATAATGGTGCTCCTGATGATAGAAGGATGGTTCTCATAGGTGGCGGCACTGGTCTAGCTCCCTTCATATCATACTCTCTGCACATGAAAGCAATTGGAAGCAAACGTGAGATAGTTGTACTACATGGAGCAAGTTACGTCGACGAATTAAGCTACCGTGAATTATTAACTGAATTAGAACAAGAAAGCATCGATAATGGCAAGGATAAATGGAACTTCAGGTATAGGGCAAGTATTAGTAGGCCTCAGGAATGGTTCAATAGATCGTGGGGTGGTCAAAAAGGCAGAGTGGAAACATTCTTGAGACCCAAAGCAGGAACTGATCGGTCACCCCTCGAGGAATTAGTCGGTGAAAAGATAACCACAGAAAATACTTCATTTTATGTGTGTGGATGGCAGGGAACCGTCGATGGCTCGCTTGATTACCTGGTTCCAAAAGGTTTTGTTACCGAACGTAATAAGAGAAAAGATGGTAGCTATGAGGTCAAATTTGAATCATATGGATAAATTCAATTTTGTCTATTTCTAATTTTTAAATCCTTATATCATGGAAACATTGGAGAACTAGCATATGAAATTTGAATTCGAAGAATTCTCGACCGTAGAAGATGTTTTCCTTTATCTTATATCGATTGCACCTTATATGAAGCAGGTTCTGCCTGTTAGCTCATATAAAGGCTATGTATTTTCGATAGTGCCATTAACTCCCTTATCAGGAGATGTATTAATGATGGTCTATACGAAAGCTACTTTCGAACCAGGAATGATAGAATTTGATATTTCAACAAAGAAATACAAAACAGTTACTGCAGTCGAACGAGCAGACAAGAATTATTTTATTGTCTTGGCTCCAAAAAGAACAACAGTAGCAGATAATGCGATCGCATATTTGGAATCTGGAAAATAGAGAAAGACATAGATCAGAGGCGTGGTGGTAATGACGCAGTCACGGATCTTTTTCTTGCATACCTTCCGATAATGTCCTCAGGAACTTGACCATTAAACAGGTCTTTTGACAGTCCTTTAAGATATCTCATTATAGCCCATGTTCCTGCTTTTATTAACCCTGCCATAAATATTTTCATTGCCGGTCCATAACTCTTATTTCTAATAATGATTGGGATAATGTCATTGATTACTCTAAGATTATGCTCCCAACATTTCCAAAACAATGTAAACTGTGCTTCATTCAGGTTGCCAAAGTGCATTGAATTCCTCTCTGAAAAGTCCTGATAAAGCAATGGTGCAACTAGACCTCTCATATTCATTTCTCTAAAATCTTCAATAAGATCGATTGTATACTGAGTTTCATCAGGCGTTTCATCGGGCCACCCTATAATCAGGGTCAATGCTGGAAACCAGTGATTATGGTTCAGAATTTTACACCCTTCTCTTACCACTGCCCCCCATTCCTCTGGTTGGTACGGCTTTGCCTTTATGCCGAGGTGCTTTTTAACCAATCTAGGCGCTACTGTCTCTACGCCCAGGTTAGTTGCAAGCCACCTTCCGCTTACATCCATGTCATTAATCTTGGAAAGCTTCTCGATAAGACTGTCTGAAGATGCTACAGCAGACAACGTCATGTGTGTCGTTCCCACAAAATTTGCACCTAATGATTTCAATGCTTTCCATAAATTCACAATCGCATCGGCATTTGGTATGAAGTCTTTACTGTCACATCCATAGAGCAACATTTCATCCGACTGAAGCCAAATAGAGTCAAAACCATATTCCAGATTAATTTTAGCTTCTGCCTGTAATCGCTCTACTGGAATATCCTTCTTTGAACGCTTATTGACGTCACAAAAGTCGCACCCCCTTCCACACCCACGCATTGCTTCAATTAAGGAGTTTATAGTTGGACCACGGATCATAGGAATATTTTCAATATTTCTAACAAAGGTGTGCAGTAATTCTGGAGCATCACCTGTCTCTAAATCATGGAAAAGGTCAAGAGCAAGTTCATCAGCTTCTCCTATCACAACCGTATCAATGCCATGAATTTTCATTCTATCAGGCTTTGCTAATTCCCATGCACCGTTTCCGCCAACCGCGACCTTGAAATTATATTTCTTTTTTAATTGGATGATAGAAGCACACATCTTCTTAAACTTCATAGCTACGTAGGACAATTTTTCAGGCGACATTGTAGTAGTAACTGGTGCCATACCAAGCGGATCCATTACGTTAATTCCCACAACTTTTGTCGCTGATCCAATACATTTGTGAAGCATTTCCGGATGCGCAAGGAAGATATCTTCACGTTTGTACTCCTTTAAAAGAGCAGATTCAATCCTTCTTAGTCCACATTGGGCAACTTTGACTTCTCCCGTGCTTTGATTAGTCTCAACGCTGGGACAGAATAACTTGTCAAATACAAATTCAGGAACAAGCTCATAAGGCCCGCAGGCTATAAAACCATAAAGGAAGTTTCCCCTATAATTTGTCATAAGACTGCGATCCGCTGTTAAAACTATACTCTTTCCAGCCGTCATTTTCCTCTCTCTATTTCGTCTAAGCTTGAGTATAAATCTATTACTGCGATGTTGCAAGTGTGGTATATAGATTATCCATCTATGATCAGCTAATACAGACCTTTTCTATGACCTTTAACCAGTATTGATTTCAGTTGTCGATGATCAAGTATAGACAAAGCGTCTAAAAAAGTGACCCATATGAATCCATTATGTTCAGCGGAGAGCCTAATGTGCCTAGTAGATGTAGTAGCAAAATAAAACCTAACCTCCTTTTCAGCTTTCATACCGTCTGCTTTAAAATAAGAGTATCGAATTCTTCCAACAAATGATTGAATATCTAAATATGTAATGCCAGTTTCTTCTGATACTTCTCTTATTAGAGTCTGGATTTCAGTTTCTCCTTTCTCTTTGTGTCCCTGTGGAAAACCCCAGAAACCTCTCTTATTTTTTAGTAGGAGAAACTCAGAAGATTCAATATTTTCTGTAGAAGGCTGATATTTTATTACTGCTCCAATTGACTGTTCCAGCGCCACTCTATACCAATACGTTAGAGAGGATAGGATGGTTATAATCTTCATGTTAAACGTATTAATATCAAATAAAACTGTTGAAGTGTTGCTGTAGGGCCGGTCGTCTAGTCCGGTAGGATACGGCATTGGCATTGCTGAGGTCGTGGGTTCGAATCCCACCCGGTCCATACCGATATCAGAGCCCTTTTTAGTGGGTTCCACAAATAAAGTGGAGTAATAAAAAAGTGGAAATAGAAAGAAAGAATGACAACATAATGTATTATGTTGTAGATATCTATACCAAATTCCCTGGAAAGATTCGATTACTTTCATGTATTCATGGTACTTTTGCTGCGAACATTGCATTATTCACTAGATGTTTAATAAACCATTGAAGAATACTTTTGCTGCCTCCATGAGTAATAGTAATTTTGATTTTGAAGTTAAGAAGGAGAAGATATTCATGCTGCCAATGAATATAGTATGAGCATTGCCTTTATTTTTCTGAAAGTTTAGCAGATCTTTGCTTTTAATTGAAAAAAACTTCCTTGATTTCAAAGCCCACTTTCCCTTTATATATGATTTGATATATCCTAAAAACTGATTTAGTTTTTGAGTTATATCCTATTCTAAGGATTTTTCTGAATGTCTCTAGTTCAGAAGTTGTAATAATGCTCCCTATGCCCACATCCTTTCGTCTTATCTGGCGTATTATTTCCTTAGGTAGATTAGACGGAATGATATTTGATCTTGCATATACCAGCTTTTTACCTGTTTTTTTGTTAATAATGTTTACTTCCCGTTCAATTAATTCATATGTTTCTTTTTGTTTCAAAATTTTTACCATTATTTCAGAGTTTGCTAGTATGCTCAAGATTTGCTCTACGGTTCCGGTTTCAGCTAAGAGGACTTTTTCAAATAAATGGAGTTTAATGTTCAATTTATTTTCAAGTTCAGATATTATTTCTAACATATGACTTCCGAAGTCCTCTATCTTGATAGAAACAACAACCATTTAATCCTAAATTAATATCTCAAATATTAAAAAAAATGACGATCCGATAAGAGCCTATATACAATTGACATAGCAGCAAATACTATGGTTCCCAAACTAATTGTTTTAAGACTGGCTTCTAGCCTTTTCACACGATATTCATCCTGTACAATCCTTTTTTTTAATTCCTTATAAGGTCTAGATAATTTAATTTCGATATAGCTAACAATACCTGTAATAGCAGATAAGGCTAATGGCATAATTCCGATTGAATTTGTTTGCATTATAAATCCGGCCAATGCTGGCAATAGACCCCAGGAGATTGAAAACCATAAATCATTATGAAAATAGCCATGGAATAATTCAAAGTTATAGGCAAAAATAAAAAATCCTTCTAGAATAGCCACTATCCAAAGTAATGGTACATAAAGTACCATGTAGTAAATTCCTACAGAGTATGCGACCACAAGACCTGATATTATCAATAGCCATAGGTGTTTTTTATTAAAATATTTTCCCCAGGGCTTGACCTTACGTGAACCCAGGCCATCGGCCGCGTGAGCGGCTATTCCAAGAGCGGATACGTAGATAAGAGAAAGTGCTCCAACTCGATCCCATGATATACTAGGAGATAGCATGGAACCCATTATTGTAAAAGATATGCACATCCCGGTATAAGGAACAAATAATAACCCTATAAAAATCCGAAATCTGAGCGGCCCAAATTTTGGTACAAACCATTCATTCAAGCGTGTATCTTCATTCATGGTTTTTTCGCAGAGATGATTGCAGCAGTCTCAAATGTATAGTACTTGCAAGATACATTTTTAAACCCTCTCCCCTCAAGTAACTCCATCGTCTGTTCGACCCATCTACTAGTCTTCACTACTTGATCTAACTCATTGAATACAATCCGCCATGATTTGACCATATAACCTGTCATTTGCAGAATTATAAAATAGGCATTCCAAAATCTCTGCAGCAAGATATTTTTTGGGTAAGTAAAATCGTGAAAAACTATCATACCGTCATGGTTTAGAATACGCCAGCATTCATCTACAACTTTTTTGATATCAATATATTTTGCAAGATATGATGATGTTACAAAATCAAAACATTCGCTCTTATAAGGCAATGCTTCTGCCGTTCCGTTGGTAAGGGATAATTTTTTTCTTTTCTTTTTTGCGATTCGTAAGTAATCAAAGACTAAATCTAAACCAATTACCTTTAGCATCATACCATTATCTGTAAGCATTGAAGAAAGTATTCCTGTTCCACAAGCAAGATCAAGAACAGAACCCCGTTTATCAATAATGTTTATAATCTGATTTTTCCAAAAATAATCTCGACCAAACGTAGTAAAGTGTACGATGGAATCGTAACTAGAAGCATTTTCAGAACTAAAGAATTTCCTCGCGTTTCCATATCCAGCGTGTACCTCCAATATCTTCAATTTGCAATACATCTTATTATATATTGAAAAATTTATACCTGTATTCAAATATATTTTCATAGTTGTATTTCGTCAATTGGCAAAAAGACATATCGATAGAAGAATTAAATGGACAGAAAGTAGTCGTTAAACGAGATAAATCGACTAAGGATTTTCATGAGTATCTCTTAATATCAGTCTATACTCTAATCTCAATCCTTTTGGGACATCCATCTTCTCCACCACTAGTTGGAAAGATGGCGATAAATAATGAAGGTTACACTATGAGAGGGAATTTGGGGCAGTTAGGAATTCCTACACCGAGGCTGATATCAATTTCAGATACGGAACTTATTGAAGAATACATAGAAGGCGGAGATCTTTACAGAGCATTTTCTGAAGGCAAAGATACGCTATTATTAGCTTTCCAAGCAGGAGCCCTAACTGGCAAGTTACATAAGGCAGGCTATGTATTTATAGATAATAAATCACAGAATTATCTTGTAAGGTCGGATAGTTTAGTTGTCAGAACGGATTTAGGATTTATGCAAAAAAAAGATTCAATATTTTCGAGAAGTATGGACATTGGTTCATTCCTAGCAAGTGTTATTGATTTTGAAAGCTTTCAATACGGGGCAATAGAAAAGGCCTTTTTTGATGGATACAGATCAGAGATGAAGCAATATTTTCCTTACTTGTATATTATTTTACGCAATATGCTTTCTCTAGGTTTTGCTTCAAATCAGGCCGCAATGTTTCGAAATATGTTTGTGATTTCTACAAAGGCATATGAATCCAAGGAAGGAACTTGAAGAAAGAGAAAAAATTACATAACAACCTGGAAATGAAGAAGTGATAAATATTACTCATCCATCCAATCATAGGTGTTTTGTTTAAGTTATCGAATTATGGGTGTTTTCTTATCAAAACCGCCTGAACCAAACTTACAGTAGAAGCATTGATCAGATTGCATATAAGGTATCTTTTGAACTACAACCGCACCAATTTTAAGTGCGATTTTCGTCATTAGTCGATACTTTAAGGGCATTGATGGAATTACTTCATCAAAATACACGTTATAATGATCTGGGCATAATTTGAGAGTGACCTGAGTTTTTTGCCTGTGTTCTGGACTAATTTCTCTTTTATTGTTGCTTATAGCCTTCGCAATATTAATCTGTTCACGAATATACTCATGTTTTGGACATGGGCAATCCTTTCCTCTAGGATGCTTATAGGCCGGAACATTCTTCCAATTAAAGTCTGGAAAGTCCTTCTCAAAATCGTCCATGTGACGGTCACTATATCTATAATGTCATATCATATAAAGATGTAGGAAAGTTCATAGTGGTCAATAGAGTACCTCCGTACTGCCTCGAATAACCGCTTTTGAATACGAAAAAATATATCTTTGGTTCTCCAACAAACCATAAGCGACGTGGGACGGGAACAACATAGTAACGGAAGCAGCAGTACAGCAACTACTACAACAACTGCGGCAAGAAATAATGATAATGCAACAACGCAAAACCGGAATTCGATAGATTCTAATCTGAAGACACTAATAGAATTCAAAAAAACCCTTATAGAAGAGCAAAAAAATGGAGATCAAAGGATCCAGGAACTTAATAATAGGATTGAATCTACGAAGATGCAGATCGATGGAGAGAGAACTCAATTAGAGGATTTGCGCGTTAAACTAAAGCAAATTAATGAGCAAAAGGATGGAGAGTATGCTAAATTTATTGAACTCAAAAAGAGTCTTATTGATGCTAAAAATCAGATGAAGACTTACGATGATAAGGCAGGATCAATTGCAACGTCAAAACTACGTAAGGAAAGATTCGATATCATAAATCTGACCAAGGCTCTAGAACATATTGAGCATGACATTCAGACAAAGAAACTATCAAAAGATGAAGAACGTAAATTGGTTGCTAGATCAAAAGAAATTGCCACAAAACTACATACTCTAAAGATAATGCATAAGAAAGAAGATCATTATAGGAGTATTTCATCCCGCTATGAGATATTGAAAACTAAAATAAATAGCATTTTCGACCAAAAATCGGAATTTGGTAATAACATTGGTAAGTTGAAGGCTAGCCTTGATACACTATTAAACTTGCGCGAGAGTCTATACGAGGAAAGAAGGAAAGAAATTCATGGGATAAGGGAAATCGGAGCAAAATTGGAAATGGTAGAGACACAACTGAACGCAATTGAATTTAGAAAGTCACGAATACAATACATTGAACATAGGCAAAGAAAACAAAAGGAGGGTGAGGAAAGACGTGCATCCAGGTCTGGAGCAACACACGAGAGAACCAAACGTAATAAAGAGAATCAGGAAAGATGGAACACATTGAAGGAAGCTGCATTGAAAAAGATGTCAAATGGTGAAAAATTAACCTTTGACGAGATGAGGCTTATATTTGGAGATAGCGGCACACCGGAATGATCAAACAGCAAATTAGCCTTGCCAAATGTACATTCTTCATTCGATCGTGCTTATACTGGTATGTAATCGTTGATATCTGAAAATCGAATATTTGAAAAAATTTTTACTGTTGATCTTGGTTAAAATAACGAATCTAAATCGCCCTCTAAGGAAGCATGTTGAATCGTATTTGGTCACAATCTACACCGCAAGAAGAATCTGCAATTGGTAATAAGAGTATAAAAGTAGATTATGCATAGGATTTGAACATATAAAATAATTTTAAAGTAGTTCTCCTTTTTTTATATATAGTTGATAAGAATCTCTGACGAACAAGGTGAACAGTTAGTTAGGCTAGCAAGAAGAGCAGTCAATAAATATCTTAATGAATCGATTATTATTGACTCTGACAATCTAGACCAGTTTTCCCAAGAAACAGGAGTATTTGTTACTTTGAGCAGCGTGGGCAAAAACAAGGAGGAACATCTACGGGGCTGTATAGGTTTTCCTCTTCCTGAAAAAAAGTTGTATCGGTCAGTAATCGAAGCTGCTATAGCTGCAGCTACACACGATCCCAGATTCCCCCCAGTAGATAGAGAAGAACTTGCAAACATAATTTTTGAAGTTAGTGTTCTTACATCACCACAGAAGATTGAAGTACAAAATACAAGAGACTATAAAAATCATATCAGGATTGGTAAAGATGGTTTGATCCTAAAATGGAGGTATGGATCAGGACTACTACTTCCCCAAGTTCCAGTGGAATCGAATTGGAATATAGAGGAATATCTTGCAAATATATGCTATAAAGCAGGCGCTCCACTTGGAATATGGCTTTTGCCAGAATCACAACTATATAAGTTTGAAGCAATGGTCTATAAGGAATCAGAACCCAACGGGAAAATATTGAAAGTTAATACTTAGCAATATAATATATTAATTTCTGAGCATAGATGTTGGTGGTTATTATAGTTAGTTATCATAAGGAGTGATTTCATGCAGTCTATTTGATAAGAAAAAGTATCATTTCACTTATGGACATCCTCGTTTATCAGTGTGTATGGGATAAAATAATTCCACGAATATCAATGTGATATCTCTAAAAATATATCCTCACTATGCCTTAGCAATATATAATCAAACCTGTTACAACATTATAATTTGGCGAAAGCCTATTTTACACCTTATGGAGTTGGTCTTGGACATGCAAGTCGACTAATCATGGTGGCAAGTAGGCTTCAAAGGACAGGTGTAGTTATTAGGTTTTCTTCATTTGGAGAAGCTGCAGCTTATATTTCGATGCAAGGATATGACTGTGTAGCAGTTCCACCTGTTGAATTTGCATGGAATATGGAAGGGGAATTTTCAACAAAATATAGTATCGCAAATATTCCCAATTGGTTTACAAATTTTTCAAGGCAGATCAATAAAGAGGCTCGTAGTATGGCAGGGTATAAACCAGATGTAATAGTTTCAGATTCGAGGTTATCCTCACTTATTACAGCTAAATTTTTTGGGATACCGTCTGTGGTAATTCTGAATCAAGTGAAACTCTTACTTTCTCCACGACTACGGGAATTTAGGATCGCCAGACTTTTTGAAAAGATGACTGGTGAAATTCTTGGTGTCATGTGGACGACAGCGGACAAAATTTTAGTACCAGATCTACCTCCTCCATATACAATAGCAGGTCATAATGTTTGGGATACAAGTTCCGTGGTTGGAAAATTAGAATATGTTGGCTTTACTGCACCAAAATTAGGTGTGACCCAAGAGCAGATCAATAGAGTGGCAAATTGCCTTGGCTTAAATAGATCAAGACCAATCGTATTTATCCATATTAGTGGGCCAATAGAAACCCGAACGCCCATTATCCGAACTATAGTTGAGGCATGCAAATCTCTTCGCCAGGAAATTCAGTACATAATTTCTGCAGGAAGACCGAAAGGAAATCTTGAACCTAAAAGACTTTCAGGATCAGGATGGTACTATGAATGGTGTCCTGTACGAGACGAAATATTTGCTATGAGTAATTTACTAGTATTACGTGGGGGACATGTAGCCATCTCGCAGGCTATTCAGTTTGGTAAGCCTATTATTACTATACCTATAGAAAATCATGGCGAACAATTAGGTAATTCTGAAAAAATTGTTAAAATTGGCTTGGCTCTCATGCTAAAAACAAAACAACTGAAAGCAAATCAAATTACTGATGCAATTCATCAAATACTTGACAACCCAAGATATCAAAAAAAGGCTACCGAAGTAATGAAACTGACTGAAAAACTAGATGGAATCAATAATATCGTGAAGATAATTCGATCCTACCTTTAATGAAATAGTTTTCATATTCTTAACTGCAGCTTTTGATAACATTTCAATCTTTCTTTCATACTTTTTATATTCCTGTTTTTTAAACATTATCATATTAGTAGTAATCAAATCATCAATGGATGTTATTTTATCTTCTAATCCTACACCATTAGCGTCATGATATATACCATCAGTTAAAAGCATCAAAGGCATCCAAGGCATTTTTCCCGTCGATACAATTTTTTTCACGGTTGATTCTACAAACCATGGAGGATGAATTGCTGCACTTAATGGAATAACTAATCCCCCCTTTCCAGGTAAAAGAGTTAAGATTCTAATGGATATGCCCTCTTGTAACATGAGCTTTAGATGATGATTATACTTATCAGGAAGATCGATATGTATCAGTCGAATTCTGTATTTCTTAACGCTCATTTTAGGCGCTATAAAACCAAATAACTTTGCATTTTCTTTAAGATCATCTTCGTTTGTATACATGATCAGAAAATCAGGTATAAAGCCACATTTTACTGCCATCATACAGGATAGAGAAGATAGAATATTATGTATGCCACACACTAATTTCTCTTTTTGAGAACCAGACGGTATACCTCCGAGAGCTGTATCTATCTGAAGACACACATATGCTGAATGTTTACCAATGTATGATAGAATTACTTTATTAGCTTCATGTTCGTTTTTTGCTGGCTTTGATGCTATACGAGATAGCTCTGCTATGAGATTGCCTGACGAAGCAAACTCTACGTCTCTTCCAATATAACTTATTTTCGCCTTGCTACTTGTCCGGACCCTAATAAAAAATTTCTCTTCTGGCAATATTATCTGCTTCCCGGTTTTAACAATTGTAGCTACAACGTCAGTAAATCTATTTGGGATGCATTTTGCGACAGCAACTTGACATATGCCAAACAGTTCTACTGTTACTGCTGCTGCTTCTATAACATCTGTAACCTCAAACGCAATACATCCTTCTTCAATCGTAATTTTATTGACTTTAATGTTGCTTAACAGAAGCTTTTTCTTAACAACGTCTATTAGTTTGGTTTTCCTGTTTAGTGAGAGAGATGATGGAAAGATTAGTAATACATTCTTCACACGATCTTCATTCAAACTTCTATTAATTATATCTGGCGTTTTTCATAAAGCAAATATTAAAGGTTTCGGCCGGAAAATGACAGTATACCAACATCTTATTTGTGCAATATTAGTATACAGAAGTATGCTGATAAGGATTTTCTTACTTGCATGGGAATATCCTTCTTCGCGACTGCACAATTCGACTATTCCCATTTGATTGATTGATTGATCGGTATAGCCGTTTATACTATCTTACATACCGTGCTGTATACCTTCTGTGTGTGTATAACAAGACTAATATCTATAAACCATACCAGTCCAAAATAACTAACGCATTAAATCTAATTCCTATTTAGGGTTGAATGGATATCTTGAATGGTTGATATGGTGGGTGGTCTATTCTGTCGGGCATAGCTCGAATCTTGGCAAATTGCCTCTTTTGCTTATTTTTCACTGGTTTTTATTGTAACCTGATCAGCATTATCATCCGTTTTAGTCTTTTTCCCAGGTTCATTTTCTCAAATAGCTGTTGCAAATAGGCATAGATAAAATTCTAGGGGACTTGAATATTTTCTAATATATTTCCACTAAGTTAGTGGAGCCTTTCGTTTGACGGATCTTCCTTTTTTTATCAGTTGTGGTATGATCTATTTCCATTATTTGTTTCTAAAGTATCTCATAACGCTTTTGGCAATAACCATCAAAGTAATCTTTGAAATTAATGTGCATTCTCCCTTTCTTTATTTTGTTATGGTTCTTTTACTTTGTAGTTAAAAATTGTTTTTTGCTGTAACTTCTTTCCATTTTTGTTCTTTAGATATCTTTTCAAGAGATTCCATTACCATTGCAAAATAATCGAATTGTTTGTCTATATTTTAGTGTATTCAGTTTTATCGAACATTTTCTAAAATGCTTTTCTCTTTTTTTACATGATGTGTCTATTGATTCTTTGTCTCTTCATTTTCCTTCACCAGCATATAGCACTCATTGCATACGGATTTTGAAAAGATAAAGTTCAATAAATAAAATCTAGTTCTTCCGCAAGATTCACATGTTCTCATCTATTCACTTCCTATGGACTATCCATAATCTAACCGTTGTGTCAGTTCAGGGCAAGGTCGGGCTAAATCCTCATGTTATTCCTAATAAAAAAAGTTGTTATAAAGGATTTTAAAATACATTTTTTTACTTTATAGGCAATTCGTTATTATGTGTTGGAGTATAATGACTCCAAAGGCCATTCTTGCCATAGTTTTGCCGTGTTAATATGCCTGTGCTTAAAACACATGCAAGGGTTTCACCTGAGAATACTTATCTACGTATCGCCTTTTTCTTCTGACTGGCTAAATGCCTCAAATACCTCTGGGAATCCTTTTCCTGCGACTGGTTTTACCTTTGGAAATACTTTAACAATTTTGCCGTTTTTATCAATTAGAAAAGTTGATCTGTTGACTCCCATATACTCTCTGCCCATGTAGCTTTTAAGCCCATAAGCCCTGTATTTCTTAGAAATTTCGTTTTGCGGGTCAGATCCAAGCAAATAAGGAATTTTCATTTCTTGTCGGAATTTTTTGTGCGACTCCCACTTGTCAGGACTTACGCCTATAATCTCAATGTTAGCGTCCTTGTATTTACCATATTCCCTTGAGAATTCCCTTGCTTCCGTGGTGCAACCTGGCGTAAAATCTTTTGGATAAAAATAAACCACAATCTTCTTTTTCCCACGAAAATCAGACAATTTGATAGTTTTGCCGTCCAAATCCAGCAAAGAAAAATCCGGTGCCATGGAATTTTCAAGCTGTACGCCAGTTTCATCTGCGTTCATATTTTAATTTATGTTATAATTGATAAAAACCTTTATCATTGACAATAGAAATGAAATAATTCTGACAATAACGAAGACCTGGAATATGATCACAAGGATGTGTATGCCAGGTAAAGCGGAGAGTGGAGCATCATTTTCCAACCTTGACTTGGCTAGCCGAAGGCAAAGGTGTAGAAGATAAAGTTATCAGAGCGTGGAATAATTTGGATTTCATGAATTTCAGGTTTTTCGGTTTTTATCAAGTTATGCATAAACGACCATTCTATATCGACAAAGCTAACACCATCCCTTAATTTCACATCTTTTCCCAGCTGTTCTTTTGTTAAATAATTGCCATCCATCTTAACTTCCATTCGCCCTGTCTTTCCGTCAGAAGTTCCGATGATTCCATGTATACGTTTCGCAGAATTATATTTTATTATTACTGCAGGATTGATTTCTTTACCTCCGAGACAGAATTTCACTCCTTCGCGTTCCCATATCCATTTGCCGCGAAGGTAAACCAGATTCTCGATGTAGGAACCGGGATCGATAACGATGTTTGGTTCGTCAGGCCTCATTTTCTGGTTGTTTCCAAATCTCTTAAGCCTGGAATAACCAACGCAAATCTCAGGTGCAATACCATGAAAATGCATTCCATATGTATCAAAAATTTCGTCAGTCATGATGCCGGTATCCATGTCTTCAGTTGGTTTGCGGGCTGCTTCCTCTAATAATTCCGCAACAGCATTTTCAAATTCCTCTATTGCGCCATAGCCGGCATGCTCGTAACGAATAAAGCCATTATGATCTATTAATACGTGTTTAGGCCAGTACATATTGCCATATGCTTCCCAAGTCTTGTTGTTAGTGTCAAAGGCTACCGGAATATTGTTTACGTTATAACGTGATAATGCCTTATGAATATTCTGGATATCGCTTGCAAATTCATACTCAGTAGAATGCGCTTGGATTACCTGAAATCCATATCTTGAATATTTTTTCTGCAAACGTTCCATTACAGGGATTGTACGTAGACAAAATATACAGGTGTATGTCCAACAATCTAATAGAACAACCTTTCCTTTGAGATCTTTGATTGACAGTGGTTTTGAATTTGCCCAGATTCTGATCCCTTTGAATTCTGGAGCAGGGACAGCAGGAATAATATCCATTTTATTCTAATATCCTCTATATGGTTTCAGTTATTACTAGTGATAATACAAATAGCGGTATAATATTAAAGCATAACATCTTTTCATTGTAATTTTACATTGTAATTTCGCCAACCGTTTTATAAATGCAGAGGCATTATTTATTAATTCTTGAAAATTACAACAAACCATGCTTCCTTGACTCTCAACGTTGATAATGTATTGCGTTCTTTGACGGGGCATATAAGATGGCTTCTACGTAGCCAAGATGATACATGTATATATGTGTTATAATTACATTCTCAAACTAAGAATAGTATAGATTAACCTTAGATAGACATAATTGATAGATGTTATATCACTTGCCCTTATTAATGATGACAAATTCGTTAATAATTGATGATTTACGATCTATAATTTCAAAAAGTAAGGGTGCAAAATATGTTGAAACCCGTTATCAATTCAGAACCACGAATGAAGTAATTTTTAGTAATGGGGAACTTGAAATGATCCGGACTGTTCAAAATTCTGGCTGCGGGCTTAGAGTTTTGGTTGATGGTTGCTGGGGCTTTAGCAGCACAAATGATTTGTCAAGCACAGCATTAGGAGATTCTCTTTCAGAGGCAGTAGCGGCAGCAAAATTACTTGCTGAAACTAAAAAGAAGAAGGTGACAGGGCTTGCAGAAGCCAATGATCTTAGAGGGCTTTTTAGGGCAAGGATAAAGGGAGATCTCGCCAGTGTTAACATAGAACAAAAAGTGAAAATTGCAAAAGAAGCAGAAATACAAGCTAGAAAGTACTCGGAAACTATAAAATCTGCATCTTGTATTTACCATGAGATTTTAGACCATAAAATCATAGTTAATAGTGATGGTGTAGAGGTAGAACTTTATGATTCTAAACCTGAGTTTAATATTGTATGCGTAGCTCGTAAGGGAAGCGAAAGTGTAACTACCTCGGAAGGGGTCGGAGTTACTGGTGGATGGGAAGATTTATTTTCGAAGAAAGATCCATTTGAGTACGCTACTTTAGCGTCAGAAAAAGCCATAAAGTTACTTGAAGCAAAACATGTAATTGGTGAAAAGACAACTATTATTTTGGATCCCGGAATGGTGGGTTTGATATCACATGAAGCTATAGGTCACATGGTAGAAGCAGATTTCGTTCTCTCGGGCTCCATAGTCAAAGATAGGTTAGGACAAAAAGTGGCAAGCGAATTGATTACTTTGGTCGATAGTGGACAATCAAACATTGCTGTAAATGCTGCAGGAACTATTGCAGTAGATGATGAGGGAGTTATGGCTGGTAGGACTGTTATTATTGAAAACGGTATCTTGAAATCCTTTTTGCATAATCGTGAAACTGCATTGATGTTTGATACTAGACCGACTGGAAATGCGCGTGCGTTCGAATATAATGATGAACCCATTATAAGAATGAGGAACACCTTCATAGAACCCAGAAATGATAAACTCGATGATATTATAAAGGAAACCAAACATGGATATTTGATAAAAGGTCCCAGAAATGGTCAAGCCGACGCTAATGGAGAATTCATGTTCGGTTCCCAGGAAGTATATTCGATTCAAAAGGGTGAGATCCAACAATTAATGAAGGGCTCCAGCATTTCCGGAAATGCCTTCGATGTACTTGAATCTGTCGATATGGTTGGAAATGATTTCAAGTATGATATTGGAACAGGATACTGTGGAAAATTTCAGCCAGCAAAAGTTGACGGGGGTGGACCTCATCTTAGGTGTACTGCAATTATAGGAGGTTTACAGTAGATAAGATGGAAGACGTCTGCTCTTTTGCAGTAAGGGAGGCAGAAAAAAGGGGAGCTGAATACGCAGAAGCATATATGACCAAAAGTAAGGAATCAGAAGTTTTTATTGAGAATAATGATCTAAAACAGTTAAAATACCATAAGAATAGCGGATTAGGAGTCAGGGTGTTTGTGAATGGTTCGCTTGGTTTTTCATCAGTTAACGTCCTGGAAAGAGAATCAATTGAGGATGCAGCTCTGGAAGCAATTAAACTTGCCCGAGTTAGCCCTGCTGATAAGTTCAATTCAATGCCGAAAGAGGCGAGGATCAAATTTCTTGAAGGTATCTATGATATAAATGCAGAATCGTTCAGTTTGTATGATGCGACTAAACTGGCAGCGGATATGTTGGTTGCTGCAAAGTCTTTTGATGACAGGGTGAGCATAGACAGCGGCAGTTTTACAAGTTCAGTAATGACTCATGCACTATTGAATTCCAATGGTGTAAGGGCAGAAGAGACTGTCAGTTCCTTTTCTTGGTCAATTATGGGAATGGCAGTTAATGATAAGGAAGTTTCCAACTTTGATTTCAAATTTGGCAGTGCCCACCACGTTAAGGACGTCGATGTATTTTCAACAGGCAGAGAATTTGCTAAAACAGTCGTAAATTCACTTGGGGCGCGAAAAATTGATAGCTTTAGAGGAAAAATGCTCCTTACTCCTTCGGCTGCAACAGAGTTAGTACAGGATGTAATAGCAAATTCGATTAATTCCTATACAGTACAGAAAGGAGCAAGTAAATTTGAAGGAAAGATTGGCACGCCTGTATCTTCAGATCTCCTGACCCTTGAGGATGACGCTACCAATATAGACGGTTTAGGATCTTCGAGTTTTGATAGGGAAGGTGTTCCTCATAGGCGTAATATGATAATCGAGAATGGAGTTTTAAAGAAATTCATCTACGATAGTTATACTGCCAATAAAGACAATACGGAGAGCACTGGCAACGCAGGAGGCTCTCCAAAGATCCCGCCAATTGTATCAGCCACCAATATTGTCGTCAAACCAGGAAAATCAAAATTGGAGGATTTAATTTCTGACATGGATACGGGTATCATAGTTAATAGGTTTTCTGGGAATGTAAATCCTGTAAATGGGGATTTTTCGGGTGTGGTAAAAGGCGGGCATTATGTTAAGAATGGAGATAGTGAATATGCCGTAAAAGAAGTAATGGTAGCCGGCAACGTATTTGATGCATTACATGACCTTGTAGGTGTTTCAAGGGAAAGAAAGGTTCTTGCGGATTCGATTCTGCCTTACATGCTGTTTGAAAACGTATCTTTCACTGCGGGTTGAGATGAGTGATGAATGGTAGATTATGACATAGCAGTTGTTGGAGGCGGTCCTGCTGGACTCTCTGCTGCATGCGCAGCTGCTAAGTTTAAAGCTAAAGTAATTTTATTTGAAAAGGATGAGTCTATTGCCCATAACATCCGGACTAGTGGCGTAACATGGATAGAAGAAATTGAAAAACTTGGAATTTCCAAGGAACATTACAATCCTATAAAAAATTATTCCTTCATATCGCCATCTAATGATGTTATCATCAGGGGAAATACCGCTAAATCATGCGTATTGAATGTTCGGAGCGTATATCAACATCTTGCTTTCTTGGCGGCAGAAGCGGGTTCAGAAATTATGGTAAGGAGTAACGTAATCAATATAGCTTTGAACTCCGAAAATCGAATTTCCGGATTGAAGGCAAGCACTCCTAAAGGAGACATGGTCATAGGCTCTAGACTTGTAATCGATGCAAGCGGCTTCAATAGCTCTATTGCCCGAAGACTGGGCCTAGTTAGCGAATGGAAGAGATACGGGATCGGAGCTGAGTACGAGTGTTATTGTGAAAATGTAGATAGGGAAACATGGGTTCTTATGGTGGGACGGAAGTATTCTGATGCTGGCTACGCTTGGGTTTTTCCATTATCTGAAAATAGGGTAAGAATCGGAGTCGGTGTCGGCAGGCCGGAATCTAATACCGATCCATTACAAAAATTAAATTCAATAATCGACAAGAAATTGAAACCATTGGACAAAATGGGTAAGCTTCAGCCAATCGAGCTTCACTATGGATTTATTCCAAATGAAGGACTTCGAACATCTACCGTGTCGGACGGATTGATGTTGGTTGGAGATTCTGCAGGACAGGCTAATCCTTTGGTCCTAGAAGGCATCAGATATGCTATAGAATTTGGCAGGCTGGCTGGAGAAATTGGAGCCAAGTCATTGGCACAGAATTCTAACAAAGAGTCACTCTTGGAATATGAGAGAATATGGAAAAGCAGAGTGGAGTCGAAAATAAACTCTGCTCTTAAGGTTCAGTCAAGGTGGATCGGACTTAGTGATGAGGACTGGGATAGGGAGATTGAGATACTACGGGATTTGTCGTCTGAAGAGTTTTTGGATTTTATCAAGGCAGAATTTACAGCTAGAAAAATGGCAAGGCTTGCATTAAACCATCCGAAACTCGTGGCAAGACAATTATTCAATACGGTTTTGAGGCGTTAAAGCAAGATTTTTATATCTTTATAAATCAGCAAGTCATGCCTTGCCTGCTGGGACTATTGCGCAATTTACTCCAGTTATCTACATGCTTGGCTTCGGCGTATTAGCTTCAGTTCCTGCGCTAATTCTATCCAGATTGGTTTCACCACGCCGCCGATACAATCCTGTCAAGTTTCTACCAATGGAATGTGGTCAAATGCCAACAGGTGAAGGCCGTTCTCACTTTATGATGCAGTACTATGCTTACATCTTGATGTTTGTTGTATTTGACGTTATGTCGATTTTCCTTTATACCTGGGCCTCATCTCTATTTTTAATTCCAAGATCTGCAACCCTTCCGATTATGGCATTTTTAGGGATAATGTTTGCTGCAATGGGTTATGCCCTATATCTGGCAGGGAGGAAAGGAATTTGGTAATAATATCGCTAACAAGTATTAAATATCCAAATTACAAACAAATAGGTGTAGAAAGGCAATGATCAAGGACTTACTTAATCCCACAAACTTCAACCTCATGGTGAGTAAGATAAGTGACATATTGGTAAAGGCCTTAGACGAGCCATTGGGTTATGCCATCAACTGGGGAAGAATCTGGTCTCTATGGCCTGTACACCTTGAAACTGCATGCTGCAGCGTTGAATTCGGAGCAGCTTCAGGTCCAAGGTATGATGTCGAACGGTTCGGAATTATTGAAGCCTTTGGTTCTCTTAGACAGTGTGACCTTATCGTTGTACAGGGAACCGTCAACAGAAAGATGGCGCCAAGATTGAGAATGGTCTATGATCAAATGCCAGAGCCCAAGTACGTGATTGCAATGGGTGCGTGCGCGATTACAGGAGGCTTGTATGTCGATTCATATAACGTGCTTCCCGGAGTTGATGGAATCATACCAGTAGACGTGTATGTTCCAGGATGCCCACCCAGACCTGAGACATTGATCCAAGGCACAATACTGCTGCAAGAAAAGATCAAAAGGTCAAAGATCAAATAAAGATGAGTCAAGATCCAAAAAATAAGCCTGTCGATTCAACAACCCCTTCAGAACCACCACCACCATCTCCGCCAGCAAAAGCTGCCGCTCCACCGGCAAAAAAAGAAACTGAAGCTCCGGCCTTTGAAAAGGGACTTGTTTCCCAAATAATTTCTCGATTTGGAGATGACAAAATCAAAGTGGCTTATATTCGACCGCTACGAATGAAAGTTAACGTGGATCCGTTAGATATGGTTGAAGTTGCAACTTTTATTCGTGATAATTTGGGGTTTGATCATGCCGAGTCTGTTACAGGTACTGATTATCCAAAGGACAATCAAATCGAAGTTATCTATCAGCTGGGCTCATATTCAAAGGATGACATTGCCGCGCATATCCTTTCTCTGACAACGCGAACCAGTCGCGATGATGCACGACTGCCAACGTTAATCAATGTTTACAAGAGTGCTGAATATCATGAGAGGGAGACTTTTGAAATGCTAGGAGTATACTTTGAGGGTCATCCGAGAAATGAACGATTCTTGCTACCGGAAGACTGGGCTGACTTACCACCATTAAGAAAGGAATTTAGAATCAGAGGAAGATGACATAGGCGGCCTAAGAAAACATGGAAAAAAACCTTGAACATCAAATTGACGAGTCGGAGAAGTTGGGAATGCAAATCGTAAAGGAGTCTGAAGATGACCGTTTAATGACACTTAGTGTTGGACCACAACATCCCGGCTCCGGACATTTTAGATTCACCATCAAAGTTGATGGTGACTATGTTGTTCATTGCGATCCAGATCCAGGTTATGTACACCGTGGGGAGGAGAAAATGTGTGAGTACCGTAATTTTATTCAAAATATTCCCCACCTTGAACGCCCTGTTATTCATGACTCTGCCAACATCACATATTCATACAGCCTAGCTGTCGAGGAACTGGTAGGAATTCAAGTGCCCAGAAGAGGGCAGTTCATCCGGGCTATTGCATCGGAACTTGATCGTCAGATTTATACTTTATACTGGCTTGCAATTTATGGAATCTTCCTGGGTCATTCGACAATGTTCATGTGGCCTACGGGAGACAGAGAATTATTTATCGATCTCATGGATGCTTTGAGCGGTGCAAGAGTAACCCACGCATTTAACATACCTGGCGGCGTACGGAATGACATACCAGACGGCTTTAAGGATAAGTGTCTAAGACATATCTCATATTTCGAAAAGCGATTAAAGGAATACGAGGATATTTTCTACACTAACCCTCTTTTCATACAAAGGACCGAGGGTGTGGGTATTCTTACAAAGGAAGATGCAATAGGACTGGGTGTCACAGGATCCGTGTTGCGAGCATCCGGAGTTCCATATGATATACGAAAGGCTGAACCGTATGATGTTTACAATGAAATCGATTTCAAGGTTCAATACATGAAAAGCGGTGATTCTCTTGCAAGGGCATATGTTCCACTATTGGATATGAAAGAATCATGCCATATTATGAGGCAGCTGCTTGACAAAATGCCTGAATCTGGAGAAGTTCGAGCAAAACTTCAGCCAACTCCCAAAGGTCCGCCAGGAGAAGCCTATAGAAGGGTGGAATCGGGTAGAGGCGCTCTTGGTTATTACATAGTTAGTGACGGTAGCCCAAAGCCTTATAGGGTAAAGATATCTGTCGGTTCCTTTAGAAATATGATAGCGTTACCGCATCTGCTTGTCGGCTCAAAATTGGCCGATATGCCGTCTGTTTATTGGTCACTGAATTATTGGCCTGTGGAGGCTGACAGATAATAATATGGCAACATATCCGCAACGATTCCGTTTCGGAAACTTTGTGGGCAGTATTATTTGGCTGATTCTTTGGATCGTAATTATAGTTTCACTTGTGGGATTGCCTTTGATTTTTATAATCCTGTTCTATCTACCGCTTCCGCCTGTAAACGGAGAGGTTCTTACACCCTATCTATTCTTGTCTATGATGGTGGATCCTACACGTACTCTGCCAATTCTCCACTTCATAATTCATACCGATCTATTCAAGGTGGCAGTATTCCCTGGCTTCTCATTTGCAGCATTACTCGCAGCAGTTACAATTTTTGTTGAACGAAAATTCCTGGCTAAAATGCAGCTAAGGATCGGTCCGCTCTATTGTGGTAAAATTGAGGGAATTTTACAGCTGCTTGCAGACGGCTTGAAACTAATCGCCAAAGAGATCATTATTCCGTCAGGAGCTGACAAACCAATCTTCTGGGCTGCTCCTATTGCGTTTGTCGCAACAGCTGCTGCAGTAGTTGCATTGATACCCGTAGCTCCCGGATGGGTAGCTGCAGATGTTAACGTTGGCATTATTGCAGTATTTGCAATTCTTGGATTCTTCCCGTTGATTGCATTACTGTTTTCATGGGCAAGCAATAGCAAGTATCCATTCATTGGAGGATTACGTGCATTACATCAGATGATCGCTTTTGAAATCCCTTTCTTCCTTTCCGCGCTTTCTGTTGTAATTTTATCTGGCTCCCTTAATCTAACAGACATTGCAAAGGCACAACATCCATACTGGTATATTTTCTTCCTTCCGATTAGCGCCTTTGTATTCTTTATTTCTTCATTGGCGGAACTTGAAAGAATTCCATTTGACTTACCTGAAGCAGAAAGTGAAATTGTTGCAGGATGGCTCACAGAAACATCAGGCATGATTTTCGGTCTAATACAGCTAGGATCATATGTAAAAGTATATGCCTTATCTGCTCTGTTTGTAGTCTTATTCCTTGGCGGATGGGCAGGACCTCAGATCTTCCCTAAAGAATTAGCCCATGGTCCAACTGCCGGGCTGATGGGATTGTTAACACTCCAGGGCCTCTATAACGGCGTTACCGTTAACGCAATATTTTGGTTTACGGTAAAGACACTTGGAATAATTATGCTCATGTTACTTCCAAGAGGTATCAGCCCTAGGATTAGAATAGATATTCTACTTCATACAGGATGGTATAAACTCATAGTCTTGACTTTCATAAACATGTTTATAGCATTAGCTTTAATTTATGGTGGCATATTAGGTCCAGGAGGACTGTTAACGGCACATTGACAATAGCAACAAAAATCTCGTCATCATCAGCAGCTGGAATGATCAAGGCTATAGAATCAGGCTCTAAACACCTTGTAATCAAAAGATTTACTCTAAGATATCCTGAGCAAAAGCTCAAATTCATCGGCGATGGCTACCAGTTTGATCCTAAGCGTGGGGTGGGTATTGCCGGAAGTCGTGGAAGACATATTCTATTCCACGATAAATGTACAGGATGTCAGCTGTGCGCAATTGCATGTGAAGGTATTGCAGAAGCAATTGGGATGGTAAAAGTGGATGAACAATGGAAGCATAACAAGAAAAGTATCATGCCGCAAATTGATTTTGGCAAATGTGTATTTTGTGGTTTATGTGTTGATGCATGCCCATTCTATGCCTTATACATGACAAATGATTATGAACTCTCATCATTTACCAAAGAACACTTGATTTATACTCCTGCACAACTGGCTATAAAGCCAAAATACGATGGCAATGTGGAGTTGAAAATTGATAATATGGGTGCAACGCATGGTTGATCCAGTGTTTATTGGCGTGGCAGTACTGACAGTAGGTTCGGCAATAATTTCACTAGAAAGTCGTGAATTGATCTATGGCGCAATTGCTCTTGCAATATCTATGATGGGGATTGCAGGATTTTTTATTTTGTTGGATTCGCCATTTGTTGCAATGTTTCAGATTGCAGTTTATGTTGGCGCGGTTGCAGTGTTAGTTATCTTTACGGTTATGCTTGTCAGAACTCAGGCTCTCTTTACTACAAGAGAAGACAAAGGGCGGAAATCTGCAGGTATTGTTCTTATGCTAATTTTCATGGCTAGCATAGGAGCAATATTCATAGTATCGGGTCTCAATAGCCAAACATTTGGAAATCCCAAAGCCCCAGCCGTTGACTTTACTACAATAGGCCAACAGATGCTGACCTATTATTCTCCAGCCTTGATTGCATTGGCTTTGACTTTAGCCGGTGCTGTAATAGGAGCGCTAGCATTAGCTAGAAGGGAAGGGGAGGAAATAGAACAGAAAAATGACTGAACTAATTTATTATGTCTTAATATCAGTGGTTCTTGTTGCTATTGGTATTTACGGTCTTGTTGTCAAACGTAACGCTGTACGAATGCTCTTCGCGCTTGAGATAATTGCTAACGCGGCAAATCTGAACTTGATTGCCTTTTCAAGAAACCTATCTAATACTCAGGGACAAGTATTTGCGCTATTTTCTATCGCTATTGCAGCTGCAGAAGTGGCAGTGGGGCTTGGTATCATCATCATCGCATATAGGCTATACAAGGAAATCGATGTCGAAGAATTTAAAAGTATGCGGGGCTAGGAGAGATATTAAAAATGTCAGGATTCTTGTTGGTAGCCACCTTTCTACCGCTTCTTCTCTCACCCATAGTATACATTTTAGGTAGACGAACCGTTGGTGTTAATACTATAACATGGCTTTCTTTTGGCGTTTTAGCTATATCTACAGGACTGCTTTTTATTCCTGCCTTGATGCTGCATGGTGGGCAGTCGGCTTATGTTGAAAGTTATCCGTGGAGTCAATTTGGAAAATTTGGTCTTAGGTTAGATGGACTAAGCCTTCCATTTGCTCTGATAATCTACATATTGTGTACCGTTCTTGCGCTTTATTCAAAACCTTACATGGTACATAAAATCTCGGAGGACGTACACGAACGCCTTGGCGCTGGCCGCGGTGGCTTTTCTCATGGCAGTCGCGACCATATCAATGATAGTCATCCTTCGTCTTCTTCAATCACCACAAATATCGAAGATGGCGCTTCTCAGACGACAACAACATCAATTGTTGATACAGAGCAACAACAATATGTAAACACTCAGATAGGATTGTATTTTGCACTCTATATGACGTTTTCAATGGGTATGCTTGGTACTGTCCTTGCAACTAACCTGATTGAATTTTTCGTATTCTTTGAATTGATGCTTGTTCCGTCGTTCTTTCTGATAGCATTCTACGGTTATGGTGCCAGGATGAGGATTGCCCTTATGTTCTTCTTTTGGACTCATGTGGGTGCTGTTGTGCTGTTGCTTGGTTTACTAGCAATGGGATTCTTTGCAGGAGGTTTTGATTATACTACGGTTAAAGCTAATGCAGCAAAAATCCCTGCACAGTGGCTGTCGATTATAGTGTTTGCTCTGGTAGTTGGACTAGGAGTAAAATTAGCAGCGTTTCTCTTACATATTTGGCTACCATATGCTCATGCGGAGGCTCCTACACCTGTTTCAGCCCTGCTATCACCAGCGATGATCGGTATTGGAGCATACGGTTTGCTGCGTTTATGGTTGGAACTACTAACAGGAAGTTATGCGCAGTATAGTCTTTATATCAATATGTGGGGTCTTGCCACTATGATTTATGGTGGAGCAATGGCATTAATGCAAGACGATATCAAACGGGTTCTTGCTTATTCTAGCATTAGTCAGATGGGTTACATTTTATTTGGTCTTGGTTCTGCAAGCGACCTTGGTATTACTGGCGGAACTTTGATGTATGTTACACATGGTCTTGGCAAAGCAATACTCTTTATGATGGCTGGCTCAATTATTCTTCAGACCGGCACCAGGAGTATGTCAAAGCTAGGTGGACTAGGTGGAAAAATGCCCTATACTGCAGTCATAGCAATGATTGGAGCTTTGACAATTATTGGTATCCCTCCAACTAGTGGTTTTATGGCAGAATGGATTCTCTTCAATGGAGTTTTGCAAACTGGTGTTCATGACGCAAACTCTTTTAGAGTTGTGTTGTTTGGGTTTGGTATTTTAACAACGGTATTGTCATCTGCATATATTCTGTGGATGTACAAACGTATATTCTTTGGCAAGATTCCAGAAGAACTGGTTCATGTCAAAGATTCAAATAAGTATGTTACTGTAACAATGGCTTCACTCGCCGCACTTACGCTTATTATCGGAGTATATCCTAATCCATTCCTCAATCCCATTACAGGATATATTCAAGGAATATTCGCACATACACCTGGTGTATTAAAAATACCAACAACATCAACAGCAGCAGGACAAAACGGAAGTAATAATGGCGGTGGTGGAGTGCAAAATTACAAAAATATCATTCCAAGCTCCCATGAATTTAGCAATAATAATATAGATGGTTATAATGATATAGGTGTCATTAAAGTAGCAAGCACTTCAAAAGGAGTACTAAAGTAAAAAATATTTTGGATGGAAGGTTGGTGATAAGTAAAAATGGCCGGAACAGTGGGATTTGAAGGAATCGCGGTAAATGCTTGGTTAGTATGGATTCTTCCATTTGCTGGCGGGGCCATTATTCCTGCAGTTGCTAAATGGGGGAATAGACTAAGAGATTATACTGCAGTTGGCTTTGCACTTGCAAGCGCAATTTCAGCTGCAACTTTAATTCCATTAGCACTCTCTGGTAGTGAAATACACAGTCAAGTAAATTGGATCTCGGTAGTTAATGTGAAAGCCGGTGTCTTGCCTGATCCATTGGCTATAGTAATGACTAATCTGGTTGCTTGGATTTCGTTTCTAATTATTGTATACTCAACAGGATACATGCACGGAGATAGAGACCTAACGAGATATTGGTTTTTCATGTTGTTCTTCATCGGATCTATGCAGCTGATTGTGTTATCAGATAACCTTCTTATGGTCTTCTTTGGATGGGAAGGAGTAGGTCTTGCGTCCTATGCACTGATCGGTTTCTGGTATTATGACAAGAAGAAGGACTTTGTAGGAAAGGTAGGTGATAGGGCAGGGGGGATTGCAATGTGGGCTTCTCCAAGTCATGCTGGAATGAAGGCGTTCCTAATGACAAGGGCGGGAGATACGATGATGTTAGCTGGCATGTTTATGATCTTTATTTACTCTGGAACTTTTGGTTTCAAAGAATTGCTTCAAAACCAGACATGGGCAGTACAGATGGCTCATCAGAACTTGCTTGTTCCAGCTGCAATATTGTTGTTTGGTGGCGCAGTTGGAAAGTCTGCTCAGTTTCCTCTAAACGAATGGCTTTTGGAAGCTATGACTGGCCCAACTCCAGTTTCAGCGCTTATCCATGCTGCAACTATGGTTAAGGCCGGTGTATTTCTTGTTTTGCGTATTGGTCCGTTATTCTTTGCGCTAGCTGCATTTGGAATGACCCAGTTCTTTGAAGTAGTCGCATGGGTCGGCGCTATTACTGCATTTTTGCTTGCAACACAAGCTATAGTTAATCCTGAGATTAAAAAAGTCCTTGCATATTCTACTGGTTCTCAGATCGGTTATATGATGATGGCTCTTGGTATAGCAGGACTATCGGTGAATTTTGTTGATGGTTATGCAGCAGGATTCTTCCAACTCATGAGCCATGCAATGTTTAAGGCCTCACTCTTCATGGGTGCAGGAGCGCTATTACATGCTGTTGGATCTAGGTTCATGACTGATATGGGTGGTCTTCGCAAACATATGAGAAAGACCTATATTTTTATGCTACTTGCAAGTCTCTCGCTAGCCGCAGCACCTCTCATTACCGCCGGTTTCTGGAGCAAGGATGCAATTTTTGGTGCCGTATTGGAATCAGGTTATGTTCATGCATTGCCATTATTTGGAATAGCTGTCGTTGTTGCAGTGATGACTGCCTTCTATACCTTTAGAATGATTGGCATGGCATTCTTTGGCAAGAAAAGCAAATATCTGGAGGAAATGGAGCAAAGAGGTCACCATATACATGAAGTGGGTCCTAATATGTGGATACCATTTGCAATCCTGGCAGTGGCTACTATAGCAATAGGAGTTGTTGGCTTTATCATTGGACCCCAGATTACCAATTATCTTGGCGCATATCTTGTACATTATTTTGGAATTGGAAAAGAAGTGCCTTCTACAGTAGTTAACATTGCTCCCGAAGGAGGTAAAACATTCTTTGGCCTTAATCCAATAGCCGCTGCAGCATCGTTCGGAGCCTTTGCAATAGGTGCTATTCTTGGGTATGTGGTCTACATTGCAAGAAAGATTGACCCTGAGGTTATCTCAAGAAACATTGTAACAAGGATAATTTGGAAGTTCCTTTATAATAGATGGTATCTCAATACTATACTTTATTGGGGTGCTGTAATTGGACCTATGGCAATATATCGTATAATTTGGAGGTATTTTGAGAGTACTATAATCGATGGAATTAGTCCTGGATTTCAATATGCCATGGCATATTTCTCCAGAGTCGTGAGAGCTGGACAAACGGGAATAACTCAAACTTATTTATTTGTATTTGGTGTAGGCATTATGATAATTGTAATGCTCATGTTATTATAGGAGAGAGATGGTGTAAGAAAAAAATGGTAGATCTAATTTCGACTCCACTTCTTGTGACTTTAATACTGGGAGTCGTAGGACTTGCAATTCCTGTACTGGATGCTTTCAAAAAGGAAAGAGGTTCTAATAACAGGCTTTATAGTGGGATTGCATTTGGTGCATTAATTGTTACAATAGGAATCGTGATCTTCCGTGTACTGTCTGGTGAGGTGATGCCTGCTGTTCTATTTAGCAAAGGTGTCATAACAGATGATCTTTTCGGTTCGTTCTTTGCAATTGCCCTGCTGATAGTCTCAATTATGGTAACTGTTTCTTCATGGAATTACATGAAAGGTAGGATAAATCCTGCCGCATATTATTCGCTTATTCTACTATCGAGTATAGGAATGGTACTTATCGCTTATTCAACCGATCTTGTGATGCTGCTCGTTGCATGGGAATTAATGTCCATTCCCACCTATGCTTTAGCAGCATTTTCAAAACGGGATCCGATTTCAAATGAGGCAGCTATTAAATACTTTATGTTCGGTGCATTATCCTCTGCCATTCTAGTTTTTGCTATTGGTCTTGTCTATGGTATTACTGGAACAACCAATATCGGCGCATCAATCCAGGCAATGGCCAGTATTCAGAAAGGGCTTGTACCAATAGGTCTTGTGGCAATTGCATTATTTATCGCTGGTTTTGGGTTTAAAATGGGGCTTGTACCGTTCCATATGTGGCTGCCAGATGCATACGAGGGTGCTCCTACCACAATTGGTGCTTTACTAGCGGCTGGTACTAAGAAGGCTGGATTTGCAGCAGCCTTGCGTGTAATTGTGCTTGGAATGTTTGCATTGAACCTCGATTGGACGGTGACTCTCGCCATAGTTGCTGTCTTTACAATGACACTCGGAAACTTGGGTGCATTGATACAAAAAAGTGTTCCAAGAATTCTTGCATATTCAAGTATTGCACAAGCCGGTTACATTATGATAGGCATCGCAATTGCGCCATACTCTAACCAAGCATTAACTGGATCTCTATTTTATATACTGAGCCATGCAGTTATGAAGTCTGCTGGCTTCATAGCTGCAGCAGCAGTTGCAACTGCTCTTGCTGGTTATAGTTTAGAAAAATATAGAGGTCTTGGTCGCCGAATGCCAATTACAGCTATTGCATTCTCAATTTCTTTACTTGCTCTTGCGGGTGTCCCACCTCTTATCGGTTTCTGGGGAAAGCTGGTTTTATTTGGTGCTGCAATTAACAGTGGTCCAATGGTGGCGTGGGGGCCGTATCTTGCAATCGCCGGCGTTCTCAATAGTGCTCTTTCGTTGGGGTATTATGCATGGATTATTAGAAAGATGTACATGGAAGAAGGACCAGATATGAGCAAGGTTAAAGAACCAAGGGCTATAGTTGCCGTATTAGTATTTGCGATGGTGTTTATGGTAGGTTTTGGTGTATGGCATGCACCAATACTGGAGTTTGCATCAAAAGCAGTACCTCATTTAGGCAATCCGGTCCCTACAGCATCAAGTCATTTAGGCAATCCGGTCCCTACAGCATCAAGTCATTTAGGCAATCCGGTCCCTACAGCATCATACACTCCATAATTTTATTTAGGTGATAACCAATAATAGGGTATTATTAAATAATAATTATAATATAAAGAACACCTTGGTAACACTGGAACTGACCACTACCTGATGAAATCTGCTGGCGTTTGCAAATATTCTATTCTATTCTATTCTAAAACTGAACTGAAGCCAAATCTGTCAGATGTTGTAAATGTTTCTTCGGGCCACAGTCGGATATCTTACGTAGCTCATTCTTAGCCTTAGTAGAGTAAGATAGATAAAGCTTCTCCATCCTGTCGACAAATTCTTTTGACTGATCATTTTTCTTTACCAGTACATTGAAGAGCCTGTCCTCATCATTCCAATCTATTAAGTCATCATGAATTTGGTATGCAATTCCAAGCAAATTACCAAATGTTGCCATGGCATGGATTTCATCCTCTTCGCCTTCTCCTAGTATCGCACCTACTTTTGCGGATGTCTCAAAAAGTGAGGCTGTTTTATGTTCAAGGACTTTGATATAATCGTCCTCTGTAACATTAAGGTCTTTGGCAAGTTTAATTTCCATCATTTCGCCTTCACTCATTTTTATTGCAGCATTAGAAATTTCACCTGAAACGCGTTGGTTATTCAACTTAGAACCAATATTGAGAATGATGCCTAGAACAAAATCGGCAGTAAGAATGCTATTATTATATCCATACTTTACATGAAAAGAAGGTTTACCCCGTCGGAGGTTTTCTTCATCTATAATATCATCGTGAATAACAGATTCTGTATGAAGAAGTTCTATAGCAGAGGCAGCCATAAACGTATCTTCTTCGCCCACTTTCGAAGAATTTACTCTTCCTAGTTTTATGCTTTCAGCAGCGAGTACTAAAATAAGTGGTCTAATACGTTTGCCTCCATCACATGCATATCTTAGTGGTGCGTAAAATTCCGACCATGAATAAAGATCGAGTTCGTGCTTGAGTGCATCGTCAATTTTTGATAGATATTCACTAAATTGCTCCGTTAAAGGATTGGCTTCCAGGTTTCTTCTATTCAAAGATTCTGCTCTTGCCTACGATATCTTCAAATGATGATCATATTAATGCTTTACCGAAAAAAGATATTCTAAAGTATGCAAACACAAAAAATTGCATCTATGGATTGATTGATTGATTGCTCCGGCCGGGATTTGAACCCGGGATCTGCGACTCGAAAGGCCACAATGCTTGACCGGACTGTGCAGCTGTTTTGATGTTATCAGCTACTACACCACCGGAGCACTTTATGAAAGTTTGAAATTCATTTCACATAAAATCTTTTCTTGTAGCAAAAGGGTGTTCGTTACAGTGTGTCATGTTACTAAGAATATAATCCTTTCAATATGCTCCTCCCCCCGAAAAGCAGGAATATGTATCGAATGCATTGTTGTATCACTGGACGTGCAAAATAATCTATTGGGTTCGGTCCAAGAAACGTACCTTGGGAACAATTAGGCTAAGTATGTGATGGATGGATCGATCGATCTCAAAACCTTTATACCTTTTCTAATATCGATTTTTTATCTGTGGGCCCATAGCTCAGCCTGGTAGAGCGACCGGCTCATAACCGGTCGGGCAGGGGTTCAAACCCCCTTGGGCCCATACTGATATCAGTCCTTAAATTGGGTTCTAACGTAACAAAAGGTGTATCACAAACAAAATGGTATCAGTAATAGAAGAGAAAAGGGAAAGAGAAGGAAGA